>SDBV01010030.1_pt1 | contig 12480 bp, 9 predicted proteins | sample 2277081 | NCBI WGS metagenome assembly SDBV01 (sample SAMN10402039, study PRJNA504765) | marine sediment metagenome | isolation source: marine sediment core GS10_PC15, 223 cmbsf | place: Arctic Ocean: Southern Knipovich Ridge | collected 2010 | reverse complement strand
ACTTTCCAACTCCCCTTCCACCCACGGACCGCATAGGCAAGCCTCCTCAATTTCCTGCCTGCTGTCCGACAACGCAACGAACTACATTAAAACAACTCTGTTTGATTATAGGAGGTTACTGGGGTGCTTGACAATGGCGGAAAACCGACGGTTTCGGAAAAAGAGAATGAAAGTCCTGTTTTGAGGCAAAAAACACTTTTTAAATAGAAAAAATGAAATTTTTATTCGACATCATCCAGATTTATAAGAGCGGTCTTTTTTACCAGATCGACAATGCTATCAACTCCGAATTTGTGCATAATATCGTGGCGGTGCCGTTCAACCGTACGCAATGCCCGGCCGAGGATATAGGCCATTTCCTTATTACCTTTTCCTTCAAGGATCATCTTCAGAACCTTCTTCTTTACTTTGGTCAGATTATGACCCGCCGGTGTATCAAAAAAACCTTCATGTTCCAGAATGGTTTCTACTTTATGTAAAAAGTTTCTCCGATCCAGGGGCTTCTCAACAAAATCCACCGCTCCTAATTTAATCGCCCTGACGGACATTGGGATATCGCCAAAGCCCGTAATTACCATAACAGGTACCCACGGGGCTACACGCCTGACCCTGCTTAATAAAGTCATGCCGTCCATACCAGGCATCCTTACATCGGTAATAAGAAGATCGCAATTCTGTTTGCCAAGTTTTTCAAGACAATCTGATGCATTAGAAAAACAGCTTACATTGCAATTTATTCCTTCGAGTTCTTCTACGATCAGTTCGCGTATCCCGGAGTCATCATCTACAAAAAACACATCATATTGTTTTGTTTTAATTTTCATCATTTTTTATACCCCTGACTATCGCTAACAGGCAAAGTTATATAAAAAGTCGCACCCTTGCCGAGCCGGCTTTCTACGCGAACTTGGCCACCAAAGCTTATAAGGATTTGCTGTACGATGTCCAGCCCAAGCCCCATCCCTTTATCTTTATCTTTTGTACTGAAAAACGGCTCGAATATCCTGTCAAGATTTTCAGTTGCAATACCGCCGCAGTCATCGGCAAACTGCAATTCAACATTACCATCGACAAATTTACCGGTAATGTCAAGTTTGTGTGACTTCCCGTCATCGGCTGCATCAATGGCATTTTGTATTATAACAAGAAATATCTGCTCCAAAACGATCTCGTTAGTTTCTACTTCTAGTAGATCGCCCGCGTCTTGTATCGATATAAGCATTTGAGCATTCCTTGCTCTTTCGGATAAGACAGAAACAATTTTATATGCGACGGAAATTACATTAACCTTGCCGGTATCTTCCAGGGCAGGGCCTTTAGAATGTTGGCGGAATTTGCGGATTATAGACGCCGCATTTTGGGCTTCAGTAAGCCCCCCTTTAACGTTCTTTAAAACAGTTGGACTACACGATCTTTCTTCGATCTCCTCTATGGCTCTGTCGAGCAATATGTTTATCTTAGTCAACGGCTGATTAACCTGATGCGCTACTATCGCAGCCATTGAACCAATATAAGCATGCCTCTGGGCATTCAAAACCTTTTCTTTATAATCTTCACGCTCGGCCTCAATTCTCTTGCGTTCGGTGATATTGCTGACAGCCACAAGCGCATGCTTTTTTCCAGCTATTTCTAACGGTTCAATACAAACTTCCAGCCAGACGTTTGTTGGTTTTTGTTCAATCAGAAGGGTTACCTGAACCTCTGCACCATAAATAGATTGGCCGGTTTTAAATACTGATTCAACAGCATTTCGAATAGGACATTCCGAGCAGAAACTACCATGCCCACATCCCTCTGGTTTATCAAAGCTGTGAATACAATTCAGCGCATTTCCCAGTCGGATCCCTACAGCTTCCTGCACGTTTTTACCTGCCAGTATAGTGGCCACATTATTGATTTTGGTTATAGTAATAGTCTCATCAATTAATAACAATCCGACAGGTGAAGCGGTAAAGATCGCTTCGAGGTTTTCCTGTTTCTCTGCGATCATTATCTCAGCCTGCTTGCGTTCGGTGATGTCACGCGAAAAAGTAAAGAAACATTTCTCTCCATTGAGCTCGCAATATCGCGCGCTGACTTCCATATCAATTATTTTTCCATCCTTGCGGCGGTGTTTTGACTCAAAGCGGTCATACCCCTGACTCATTACTTTATCCATTTGTTGTGCTATCTGCTCAGGGGCCCTTTGATTATCAATATCTGAAACCTTCATCCCGACCAATTCTTCTTTTGAATTCCCGGTAATATCGCAAAGCGCAGAATTGACTTCCAGCAGTTTGCCGTCAGAACTAACCACGGAAAATCCATCCATCGAGGTCTCAAGAATCCTTTGATTCCGACGAAATTGCTGGAGATCTTGACTCATAAGCTGTTTTTGTAAGTGAGTGTTATAGTAAAAAATCATAGTAACTACGGCTAATAAAATAACAACACTAATTACAATAAAACTCCTAACAGCTTGACGCTTGGTAAAATCGGATATTTCATTGTAACCGATATTGACACCAACGGAGAAAAATCTTCCATTAACCCGGACAGGTGCAAAACCTGCAAGTTTTTTGACTATTTTCAACTCATCATCTGTCCACCACGCCGAGGTGTAAACCCCTCCCCCTTCCTGACCATCCATCATTTTTTTAAAAATAGCATCATATTCCAAATCACTCCAGTCATGCTCAGGGAAAGCCTCCTTTTTAATCTCCGAGGGATTTTTGCCAATATGCTCTCGATTGGGATGGTAAAGTATTATTCCATCCTCGTTTACTATCCAGGAATATCCTTTCTCACCAATGTGTACCTGTGAAGCTATATCAGAAATCGAACTGTCTGGACTTGCTATAAGCCTGTTCTTTATTGCCAGTGCCTCTAACCTGGCAATAGTTTGAAGCTTATCAAGGGCAAGTTTAGTGAATTCTTTTTCCAAATGCAGATGGCTTAACCATTCCACGCCAATAACAATCAAGCAGGCCGCACAAAAAATAAGAAATATTACAAATATGCCGGAGTGTTTATTGTGATGATGCCGGAAAAATGATTTACTTTCGTTATCCTTTTGCTTACTCATATGCCACGCTCCCGTTCGTCCGTCCACCTGCTCGATCAATCGCAAAAAGTAACACTAGTACTACTTGCAATCCCCGATGGCAAAACACCCTTGCACAGGTGGACAATTATACCACCAACAAGTTTAACAGTCAAGAAATAAAGAATAGACTTTACCGGTTTTTTTCAGTATTTGGTCTGCACAAAATTCTTCCCCGCCCCCCAAAAATCAAAAAACTGTTAAAAAGCACCCAACGCTTGCAAAGTTTTGATAAACTTTTGCCAAAAAAGTAATGATATTAAAGAGAGCACGCCAACTTATTCATAGTCCCACTTCATAACCCATGGGTCATGCATTTCCGTCTGGAACGCTTTAAGCTTAGCTTGATATTGCTTAAGAACCGATGCATATTTTGGATCTTTAGCAAGGTTTGTCCGTTCATCAGGGTCGATATCTATTTCAAAAAGTTCAAATGGCGTCCTGTGAATATAGTCGCGTACTGTATGCAAACCATACGGAGCATCCATGCCCTTAGCTAACTGCGCCTGCCATGTAGAGGCGGCCCATAAATCACTTGCAAACGGATACGGCAGCGGGCTTGCGATATTCCAAATGAGTTTATAGTGCCTGTCTCGAATTACCCGCATTGGATAATACATTTGAATTTCATGGAAGGTATGTGACGCATAGATCACATCACGCCCTTCGGTTCCGGTTTTGCCTAGCACCGGCAGCCATGATTTGCCGTGGTAGCTGCGGAATTTATTTTTACCGCTCAGGTTTTCCTGGGCTACATACGCTTTGTCTTTCCAGTATTGTTCAGGATCCACCCATTTCTCAGGACCGTTTATTTTATGGTCGAGGCCGCCTGCAAAATCAAGTAAAGACGGGGTAATATCAACATGAGAGATCATCGCTTCACTTTCTATACCACGTGTTTTCTCGTACGGATTACGGACAACAAACGGAACCCGCAAGCCGCCTTCATACACAGTGGTTTTACCACCAGGAAAAGCCATACCGTGATCGGAAGTAAATACGATCAATGTTTTATCATAGAGACCTGCTTCTTTGAGTATTTCGATCAAACGGCCCAAGCCTTGATCGATACGCGCGCACGACTGATAATATTGAGCAAGTTCAGAGCGAGACTCAACAGTGTCTGGTAAAAAGGGAGGCACGATCACGTCATCGCCTTTATAGAAAACTTCTTTGACACCTGGCTTTTGCCCTTTATTTGGTGTATTGCCAAACAAATTGGGTTTGTACTTACCGGAAAAATGCTTATCTACGCCGCCGCCGCGATGCGGGTCATCCGTTGCAAAATATAGAAAAAAAGGCCGATCATCTTTGGCTTTTATTACTGCCTCACAAGCATTGGCCATAGCAACAGCGTTACGCTTATCGCCTTTGAGATAGGTTTCATAATGAAACACTTCTTCAGGGGCAACATGATACTTGCCTATTTGAATTGTGCGATAACCAACATTAGCCAATACTCTCGGTAATGATAGCGACACCACATTTCTATATGATGAAAACTTATGGTAATGATGGGTGTGGCCGTATTGACCATTTTTATGATTATGCAATCCAGACATCACTACTGAACGGCTGGCGCTGCAACTGGCAGTCGTAGCAAACGCATTACGGAACAACATACCATCAGCGGCAAGGGAATCTACATGCGGTGTAGTTGCTGCAGTATCGCCATAACAACCAAGAGTTGGACTTTCATCATCGGTAATAAAGAAGATGATGTTTTTTTCTGCACCCAACGCAAAGTTAGACAAGACCAAACCAATAAAAACCACCATCCAAAATTTCTTATTCATGAAAGCTCCTGTTAAGGCTAATTATTAGTTCGTAAACGAGCTGAATTGATTTGGCGTGACGGCCTTAACAGCAGTTACGCTTTTTTTGTTGATTTTATGAGCCATGTTGACCTGCCCTTGTTTTATTCTTCAAAAACTATCTACTGAGCATCTCGCCAGTATTTTTTCCACATCTCATCGGTCGGGATATCGGTCGCGATATATTCTACATGCCAGTCAAGAAACAGATAATTACTCCCTTTCTTGTGCCGTTCCTTTGCGACCCGTCTGGCATGTTGTTCTCCCTCGACATCAGAGCTCGGCAGATGAACCGGCTTAAAAACATCAAGCCAACTCAGGCCGGGACCGTTCTCATCCTCTATGATAGGCCGCCAGTCACCGTCTTCATTATCTGCCAAATAAACCGTATACTGCGGACGCCTAAAAGTCTTCAGCTTCGTTGGCTCGTTAATTTCCTCGCCGTCAGGGCCGCCCGTGTAAAAGGTCCAGGAGTTGACAACATAACACACCGTCTGCTTCTTATTCGGATAGCTCTTACAACGGTAGATCTTAACATCCCGATAATCGCCCGTGTTACCCTCATCGTCAAGGTAAGGCAGAAAGAGTTGGAACCATGTTCCATAATCACCTGTTGCGATATTGGCGTTACTGCCCCCGCGGGGGATGTAAGTTTCGTGGTCCTCGGCATAGAAGATCGCAGCCAGACCGATCTGACGCATATTGCTCCGGCAGATGAGCCCACGCGCCTGCTTTTTGACTGCTTCAAGAGATGGCAAAAGGATCGAAAGCAGCAACGCAATGATAGCGATCACAACCAAAAGTTCAATTAATGTAAAACCTTTTCGTCTCATTTCATCAACCTTAACTGTAACAACTTCAACCTGACATTTAGCCTTTAGGGATAGGATGTTGAATTGGTGAAAGTTCTTGTGTTATAGCTGAATATCCACACAAATTCGCTCCTATTTTAATATTTCTCTTCGATCCGTTTTACAATCTCTTCGAATGCATCACGGTCGTTGCCCGGTCCGTCATACTCAGTAGTTAAATTATGTGGCCACGGCCCATCCGGATCCCATTCAAATATACCCCCTTGCTCTGTCGAACCCTTACAGAAGCTTACATGGCCGTCCGCAAACCATGCTGTAACACCGATAGGAGTATCAGCATTCTTTTGATGCGGGATAACCTCCCATTCCTGAAGGTTATCTATTATTACGGCATTGTCGCCTTTAAGCACATCGATCTTCATTTTGCCGTGGTTCCAGTAGTTATAAGATGTGCGAACATACGTATGACCGCCTGATGGGATTGATGGGCATTCTTTAGCCCATACGCCATCGGTAACATAAAAATCATAGTAGTATGGAATAGAGTAACCGCTGTCTTTGTTTTGTGAACGGCAGTAAAAAATTCCTGGATTATCTATATAACCTTGTGCATGAAGAATCCCAAGATGCATAGGGATCAGATTAGCGCTGTCGTCGACCGCGACAGGTGAATGAGTAACAACGATCCGCCAGGGAAGAACTGTTGCGGACTGGGCTGGAGTAAGTTCGTCACCGGTGTTGAGATCGCAGTATGGTATCAACCTGCCATTATTACCTGACGTATACGTTATTAATGCAATGCCTGTCTGCCGGGCGTTACTTGTACATATAACTCGCTTGGCCTGCTCTTTAACCTTGCTAAGTGCCGGCAGCAGGATCGACAGCAGCAATGCAATGATCGCAATAACGACCAACAATTCAATAAGCGTAAAACCTTTTTTCCTATACATGGTCAATTCCTCTACACTTACTATACTGAGATTCCACATATAACATTGTATATCTAAGTTCAGCTAAGCCGCTAAGCCTCTTTTCTAATGGTATATCAAACTCCCTGAAAATATCAATCCATAACCCGCCGATGTGGTTGACATTCCTGCTTTTCGATCGCGCCACGTCCGGCCATGTTGGCTTATCCAATGAGAAGCTAGGCTGCTGGATCCTGAGATAAGAAAACCCTATAGCCTGGCTCCTGCAAGGCTATAGGGTCACTCTCCTCAACAAGGCTATACACGCACCAAGCTGTGCTTACAGGTGACAACACCAACTCTTTCCACACAGCATGCGCGACAGGGCAAGTATAACAGTCATCCTGAAACTCACCCCTTATCATTGTCGACACAAACAGGCCTCTCGGCCTCTTGCGTACTCTTGCACTTTTTCTCTTGCTAACGCCTAACGTCGGCGGCGAATCAGTAATCCACCCAAGCCCAGAAGCGCTATGGTCATCGGCTCGGGAACACCGGCCCATTCCTGGATTTGAGCCTGAGTCTGCGCATCGTCGAAGATACGGACATCGTCAATCCAACCGTCAAAATACCTTGTCGCTCTGGTGCCGAACGTAAGAGGATCGCCCCAGGCAGTGATGGGCCCGGAAGCAATAATGGAGGGTCCGTCCTGTACGCCGTCTATGTACAGAGTGTACTGGGTCCCATCATATACTCCAGCGATGTGATGCCATTCGTTATCGAAGGTATTGCTGGCTTCAATCTTAGATCCGGTAGGGACGGTATCGGCAACCTGGAAGGTAGCTCTATTGCTGCCGCCAAATAACTGCCAGGAGTAGCCCCTGCTAACGATGGCTTTTGTCCAGTTGGTCCCGTCGTTCAAAACCCAGGCCCCCACGGTTATGGCAGAGTTGATGCTTCCTATATCGGCATTTCCGACAGTTACCATCGCGCTGCCTGCGGTTACGTCCAGTACGTCGCCGAGTTCATGGTCAACGCCGACCGTAACGCCGTTATAGGCACTGCTTATAGTAGCGCCTCCCGAGGCTACGCCAACCGCGGTGCCGACGGTTGGAGCGTAGCCAGTCTCGAAATCATAGGCTGACACTATCACCGCGTGGGCATTGATTGTGAGTCCGGCAATCATTAACAATAAAATTAGTTTCTTCATCTTCACTTCCTCCAAAAAAACATATATATATTTTGCGAGATGTTCTACGTGCATGAACATCGCACAGTGAAACATTTGCTTCCTCCGCACATTTCCAAAAAACCACGAGTCTCTTGAAAACGTACTAACACACACACACTCATTTTACATCGTTTCACATCATTTTACATCGTTTTACATCGTTTTACATCGTTTTACATAAACGGCTTGTCGCAAGCGAGATCCTGTGGATCGTTGCAGCCCGTCCAGTCGACGGCAAGAAATGCCAGGTCGGTCAAATCAACATAGCAGTCGCCGTCGATATCACCAAGCAACTGGAAGCCGTTCTGTTTGATGATTTCGCAGCTTGGCACCTGGATGGCCACCTGGTCATAGTGTGTCAGGTCCTCATCATCCGCGGTCAAACGGAGCACATAGGTCCCCGTAGCGTCAATTGTAACCGTGGGATTGACGGCGGCAGACTGCTCTGGGTTACCATCGTCGGGAACGAAAACAACAGTTGCGCCCGCAGGTCTGCTCTCGACGGTCCATAGTTGTGTCAGCGTCGAGCCGGTGGGCAGCCAGTCATCTTCGACTGTTGCGTCGTCAAGCGGCACGCTTACGGTGCTTTCTGAAAGGCGGACGACCTTGTCGACACCTGCCCAGGCAAGGGGTGCAATGTTGCCTGTGTCAAAGGTCCAAAGCGGTCCTTCTGTCAGTATTTCTTCGCCATTGTTGGGATCATAGCAATCGACTCTCCAGCCATAGATTGTGTCAGGGTCCAACGGTTTGGGCGTAAAGTTTGTGGTGGAATCTCCGTCAAGTCTTGATTCGATCTTGTCAAGGGTCATGTTTGGATCTCCAAAGTAGACGTCACAAAGAATAGGAAACGTCTCACCGGGATGTCGTGGGTCAGGCCGAAGCCAAATAAGTTCCGACAGGTTGGTGCTGACGGTTGCCCCGTTGGTGGGTTGTACAGGAGAGACGGTATTCGGAAACACGATGCTATAGATATCACCTGCCGACAGGACATGGTCGTAGACTCGAGCATCATCAATAAAGCCGTTATACTCCTTTTTCTTTTCGTCTGGCAGGTCCTGGGTCTTGAAGAATGCGCCTATCACGAATTTATTGCTTACGCTGGTGGCTATGGTTCCTGTCGCGGCGACTGCAGGGCCGTCCTGAACACCGTCGGTATAGATCACGTACTGCGTACCGTCGTAAGTTCCGGCGACATGATGCCATTCTCCGTCGTTGATATCGACGGTTCCACGACCTTTATTGCCCGGGGCGGTGTCCATGCACTGGACAGTTCCGTTGACGCTGCCGCTGACGTAGATTCTCCAGTTATAGCCCCTCGTTACGATCCCTGCATCGGACCAGTTTGTTCCAGCCGACTTCACCCAGGCGGCGACTGTTATGACAGAATCGATATGGTCGATATCGTCGTTGTTAATTCTGACATAGTCGAGATCCCCATCGACTTTGAGGACAGAGCCTCTTGTTGGATCGGTAACTATTTGTGCGTCCCCCACAGCTAGGCCAACCGCAGTACCCGTGCCGGTGTTTTCATAGTCGCCTTCAAATTCGTAGAACGACACCAGCTCGGCGTTGGAACTTGTGGCGATAAGGCCTGTCAATATCAGTAAGACTGTCAATTTCCACATTCGTGTGTCTCCTTTCCCATTACCGGATTGAACCGATAATACCCATACATAGTAAATACATTTTTACACTGTTAGATTTGGCTGCTTCGTGCCAGGCGTGCACCACCCTCTGGTGACACCTCATCCACTGCTTGCTTTAATGCTACCACCTTCCTCCAAAAAAAACTCTTCCACTTGCGGACCGCATAGGCACGCCTCCTCAGTTTCCTGCCTGCTGTCCGACAACGCATCGCACTACACCAAAACAACTCTACCTATAGTGACAGGAGGTCTACTTAATATTGTAAGAGATTACTGGTATGCTTGACAATGGCGGGAAACCGACGGTTTCGGGAAAAAAGAATGAAAGTGCTGTTTTGAGGCAAAAAAATCACTTTTTAAATAGAAAATAATCTTGCAGGACGGTCGAGATTGTGCAACAAGTCTGCGGTCAACAGGAACCGCTTCAAAAGTCCATAGTTGCGGCATAATAATACACCCCACAGGCATGTACTTAACTTACAATTGATACCCGAAGATTGTCACAACTTCTTGAGTTTTCAAAAATTATATGGTATACTTCAAGTGTTGTCTGAACCTTCTTGATCTACCGTTAAGCAGATCAAGAACCAAAAAGGAAACGCTATGCCCAGATATAAGATTGTACTTTTCGTGCTTGCCGGATTGATGTTCGTAATATCCCCGGCCTTAACCTCGGCAGCCTACGCGGCTTCGATTGCAGGGTGTTATGCCTCTCTGGAAAACAACGTATTGACAATCGGCAACAATCGCATCCGTCGCAGCTTTGAATGGAATAATGGAGACCTTAAGGCGATCTCAATTGTCAATGTGCAGACCGGTAACAAGTTGGTCATGCAGGATCGTCAGCCTGACATTCGCCTGGGTATGTTGACCGAAAAGATTCGATCCGGACAATGGTCGAAAAAAGTGATGCAGGATGCCGTCACCAACCCGCACTTACAGATTGAAATAACAACCTCCTACGATCGAATTGATATACGTCGGGTGTTTCGCATCTATCCCAAATGTGCCGTGATTGGATGTGATTACTATCTGCGCGCCCATGATGCTGATACACCGGAATTTGAACCTGAGAAAACTGTGCTTCAATCGTTACGACTGCCGGGGGCACATTGGTATTACAGGGCGATCGAGTTTTTTGATCGGACGGACCGCGTTAATACTCTGGTGCGTGAAACCTCTACTCTGGCCTATCTCAGTGGCGCGGAACTGCGCGGCAATATCCTGTTTGGGCAACACGCGGTAGAGGACACCGCGATTTTTATGGTCAAGGAAGCTCCGTGTTCGTCTGCACAGTTACATTATCCTGGCTACGACTATACCCTGTCGACTTGGGGTGTCCGAGCCGTGGGCATGGGTGTCCGTGCCGCCGATCTGCCGCCAGGTGAGTGGGTGAGGACCTATGGGTTGGCCACCGGTGTGTGCTCAAAATCTGAGATATCGTTTCTTAAGACCCTACGTTCCTATCAGAAACAACTGCGTCGGAATATACCCGAACGAGACGAGATGATCATGATGAACACCTGGGGTGATCGTAACAAGGACGCCCGTGTAGGTGAGGAGTTCGTCAATAAGGAAGTGGATGCCTGTGTGCGCTTAGGTGTATCGCACTTGCAGATCGACGATGGCTGGCAGCAGGGTCTGTCCAAGAACTCGTCTCAGAGTCGTGGTAAGCTCTGGGATCTCTGGAAAGAGGAAAACTGGCAGCCGCATGCTGAACGTTTTCCCCATGGCTTTGCCCCGGTGGTCCGACATGCCAAAAGACAGGGGGTGGATTTGGGGCTTTGGTTTCACCCCAGCAATGCCAATGACTACGCGCATTGGGAGCGGGATGCACGTATTGTCACAAACCTTTACCGCAACTTCGGTATCCGTTACTTCAAGATCGATGGCATCAAGTTGCCGAACAAGCAGTCCGAGATTAACCTGCGACGTTTCTTTGATCGGATCGTTCTGGACAGTAACGGACAGGTCGTGATCAACATGGACGCCACTGCGGATAATCGCACCGGCTATCACTACTTCTATGAGTATGGGAACATCTTCCTGGAAAATCGCTACACTGATTTTGGTCGCTATTATCCCTACTGGACTTTGCGCAATCTATGGATGTTGTCCAGGTATGTACCGGCCGAGAAGTTGCAGATCGAATTCCTTAACAAATGGCGCAATGCGCATAAGTACGAAAAAGACGATCCCTTAGCGCCCCAGGGGGTGCCCTTCAGCTATGTGTTTGCCTTGACGATGATGGCGCAACCCTTAGCCTGGTTTGAAGGCAGTGGCTTGCCCGAAGAGGCCTTTGCAATCGCCCCGGTGATAAAAACCTATCGTCAACATCAAAGCCGTATTCATCAGGGTACGATTTTGCCGATTGGTGCAGAGCCCAACGGAACCTCCTGGACCGGTTTCCAATCCCTGTTGTCTGAAAAAGAAGGCTATCTACTTGTCTTTCGTGAATACAACCAAACCAATAAAGGGAAAATCACACTGTACGATCTGGCCGGCAAATACATACAATGTCAACACCTCTGCGGCCAGGGTAAAGATTTTAGCATTAAGGTTGAACAGGACGGTCAAGTGACTTTTTCATTACCTGCGGCACACAGCTTTGGATTGTATCGGTATCTGGTCAAGGAATAGAGCATAGATTTTCTTGCATTAAGCGAGCTGTTTTAGGCTAATGAAGCATCAGGCTCTTCATTGGCGGGTTTAAGGCAGCGGAGGCACTTGTCCAGGAACGTAAACCTTTCTGAACCAGAGATAATCCACATTATCCGGAGCAATTGTTACATTCTTTATTTGTTTTTCTGCCATCCTGATGGTTTCTTTTTCTCTCCATTTATAACGATCGGCATGTCCGTCGGCATAACCGAACGTGCTTGAACCGTTGTGCCATATCGCAAACGGGTCCCACCATTTGTACTGATTTAAATACATGTTCCACGTGCGGTTGTTAAAGCCGTAACCATCGGCTTCTTCAAGCCAGA
>SDBV01010029.1_pt1 | contig 12481 bp, 31 predicted proteins | sample 2277081 | NCBI WGS metagenome assembly SDBV01 (sample SAMN10402039, study PRJNA504765) | marine sediment metagenome | isolation source: marine sediment core GS10_PC15, 223 cmbsf | place: Arctic Ocean: Southern Knipovich Ridge | collected 2010 | reverse complement strand
GTACTTGCCATCATCTTTCAAGCCTAAGTAATCACAGATGGTACTAAGCCTAAAGTTTGGTAGCTGAGCACGCTCTTTTCTGAGTAAGTATCCTGCTATACTCATGATATCTATAGGTGGTACGAAGAACCAGGAGCCGTAGTATTTATCTCCTTGTTTGTAGAACCACTGACGTAAGAAGTCAGCATCAAAGTGAGCATTGTAAGCGTAGAAGGTGAACTTATCAGTACGAGTATATTGATTGACGTACCTACTTAAGATTGCCCTGAAGTCTATCAGTCCCTTCTGCGCTATAGGCCAGGTCATGATCTCAGCTTCAGATAGACCATTGTGGATAAGTGCCTCTTCGTCTATCTTATCGTCTATTAGAGGTCTGCATCTGATGTTGAAGGTTTCGACTACGATATTGTTTACCTCTATTAGACCAGCAACTTGGATTAGACCGTTGGTTTTAGGATCAAGGCCAGTAGTCTCAACGTCAATCCAGATTGCTTTCATTCTTTTTCTCCTCCTCTAAAATCTTTTCATCATCAGACTTCTCAACCTCACCAGCAAGATCAGAATCATTAGCCATCTTAGCTTCTGTCTGACCTACAGAGTCAGCATTAGCATCATTAATATGCTCATTCATAGCATCACGCTCTGGAGAGGGCTTTTCAGGTTCAGGCTTGGTATCCAGAGGTGGAGGAGGTGGAGGTGGAGGTACATCTGTCTTAGGTATTATAGACCTCTCATAAGCCTCACGGATCAGCTGCATTTCAAGTACTGCATCAACACCAGCACCTCTTATAGCATTAAACAGGTAGTCAACTGGAACCATTGTAGATATAGCCTCTCCTCCTGCAAAGTCTAACGTACTTCCTAAACCTCCTGGCGATGCAGTGATAGATACAAGTTGATCAAGATAGTAACGGTTTCCATTTTTAGTCTTAATCACCTTCATGATACTCCTCCTAAATCTAGTGGTGGTTTGTCCTGCGCGTTCTTGCCAACCTTAATCATAAGGTTTTTTATGTTAAAGTCCTCATATTTAGCTAGTTTCTTAGACCCTCCTGACATACGTGACTTAGCTATGATGTTGCCATCATTCTGAGTAAGAAGCTTATATGAGTTGTTACTAGATCCAGATGTAACACAGACTTTATATACCTCATCAAATGTAGGAGGTATCTGCTCACGAAGCTTTCCAGTAAGCAAAGGCATAGTCATTATAGAACCATCAAGCTCATTCTTTTCTCTTATCTCATGACATATCAAGTAGCAGTGGCATGGCAGAGAGAGGAAGCTATCAAGTGCCAGCTTCACGCACTCCATCTGTACCTGCCAGTCTTTCTGATCTGGAGTCTCCTTCCTACCTATCATCCAGCCTGTCGTTAAGCGCTTACCTGACTGCTTGAGTACAGCATCCATTATACTCAATGCCCAGGATGTAGCTGAATCTATAACGAAGGTGCCGATCTTGCTAAAGAAGTCAGCCTCTGCAAGCTTCTTAAACTCTTTTTCCCAGAGCTCATAAACAGTATCACCTGAATTTAGTGCAGTTCGAGAGCCAAACATGCCCTCGAAGCGGGTGTCTACTATAATATTCTTCTGATCTATTAAGTGGCTAATAGTAGACCATCCATGCCTATCGAAGGAGTGGATGTAGACAGGCTTTGGTAGAGTCTGAATAGCATATGTCTTACCTGTACCAGACTGACCATAGACCATGAGGTTGAAGCCTACCTCACGACTCTTTGCATAGGTAGCATTAATGTCGTCCATTGTAGCTTTGATGTTAAGTGACATCTTCACCTCCTTTAAGAACAGTTACATCATCCTTCTCATAATCACTAGGATCCCAATGTTCTATCGTAAAGCCTATCGGAGGCTTCTCTGCATACTGTAAAGGATTAGCCCACGACATACAGAAGCTATGATAAGGGCATCCGAAGTAATCCATACAGTGATTTGGGTTAGGAGCGAATGACTCCATTGCTACACAGCTAGGTGACTCAGTTGATAGTAACTCAAAGTCATTCTTTATCTCCTTCATATATCTTCTAACATGAAGAAGCCAGGCGTTCATTATAGGTATTGTTTTTACTATTGGTACACGTTGAAAGTCTATCTTATGTGATTCATCTAATGTCTTAGGAGCCTTAGCGAACATGATACCGTTAATCATTATACCGAAGACTTTACCTATACTCTCTGGATAGAGCATATAGAGGGCATGAGTGTAGCCGCTTCCTTGGATGGCAAGTTTCTTCTCACCAGACCATTTGACTGTGAAGCTTCCAGCAGTCTTATGCTCAAGGCAGTAGATACCTAGTGTGTCCTCTACTATAGCATCCATGCGAAAGTGGTAGAGAATTGGATTACCTTCAGAGTCCTCATCTATAGGTACAGTACCAGCTACCTCAGTATGTAGGACTTTGAAGTCATCTTGAAACCTGTACCTGTAGATATACTTCATCAACGATAGCATTACAGCACTAGGTACCTTAGCCCCATTCAGACCATCACGTTCTACAGGCATCTTCTCTCTATACCTACGAATGAAGAGCATATAGGCATCTGTTATGATCTCCTTATAGCACGTCTCATCACTGCGAATACGAGCCCAGTTCTTCATCAGGTGAGCCATAGAGAGATGATATGCGTCTCCGAAGATCAGATGATTGTTAGGCTCTATAGGTCTCCAACCTAAGATGTACTCATAGAAGTAACTTCGATGGCATTGGAGATAGGAGTTTATCTTCGACCCATCGTGTACGTTATGAGTAGGTACGCTAGGGACTGGTAGGTTTGAGATCATCTGGAGCTCCAATAAGTAGAGGTTGCTTACGAGTATGGATGTATTCTTTATTATTAGCCTCTAAAAATGTTTTACCTTCTCTTAGATATACCGCATCTGTAGAATACACACCATCACAGATAAGGTATCCTTGTACACCTTTAACATCGTATGCTCGTGACCTATGCAGTACTAATCCTCCTGCATCATCCATAGCAGCTTTTTCTTTTGTACTTCCTACAGATAAGTGCCAGTTATCAAGAAGAATAAGTATATCACTGCGGACTACCTGCACCTTATCACCTTCAATAAATACATCTTGATCAAAGATAACTCTCTCAAGACCTTCTGTATTCTTATGTGGGCAGATAACAGAGAAGCTATTTTGCCAGAGGTATGCAGCCTCAGACTCTGCAGCCTCAATGTTCTTACGAACTTGAGCAGGTGTTAGTCCTCGATAAGGTCCTGCAACGTAGCATAGGTACATTATTTTCCTGCCTTCCAATTAAGCTGCTTACACCTATCTTCTGCATCTGATCTCAGGATACATGTAGCCACTACTTTCCCTGACGCAATCTTAACAATCTGAAATATAGTCCTAAGTCTACTATACATAATAGATCTACGAACAGACCCTCTTACTATATTTCTTCCTGAAGTACGATACACAGTTTCTCTGCCGCTATAAGAGCATATCTGGGCACGAACACTATAATGAAGCATAAGTATTCTCCTTTCCTTTATTCTTTCACAAATCTAACAAATACAGGTGACCTTGGTCTACCAGACCCTGCATGCAAGTGCTGAAACTTTACCTCTACTCCAGGAGGTGGATCATTAGTCCACCATTCTATTCTCTCTTTCTCAGTAAGACCAGATCCTACATAGAATACAACTCCATCATCTCCTACACATTGGATAGAGCCGAGCCTATTCTTAGGTACTCCATTCTTTGTTTTCTCCTCTATAAACTTTATCACTCTATAGATAGCGCTCTCAGTAGGCTTGAACTTCATGATATTAGTACTTCGCCTACCTTCATACATACCAGAGATCCTTCTAAGAATGATACCCTCAAATCCCTGCTCAATGAAGTGTTCACATAGATCATTGACCTGAGAGAAGTCAGTAACGAGGATAGACTGTACTACATTGATATGTCTGAGGATGCCTGTATCTACATAGTGTCTCTTGAGAGACTGTATCATCTTAATTCTAGCGTCTTGTATTATAGAGTCCTCTGCCAAGTCAAAGACATTTAGCTTTATATCCTGATACCTAGGATGTTTTGTATTCTTCCTACTAAGGATACTATGTATCTGATTTTGATTAAGACCCTTTGCATGAAGCTCACCATCTAAGATAAAGTTCGGAGATGTGTGAGTGAAGAAGGAGTCTAGCTCTATCCTTATATGTGGTATAGAGTCTATTACAGCATCGGAGCTACTTCGGAGGGTAGTCTGTTCCTCTACATGCAGCCCTATCATATCAGGATGCCTTGCTACTGGCCAGGCTAGACACCGCTCTCCATCTAGTTTAGGCTGTGCTATAGCTACACCACCCCATTTGTCGAAGCGTCTTTTAGAGAGAGGATAGCAGAGCATTACGTTCTTACGCTTTGACATTAGTTACCCCCTCTCGACCAGCTCATCGGCCAGCCACACACAGGCTGCGGCGTAGGCTTCGGACTTGGTGTCTGCCTTAAATACCTTGAAGGGTTTCTTTAGATGTTTGAGTCCAACAAGGTAAAGCAAGATACTATCAGCTGTAATGTGAAGCTCTAACCACTGGTCGTTAAATTTCGCAACGCTATCTGCCCTCTTTACCCACAACTCCCGCACCTTATCCCGCACGGCCTTTTCTCCGGCGGGGGAGTTGAGGTAGCCAGTAAGGCCATCCTCAAGACATACAATTTTATTGTGTTCATCCCGGTAATGCGTTGCAGGGTCTATGATTAGACGTAACCCCAGCGCCTTAGCCAGCCTCTCGTTGTCAGTCATAGTCTAACATCTCTTCTAACCTACGCATATGTTCTTCTTCATTCGCACGAACTTGTAGAGTCAGTTCATCTACATCACCTAAGTCTGTTGAATCATGGTCTTCAGTCATTATCGGCCTCCAAGAAGCATATGATTTTACCCTTTGACTTAGCATAAGCAAGTTCACGACCAGTTGACTCTCCTATATAGCCGCCAACATTGAGGATTAACACTTCGTCCGATAAGTCAATTTTACGCAGATGCAATTCGTCAAGACGCTTCTTGAGTTCTACCACCTCTGGTGCAGAACCAAACAGCTTATGATCACTTCTTAGGTCACAGCCTATAGACAGAACTATCTTTCCGGATACCGTCTCTTGTAAATTAGCCTGTCTAAAAGCCTCACTAAATCGAGTCGAGCCACATAGGCATACAACTATTGGTGACTTAGTCATTATAGATCCTCTCTATCAAATAGGGCTAGGAGTTTCCTGTGTATGTTAAGAGCTTCCTTAAGCACCATTTTTAGTTCACTTATATCTTTTGATTTTACTAGTGGTCTAAGACATTGACAGGGATTGTTTTGAGATACTCTATTCTTATTTAGTAACTTATAATACCCTTCTCCATGACAGGTATTGCAGTTCTTATTAGCTACCATTATGCCGTTCATGAGATTCTCCATTAAGCCATCCAATGAGTTTCATACCCTTATAGCCACCTTCTAGGGATGTAAAGGAATTACACTTAAGACATTCAAATCCTGCTCTTCCAGTATTCATATATGTTTCATGTCCGCAGGTACATTGAGGACCTACATAGAAACAGGTTAGGACTCTTGGATTCTCTCTAACATACTCTATAGGATCTGTCTTACATGCCTCACAGAACCATGTATTATAGGAGCCATGCTTAGGACACCATCCAGGTGCGTCATATATCTGTCCCTGCAGCTGTAAGCTAGGTGATAGCACTAGACACTAAATCCATTCAAATGACACATTTAGAAAGGAACAAAAAGAGATGGGGTCACTAGGACCCCACCTCCTACGAACACCTACCCAACAGGATTCGATGCTTTCTCTTCCAACACAGCAATAAACTGTGCCTGCGCATCTGGAGACAGACCCTCGAAGTGAGCCATAGCAGACTCGGTGGTAACTGCTCCACCACCCAGACGGGAGACCTGGCCAGGCTTCCAGTCGACTACTCTGGCGGCAATAGCTTCATCTTCCATGCCAGTTTCCAGACCCTGACGAACAAAGGCCTGAAGACTTACAACAAGCTGACGCTCAGCATGAGAGAGTACAGCAGGCTCACCGAACTTGTTGACCATATCAGCGAGACCCTCACCGAAGTCGAAGCTTACCGTAAGTTCACGACCTACAGGTTTGCCAGTCTCCGGATTCTTTGCTCCAGCTTTCGGCGCTCTGGTTTTAACATCAGCCATCTTACTACCTCCATTCAAGTTATGGGATTGTGAAGCACTTAAATCTGAATGTATAATATAACAGATTTAAGGTGATTTGTCAAGATAGGTAATCATTTAGTCTACATGGATCAACTTTGTTACATAATGTAACGGAGTTGTGGGCATGTAGCTAAAAGGATCATAGCTACAAGACACACTGAGCATACTAGTAGTACTACTCCACCAGACAGCTCAGGCTTCTTGCTACGACTTTTTTTCCTCCTCTATTAAGTGATCGAGTTTTCTATTGTACCAGGTTCTTAGGTTAGTCAATTGGCCTCCTTTATTCAATTCCCTTCTCAGGTTCAGAAGTACCAAACAGCTTATTCCGCATATCTTGTACACCCTTATCAATCGGAGCCTCTGTCTCACCAGCCCTATCATCCTCTTCATTCATACTACTATGCTCTATAACTAGGCTCTCTGATCTGATTGTCTTAAGGAGCCTTCTCTCTCCTCTGCGAATAGTAGCTCTACCAAACCTATCTGTTAGATACTGCCTAGCTATATCCGTTACCTCAAACCGTTGAGCCATCTTACTATCTTCTAGTATAGAAGCATAGTCCTCCAAGGCAGTAGATATAAGGGCGCTTAGAGATGTAGGTATACTTTCAGGAAAGTTCTTGGTGTAGAACTGACATAGGAGAGCTATTGTCCTAACGTCAGATCTAGTTTCAAAGGTTCCTGAGCGTATAGTAGATCGTTTACCCTTTATTGTCATTAGGCTTCTCCAGTGCTTCGATGGCCTTACACAGAGCATCACAAAGGCTGTCACCCCTAATTGTGATGAAGTCTGTAAACTTCTTTCCTTTCTGAATGTATTTAACTACTTTGTCAGTATCTAAACTGAACATCGCTGACTCTTCCAACCTATCCCATAGTCGAGGGAGCCAGTAGTGAGGATCACGGTTAACTAGATCAAGTCCAGCGTCTCCTTTAAAGCCTGCACATCTTGCGTATCTAGTAGCTACTTCCTGCGTTAGATTCTCCATCTTTCTTATCTCCCAGTATAGTTTTATCTGCAATCAACTGCCTGAGGTGATACTCTTCATCTGTAGTAATCAGGCCTGACTTATAGAAAGCATTTATCAAACCTTCCGGAGCATTCTTACACCAGCTGAAGCAAGAGGCATAGATGGCTATCTGTGCTGCAGAGCAAGGAGACTTATGCACCTCAGGATTCTCGTAGTCTATAAGCTTATTAGCATATATACCCATTTCGAGGAGCTGTCTCTTAAACTCAGCCTTGATAGCGTTGGTGGAGTCTAGATGTTTCTTTTTCTTCTTCTTGATAGGCTTCTTTCTTCGTCTACTCTCCATTATCATTAGTCCTCTTCTTTCTTCTCGTTATAGTAATCTCATCAAGGCGTAGCACAAGGATGAGTGCCACCATTGCCCAAGCACATCCGACAAGTACAAATGCGTCTGACCAGGTTATCATTTCTCCTTATCTCCCACTATATCAGATGTTTGCCAGCGTCTAGTAACATCAGTTCACGCATCTCAAGTCGAGCCTGAACAATCTCCTGTTCTAGCTTCTCCTCGATAGTCGACTTCGAGCGTATGCATATCTCTATCTTGGCTAAGGTAACTTCCCACCTACCTATCAACAGTCTGGTTGATATATCTTGTGTGATAGCTACTTGCATTTCATAGCCTCCTCAGCAAGGTCCTGTGGAACTTCATCCTTAGCAAATCCCTCTGCTATACGTTCATCAGATACAGCATCTTTCTGCAGACCTAAGGCACTGAGGAAATACCTCACCCTCTCAGTATAGTACTCAAGGTTCTTACTACCAGCCTCATACTCATCTGCAATAGGATACACTAAGCATCCACTAGAGCATCTACCAGCCACAGTTCCATCTGTCCTACGCGCTAGGCAGAGTTTCAGGTCATGCTTTGAGCATTGCATTAATATCCTCCTCGTAAGTGAGTTTAAGTTTCTCTCCAAGACTATTGTAGACTATAGATACTGGAACTTCTCCTTTATGTCCGTCTATATTATATTTAGTATATCTGAACTTCTTTATCATCTTAATATGCTTACATATTTTATATGCTGGACATGAGCAGGAGTATGCTCCTCCTGAATATCGTACTATATAGTGAGTGGGATCATAGTTTATCCATTTTACTACATTCCAGGCACTCTTATTCTGCTGACCGACTTCATAAACAGTATCATGCATTACTCTCATCTATCTATCCTCAGTTATCAAATCGTTGACCTGATCTAGTAGGAATAACATCACCTAAGTTACACCTACATAGTACACTGTCAAACTCTGCGAGGTTATCTGTATTGATCCTTCCCTTAAGAACTATGAACTCAAGGAAGCAGCATATCCGTTCTAGTGAATTAGCTATCTTATCCATAGAGTCATGATCTTTAGGACTGTCAGCTAAGGTCTGTTTAATCCCTAACTCATCTGCTTTGCTTATCCAAGAGAGAATACGTACCTGCATCCTTGTAGATGGGGTAGCACCCTTGATCCAATTCTTAATAGTAGCATGAGAAACACTAAGTCTTCTAGCGAGGACTGCCTGAGAATCATCACCTTGAAGCAACTTCAGTTTATCTACCCAGTTATTATCTTCCATTAGTTAACCTCCTCCTGTATCTTCTCCAACATCTTCTCAACATCACTCTGAGTCATACCACTAATGAACTTGTGCATAGCGTCTCTGAAAGGCTCCTTCTTCTTAGTTATCTTATCTGCAGACTCTGGCCTAGGTTTAGCAAAGTTAAGTCCTTGAGCTGGTAGAGTACCTGGATGAGATATCTCTAAGTCTGAACTAAGGGCTATATTTGTGAATCCTGGAGATAGGCCTATAGTGAAGGCCTTCAAGCAGCGTTCAGGGAACTGTTCGAGTAGGTGAGGTTTGACTCTTGCAGACCAACCCTCCCAGAGGAGAACTTCCTTAGGTCTACGGCCTTTGAGGATACCGAATTCGTTGTAGTCTGTGTTGATGGCTTTCTCTGTGAAGGTGAATCTACTTTCGTACATGTATCTATAAGTAGTGCTATCCGAGCTCATCTTTAACTCCTCCTCCGAAACGGAAGTGATCAGGACTGATCCAGGACTCTACTACATTCTTACACTCAGTGCACTTATATGGCATAGGTGGTACAGTCTCACTCTCTCCATCGAGTCTGTTGATAACCTTAAGAGTTATCTCTACTCCACAGTGAGGGCAGGATAGAGTAACTTCATCTGGCATATGAGCACCTCTAGCATCGTTGAGTAGTGATATTAGCTCATCTGTTCCATAGATGGATATTATTGCTACACAACCTTCTACATTAAGCATATATTCTCACAATGTTATTGATCTTTATCTATTAGATGATACGTTTCGCGTATGTATTTAGTTTATAGTAGGGGGGAGAGTAGCGAGCAACGACCATTACTCTCCGTGCTACTCCTCTCCACCCAGGTTAACACATAGGTTCTCAGCCTAGATAAGCATAGCTACACAGAATGCTGATAGATCAGCACCTTATAGTCTACCGTTCCACTAGCATTTGGAAGTGCCGCTACTAGCGAATAGCTAGCTTCGCGGCAATAATTCTCACTATCATCGGTAGGCTGAGTGTAACTGAGTGCAGCTAAGTACTGATGTATGCTGCGAGTGAGAGTCATTTGTTCTTTCTTATCCTCGTATTTAGTGCAGCTTCTGTAAAGTAGTAGTCACAACTGCTAATATGATTTCTAAGAGTCTTCTCATATTTCTTAAGCTGTTTAAAAGATATGCACCCAACTACCTGAAACATTACCCAATCTTTTTGAGAAGTAAAATCACAGAAGTTCAGCATATCGTCTAAAGTTACCTCCTTTCTACCCTTATACTTCTTATGAAAGGCTCTAGCATTAGGAGAGCAGAACTCCATGTGCCTTATGGTGGGTGGGTTTGGAGCTGAGCTACTAGCAATCCAAGACATTTTGATTCTCATCGAAAGGACCTCCTTTAGGTTGGAATGTAAATCTCTATACCACAATATAACACATTACCTACAAGATGTCAAGATAGGCAATACGTTAGCCTATATCATCATTTCTAAACCACAGTAGCCAGACAAGAGTTACGACTATAGATGCTACTACTATACTGATGAACTCCTGCTCTGCTGGAGACATACTCCCACCTTTGTTACATTATGTAACAGAGTTGATCGTTTATCAGTTACCTGCAAAGATATGCCAGACTAGACCACTACTCATTACAGCAGTGCATCTGTAGTCTCGCTCCTCAAGTGTAGCACTCTCGAAGCCAGTCCCTAGAATATAGACCTCGTGGTTCATCACAATAGGCTGCTCATCATCTAGCAACACCCAGATACATAACTCACCTCTCTGCTCCTCAGCATGGATGATTCTGTTCCATGATGTAGCATCCTTGATGTTGTAGGTCTTATGAGCGTCTGGCTTATGTAGAACATACTTATAGACTATCATGATCTACCTCATTTCTTACAGCAGTTAAGATTAAAGCTGATAATCCTACCCTTATCATCAGCCTTCACAGGTGCCCAACCGTCTGTAGATGCAACAGTAATAGCACGACCTGACTTGGTCTTACCGAAGTCCTTAGACAGGTCAACGGTGATAGTGAGAGTGTTGCCAGTTACCTTTGAGACTATGTTGCGCATGTTAGGCCTCTCTTGTTCAGGTGCGTTATCACCTATTCCATGTTTCGCTGCAACGTCCTTATTAACAGCGTAGTATCCTAAGAATACTAGACCATCTATCTGAGACGAGAACTCTTCGAACTCTTCGAACTCTTCGCGCCTGAATAGGTACGCAGCATTCTGAAACATTCCTCTATCTAAGTGAATGAATAGAAGTTCATCATCCTGAAGTTCATCAATCAGGTGATTATAGCTGACTGTTATGTCCAGTCTTCTACCTATCTCAGGCAGAATCTGAGGTGGGTTGATGTAGTATCCCATGTTATCTTAACCTTTCATTAAATAAACTATCTATCATGCTCATCCTCATTAACCAGACCTTGCGAACTAATAAAGGCTATACTCTCATCTCCATGAATGTAGTCAATCAGTCCATCTATCTCTTTAATATTAAGTTCATCAACTGCTTTCTGATTCTGCTCGAAGTTGGTCATAGTTATCTCCTATTCCTCTTTCTATCAGACTTGCTAATTTTATTCTTCTTCTTACGAATATCTTTATGTCTTTTATCTAGTGCCTTCTGCCTCTGAACCTGCTCTACATGAGTACTTTCGGTAACTTGTATTATGTCAGCTAACTCAGGGATGCACTGCATTTCATCGATCTTCTCAAACTACACTCTCCAGTATAAAGTTCACAGAGTGACTACCTGCAGTACATCTAATCGTAGCCTGATTGATAGGCAAAGTGGTAAGTATCTCCCTCTTACAATAGGGACAGTTAACGAACCACTTCTCACCACGCCTGCCGAGGAGCATAGTTCTATATGTAGTAGTCATGCTCTTCCCTGTTAGCTCACGAGTAAACTTATCCCTTGAGACAACAGTAGTATGCTCATCCTTCATAATACCACCCTTTCTTACATTATGTAACAGAGTTTGGTTATACTACTTAATTGCCTTCACTGACGCAAGTAATGCCTTAGCCTCTTCAATGTATGCTTTAGCTCTATCATCATGCCTTTGAGCATCTTCTAGATACACCTTAGCTCTTTCACAAAGCACATCTACCTCATCCAACTTAACAATGATGTGATTATATACATGAGACCAATAAGACATGCAATCATAAGACCTGTTAAAACACCTGGTATGAACACTGTGCCTCCTAAAAAGGACGAGGTAAATAACCCTTAATATTACCAGCTATTAAGAACGTCTGAACGTCTAAAGTACCATAATGATATAGATATGCTACACATGCTCTGCCGCTACAAAACAGTTTACGCTTCTTCTCGTACTCCTTCAACATCCTAGATAATTGATACGCTGTAACCTCTCTAGGATATTTACCCTCGTGTATAAGATGCTTGATAAACTGATAACATGATATACAACAGCCAAGGCCATGAAAGTTGATTCTTCTCACCCTTTCTATTGCACTCTCATAGACCCTCCTAAACCATTAAATTGTGGGCTCCTAGGCCCGTAGGAAGATAGACGATTAGGCTGCGTAGGGTACCCTGGATGTAAAACGCATTTTCATAATCAAGGGAGGGAAAGAGGCTTATAGATGTACTCCCCTTCTGTATATATTTTTTTTAGTAAGAACCTCTTAAC
>SDBV01010028.1_pt1 | contig 12481 bp, 14 predicted proteins | sample 2277081 | NCBI WGS metagenome assembly SDBV01 (sample SAMN10402039, study PRJNA504765) | marine sediment metagenome | isolation source: marine sediment core GS10_PC15, 223 cmbsf | place: Arctic Ocean: Southern Knipovich Ridge | collected 2010 | reverse complement strand
CGGCTCCATAGGAGCGCCGCTTACCGCTGACTTTAACCGTCAGCCCCAGATGGGGACACCCAGCGCCTTTACCAAGTTCTCGGCTCCGATTATTGAGCCTACCACGGGGACGGTTCTTCCCGCGCCCTTCCTGGTGGCGAGGCAGTTGAACAAGTTAAGGCTGACAGACCCATTCAAGTTCAACCTTCTTCTGAGTGCTTATAAGAACTCGACGGCACAGATACCGCCAGAGGCCGTTCTAGCCTCTATCCAGTCATCCCTACCGTTCGGTGCTGAGAGATCAGCTGTCGGGCTTCGATAACCCATTTCGACATGTGCCGCCTGAGATGGCGGCTTTTTTAATTGGAGGACAACATGGACGACACCGAAGCGACTGCGACGCAGACGCCACCGGAGGCTCCGACCGTAGAGGTTCCAGCGGTTCCTGAAACCCCCGAAACCCCCGCGCCCGAAGTACCGGAGGCCCCTGCCCCGACACCCGCTGAGGCCGAAGTACCCGAACCCCCTGATCCCCGCGACGAACTTGAGGACGAACGGTTCAAGCCTCACCTGGAACGGCGTGACCGGCGCATTGCCGCCACCGTCCGTGAAGAGGAGGCTGCAACTCGCCAACAGACTCAGGTTTCCGTGGACGCTCAGGAAGTAAGTCGTACCCTTCAGAACATCTACGGCAACATCGCCCAGAAGTTGGGTGATAGCGACGCGGAGGCCGTGGAAAGATTGCTCCCCCGTCTAGAGGCTGCTGCCGCTCCCTTTGTGGAGGCGGAGAAGAAGAAGCTGAGGGCTGAGGGGAATACGGAAGGGCAGGCCCAGTTCCATCAAGGAGTCCTGGCGGCTGTCCAGCAATCCCTGGGCAAAAGAGCGTGGGAGGACATGGAGGACTACTACACCAAAGAGAGCGGACTGACGTGGGTGGACATCTTGAATAGATACCACGAACTCCGCTCCGGTAAGTGGAAGACCGAGAAAACCACCTTGGAGGCCCAGGTAGAAGATCTCAAGGCCAAAGCCCGTCCCGAGGGGCCAGATACGACCCCGAAGGGTGGGGGCGGAGGCAGACCCACTCCGCAGGAATATAACGCCGCTACTTTTGAGCGGCGGCAGGAGTGGAAAGACAAAGGCATTGAACCCCTAACGGGGTAAAGAAAGGATAATCCATTGGCCGGTACGTTAACCCCAACACAGGCCGCTTGCCACATCCCCGAACTCTGGAGTCCAGACACTAGGGATGCGGTAGAGGCAACAGTGGTGGCGGCGGGGCTTGTTGAATCGCAAAAGTACGGACTCTCCGAACTGCGCGGTGGCCCCGGCGACACCCAGAACATTCCCTATATCTCCAACCCCACGGCGACCACGAAGACGGCCAACAGCGACATCACCCTTGAGGTGATTGGTCCGTCTTCGGCAGAGGCGTCACAGTCATTCACAATATCGACGCATCAGCACGTCGCCTTCGCGGTGGAGAACATCACCGAAGTTCAGTCCAAGACTAACCTCAGGTCCAAGTACACGAATAAGGCGGGCTACGCTCTTGCGGCAGCCGCCGACACGAACCTCCACACGCTCCCGCAGAGCTTTTCCAACACGGTCGGGACACTGGGTGTCGAGCCGTCGTTTGACAACTGGCAGGCCGCATCGCAGAACCTGGACGACAACAACGCGCCCGAAGAGAGCCGGTTCATCATCGTCCGACCGGCGACGTACTACTCGATGCGGAAGCTCGATCAGTTCGTCAACGCGGACTACACGGCGACCCTCGGCAAGATGGCGGTAGGCCGCTCTCGGGTCGGTACGATCTTCGGCAACATCCCCGTCTTCAAGTCCACGCTCGTAAGGGCGGCTTCGGCGGGGCAGGCCGACAACTGGTTCTGCCACAGGGAAGGCGTCTACTACTGCTCGCAGGACTTGAGGACCCGGGCGGACTTCGTAATCACTAAGGACTCGGATGTCGTGCTCAGCACCCACATCTACGGCTACGCGGAGGCGCTTCAGCCTCCAATTACCGCAGGAGGTGCTGCGGCCACCGATGTGTTCAACAACGTCATTTATGGCACTTCGTAGATGACGGTACTCCTCGTTACGCCGGAACTGGATATGTCGCTGGTGCAGCGGCGCGGGGTTATGACCGTGCCTGTTGAGGACGCGACTGTCTCCTGTTTATGCTTGGCGAGGAAGCCCTGTAAAGGGTTGGTCATCGGCAACCTTCCCCTTAAATCGCGGCAGTTAGACCTATACGCGATGGAGATGGGGAAGCGGATGATTGAACGGCTCGGTGTTCGCGGGTATCAGCACGTAGGAGGACTGGGGCTGCACGGGCCGTGGGAGTCCTACGAGTTCAACCAGAAACTCGTGGACATAGAATCGCAGGCGTTCAAGGAGGCGCAGAGGAATGACGATCCGAGCCTCGTCCTGCCCTTCATTCTTGAGCGCGACGGGACAAGCCCGTACAGCGACTATCTACTGGTCGGTAACTTCCTTTCCCGGAACGTGCTGATCGAAGTCAAGGAGGAACCAGATGGCAACTAAGAAAGAACTGGAGATCGCGTCTTTGCAGGCGCAGCTTGACGCGGTGCCGAAAACAGCCCCCGTCGAGACTCCTTCTCCGGTTGATCGAAGGCAGGCGTATGTCGAGTCTCATCCGATTCTCGGCGTGACGCGCAGGGCCATAGTCGCGGAGGACGCAGCCGGTGACGGTCGCGTTGGCGACTCAGGCCGCACAGAGGTACAAACATGACTCAAGAAGTTGAAGCACCGACTCTTTACCCAGAGATTCAGACGGTCGCGCCGCCGCCTGGTAGAGGGAAGCACGGCTACTACCGCAAGACTAATGGTTGGGTGGTAGTAGCCGCGACAACGCCCTCGAATCGGTCGGACTACGAGTACAAGGGATTCACGTTCCTTGCTCGGTACGGCGAGTTCATCAACGGCACAGGCATACCCCGTGCGGACCAGAACGAACGGGACGCACGCGGTACACCGTGGAACCCCGCCGTTGAACCGTGGCGACTGATCTTCCAGAAGGACGGGGCGAAGGAGTTTCCAGTAGACCAGATAATCGCCTACCGCTGGCACATTCGCCCCCCGTACAGGGAGGTTAAGTTCCCGCAGCTTCAAGGCAGGGAGATCACGAACTATGGCTGCCCTGAGTGCACGAAGGGCGTGTTCGCCAGCGAGAATCCGGCAGAGGCCGCGATCATGCTGAGGACGCATCTTACATCGGCCATCAGCGACAGCCACAAGTACACGGCGACCGATCTCAAGACCCTGGGTACAGAGTGGGAGATCGACTTCGAGTCCCAGCGATTAGGGCGGCGGCACGTCACTATCGAGGACGCCCCCTCTATTGAGGAAGCGGACAAAGTGGTGGAGTTGACCGTCGCCGAGAAGGACTACAAGTGCCAGAACTGCGGGTACGAGCCTACCGAAGGCAATTCCCGTCCGTGGCTGGCACTCAGAAACCATAAATGTCAGTTGCCCGTAGAGGGTGCTCCTGAAAGGAGTGACTGATGGCGTTCATCAACATTAAGGAACGTAGCGTGTCCAACTGGACACCTGTTTCCTACACAGCGAACGAGACTATAGCCGTCTTTCCCGTGAAGGCGGGGGAGATGGTTATTGCCGCGTTCGTCAGAATCAGGACGGCGTTCAACGGGACTAACACCGATACCAAGATCGACCTTGGTTACGGCGGCGACCCTAATGGATTTGTCGAGAATGCCGACCTGACGGAAACAACGGTAGGTCTGTATCACGGCTCAGGTGCGAAGCTGGCTGACGACTTCGGCCATCTCTTCACCGCAGACGACACAATCGACATTGTGTTCACCGCTGACACGGGTGCAGACGGTTCCGCTGGAGCCGCCGACATCTGGATTTGGTACGTGCAGGTGGAGAACCACTAGCCCTTGAGTCCTGCGAGTAGCGCGGCCTTCGGGTTGAGGCGCAAAAACGGGGTGAGGGAGAAGGAGAATCATGGCAACAGAGATAGGTAGAGTCCGACAAAACTCATACGATAACTGGTCAGAAGGACAGGACCGCGTAGCTCGTCTTAATCGTAGGGGCGAGTTGGTGGTGGTGGACTTCTACACCCAGATGGTTCTGGACGGACGAGTGTTCGCCGTCCAGATCGGCACGGTTGACGCTGCTGGCGGGGTCAACAGCACCGGCACCGCTCCGGCAGACACGGTGGTCTGGGCGCTCACTGACGCCGCCGCTGGAACCACGATCATCCCGATCTGGGCTCAAGTAGCGGTGGAGACGTGGACAACAGCCACGCTCATCAACTTCATGCTTGAGGCCGACATGGGCAAATTGCGGTTCTCGGGTGTTGGTGGCGGTGGAGCGTTCACGGCGTTGAATATGCGGGGGGATTCGCCTCGCGTAGCAGCCAGCGCGTCCTACGTCAACCTGACAACGGGCGCCGGCGTGACAGCGCTGGCGAAGTCCACCATCGGCGGAGTAGACGGCTCGCACGAGTTCTACACGAACGCCATTGAGGTCAACGTTGGTGACGAGGCGGACGCCGCGACCGACGCTGGCATGACGTGGCAGGCGAAGGACTCTGGCGCACCGCCCGTCATCGTTGGTGTGGGATCGTTCCTGTTCCACCTCGCGGTTGCTTCGGCGGACGTGACCGCCACGGGCGGCTACCACTTCATCGAGCTGCCGTCTGAAAGCGTGACCTAGATGGCTGTCGCTTACGAGGGTGACGCAATCCTTCCAGGCAACATACGAATGGCCTGGGGCACTGTTGTTTTGGACGGCACCAATCCAACCCCCGTGGCGCTTGCCGACTACATGAGCGTGATCCATACCGGCGTGGCAAACATCGTGGCGACCGGGCCAACGGGTGATGACTTGAATCAGGTGTGTGTGAACATTTCGGGCACCACCCTGAACATTGAAGTCTACAAGAACGCCACCGGGGCCGACCCCACGATGATCGATTCCACGGACAGCACGGCGACGATCACATGGATCGCCATTGGTGCCAACGTAGCGACGGATAACGGATGAGACTATATCTCGGTAATGCCGTGTGGCGTACAGAAGAGGTGGGCCACGCCCAATCCATGCGCCTTCTAGTGAGGGAGTTGGATAAGCGAGGCATCGAGTTCACCGACGGCACCGTCGTCGGGGACGCCCTCATCTCCCGCGCCCGCAGCATTATCGGGTCGGCGTTCCTGCGGTCGGAGGCGGACGTTCTGCTGTCCATCGACTCAGACATCTGGTTCCGGCCACAGGATGCCATCTCCATCGCTGAGAAGGCGATGGAGTACGACATAGTGGCGGCGATGTACATGACTCGCGCTCTGCAAACTCAGCCCGCGCTGATGCTGCCTGACGAGCCTGTTGTGTTCGCTGCCGACCAGGAACCGTTAGAGGCCCCGTTCGTATCGACGGGGTTTGCGGCGGTGAACAAACGAGTCTTTCAGAAACTCTCTGAGGAGTTGCCTCTGTGTCACAAGGGGTGGGCGGATCGGGGCGTGGATACGTCGTTCTGGCCGTTCTACATGCCCTTCACTATCCCGTGGGAGGGTGACGGACACATGTATCTCTCCGAGGACTGGGCGTTTTGCCAGAGAGCGAAGGAGGCGGGATTCAAGGTGTGGCTCGACCCTTCAATAAGGCTGGGTCACATGGGCAGTTATATGTTCACGCTGGAAGATTTACTACGCGACCCTAAACCGACTGCGGTGCCGCTAAAGTTGCATCGCAACGGCACGGGCGAACTACAAACCGAGGTTCTTAAGTAAACGCAAACCGGAACAATCCATGCCCCGATTCGTCGGGGCTTTTTTGATTCTCACAGGAGGAATAGAGAATGGCAGACGAAAGAATCTTCGTCGCGCATGACACCCTAATGGCGGAGGGTGAGGGCAACTGGACGCCCAAGAAGGGTAATAAGCTGGGTTTCGCAATCGCCATAGACTTCTACACCCAGATGGCGATTGAGGGCCGGGTGTTCAACGTCACGGCTGGGACAATCTCTGCCCCGCTGATCGGTGATGTTGTTCTGATCGACGCGAAGGCTGAGATGGCTGTTGACGCTGCAAGCGGGACAACTATCATCCCCGTTTCCACTAACGTCAGCGTTAACCTCGGCACGGGTACCCTGCACGAGTACGCCGGTAAGTCGGTGGCGACCGTCTCCAGCGCGGGAGACGCCTTCACTCCGCTCAACTTGCTTTCTGGTGGTGTTGCGGCTGCATCAACGGCGCGGGTTGACGCTGCGGGCGGGGTAACGGTGACGGCAGAATTGGCTACAACGACTCTCCGCCACTGGAGTTGGTCACAACCGATTGCGATGGGCGCGTACCCGGCGACCTACGACTGGCAGCCACGAACCCCGCCCATTTTGGTCGGGCCGCGCTGTTACTACGTTCAGATTGCCGCGACCGGCACCGGCCCAAGCTACTTCGCCAGCATCGACTTCATCGAGCTGCCGACCGTAAACATCAGTTAGCTCAGGAGGTATAGCTGAAATGTCAGACCTAAGAATCGCGGTTGCCCAGGACACCCTGGAAGCTGCGGGTGAACGCACTTGGATGGCGGCTAAGGGTAGCAAGATGGGCTTCCAGATACTCATGGACTTTTACACCCAAATGGTCATCGAAGGCCGAGTGTATCAAGTCCGGGCGGGCACGATTTCCGAGCCCGCCGTTGGTGACGCCGACATCACCGACACCGCAGCCGATATGTGTGTCGATGCTCCATTGGGCACGACCATCATGCCGGTCTACTTCAACATCTCCTACAACCTGGCCGCCGCCACCCTCTTTGAGGCGGCCGGGAAGTCGGTGGCAACGGCGTCCACGGTAGGTGCGGCGTTCGTACCGCTCAACCTGAAGTCCGATGGAGATGCGGCCACGTCAACGGCACGGGTCGCTGAGACTGGCAGCGCTGCTACTGGGGTGACAGTGACGGCAGAGACAGCAGCCACGACCCTACGCCACTTCAGCACTAGTCAGCCTATTCCCGCTGGTGCGTACACCACGACCTACGATTGGGAACCCACGGCACCCCCTGTTCTGACGGGGGTACGGTGTTTCTATATTCAGGTCGCGGCAGACACCACGGGGCCTAGCTACTTCGCGCACTTCGATTACATCGAATTGCCGACGGTGAACGTGAGCTGATGCCCGTATACGATTATGTGTGCGGGCTAGGCCATACACACGAGGAGCGCAGGGGGTACGAGGAAAGCTCTGCCCCCTGCGCGTCGTGTGGCAAGCCAGCCCAACGTGTAGCCGTCTACGCCTACCAGTCCACCATCACCGAGACGGGTGGTAACTCCTATCCCCGCCTGGACAACGCCAAGTCTAAAGACGGGAAGTACCGCGTTTCCGACTTCCAAGAGGCATCGGCGGAAATTGACTACGCCGCGAGCCGAATTGAGCAACGAGAAGGTAAGCCAGTGAAGACCCCCAGTTCCTATAAAGCGGGACTCAGAAAGGCCGCGAGGATGGGGGCGAAAGTGAGGGAGAAGTGATGCCACACAAGGGAAAGAAACCGTACAAGGGCCGCAAAGGCCACCCGAAGAAGTAACGAAATGGAGTAGATAATGCCCGTTTCATTCACGCGTGACGATTTGATGCTCGCCGTCTGTAGAGAAGCGTTCAAGGGCGAGTACCCTATCGACATCACCACTACGTCCATCGGTGCCACCACTGGTCTTACGGGCGTTTTCGGCCAACTCGCCTTCACCACCTCCGGCGCTACATCCACCAAGTACCACGACATCTGGATTCACCTCCGGAGACTTAGGGGAACAGCGACGGCGGGCGCTTCCACCAGTATCACTTTGGAGAGCGGGCATGTGTGGGCGGTCGCCGACGGGCTTAAAAACGGAGTGGTCAAGATCGTCTCCGGCACCGGTTCGGGCCAGGAGCGGAACATTACCTCCAACACCACCGCCGACCCTTCCGTGGTGACGGTTCCCACATGGACGACCAACCCCTCCACTGACTCGATATACGAGATATACCCCACCTCCTCAGACTCCCGCGAGAACGACCATGTCCGCGACGTCAAGGCCGACTCGACAGCTTCTCTAACCGTGGCTTCGGGCACACTGAACTGGCACCCCGCGATCCAGAGCAACGCTTCCGACAGTCTAGTCGTCGCTGAGATTCAAGAGCGCAGCGACATGATCTTCACCTACGACTTTCAGGGAGATCAAATCCTCTCCTACATTTCAAGATTGCTGCGGAATATGCGCTACCCAGCGTACCTCTCCGTGGGGATAATTCCTGACGGGGACATGGAGGGCTCGTACACCATCGGGGCTTCACCGAGCTTCACCGAATGGTCGGGAGTGGACACTCCCACTACAGCCGCCAAGTCTACTGTTAGCTACCCCTTCCCGTTCGGCAGACAGTACATCGACGTAGTGACGGCGGCGACCGACAACGAGGGGATTCAGTCTGCGACCGTCGCTGTAGACCCTGACGAGAATATGCACGTTGCGGTTTTAGTGCAGAAGACGCCAGCAGCCACGGAGACTGCCACCTTCGACGTCATTCTCTACGACGTGACGAACTCCGCCGACCTCAAGACAGTGACTATTACAGGCCAGCAGCCGGTGATGGTCTACTTCCAGCAGTCTTTGGAGTCCACCACGGAAGAGGTGGCGATCCGGGTGTTATCGAACAGCGCTGCCGTTACCTCCTTCCGCGTCGGGCCTACATTCCTGTGGTCGGGACAGAGGACGCGCTACCTTGCTAGCACGTCTTCCCTGGAGAGAGGGCGGGATGTTAACAAGACCGTCACCCTGCGGCCTGGGCATACCATCGAGACCGACGTATACCACATCGGCGAACTAGAAGACTCCACTTTTGAGGTAGAGACAGATCACCGCGCCAACCTAGTGAACGTTGTCATCCCCCATTCGGCCTACCCCGTCCTCATTCAGGGCGATCGGCGCTACCCCGAACTCACCTACGACTCTCAGACAACCTTCGCGGAGAGAGACATGGTGGTTCAGGGGGTGATGTATCACATCTCGATGGCCCGTTCCCAAAGATTGAGGTCGAGCAATCCTGTATTGGCGGGGCAGTATCGGGCTGACGCTAGAGAGTACGCCAGGACATACTCACAGATGCTTGAAAGCACGGGGGTAAGTTTGGTTGACGTGATTGACGAGTCCTCGGACAGACAATTAATTCGGTTTCGCTAATGGACTACGAAGCGGAAATCAACTCTAAACCTTACCCGATTGCCGTTGACCGCAACGGCACCTTATGGCAGGTCACGGACATCGGGCGGGAGTTAGAGGAAGTCTGGGACGACTGGTCACTGGGCATGGGTGAGGCCAGCCGTGGCACCCGAAGAGGGTACTACTTCGCCACAGGGTTTGACGCCTCCACGATTGGACTACTGCGTCTTTCCCCCAACTACATCGCCGATAACAACACCTCTTTAACCGAGAACTACGGCTACTTCGCGGAAGAAGAAGGGGCGAGCGCCACGGTCGCGTTCGTCAGCACCAGTTCCGGCACCGGGACTAGCAGCAAGACAAACACCGTTTCGCACACCGTCGCGGCGGGCATCGACCGATTACTGGTTGTGGGAGTGTCCTCTGTTAGTGTAGGCATTAGTGTGACTTGGGGTGGAGTTGCGTTAACTCTGCTCGCTAATAATTCCAACCTTGGGGCAAAAGTCCAGATATGGTATCTGGTAAACCCCGCCGTCGGCACTCAGGATGTCGTGGTGACACTCCTTGCTAGCACCAACAGTGTGGTAGGAGTTGAGAACTTCACGGGTGTTAGGCAGGGGGAGCCGTTCGGCGCGGTTGTATCCGCGACTGGCGAGAGCACCGCCGTCACCGCCACTGTGACCACGCAAAGCGGCGAGATGGTGATAGACGTTATCGCCGCCGACGCGAACGTCACCGGCAGCGCAGGAGCGAACCAGACAGAACGCTGGGACTCTAACGTCTCCACCAACATCACCGGCATAGGCAGCACCCAGGCGGGTTCTGACGGCGGCGTGATGAGCTACACTCTGTCCGGCTCCGCTAAATGGGTGACTATCGCCGCCCCGATAAAGCAAGGCCCCGCACCCTGGTACTTCATCCTGGACACCACCAAGATATACCAGTACAAGTACGACACCTCCGCCCTTACGTTGAACGCCACCGACACGACAGCCAGCGGCGTCGCGGGGCAGCCGGTGAAGGTAGGGGGTGACTGGTACGTCCCGATGGGGTCGGGGGCCAACGCCCAGAAACTCTCAGACGCCGACAACAACACCTGGGGGGACGTCACGGGAACATGGAAGGCAGACCACCTCTCTACGTTCCAGAAGGGCGTCACGCCCACTGTGGCGCGTGTGAACGCCACTACTCAGAACACGGTTGAGTTGAACGATGATGTCTCGGACATCGCCGACACCTGGACGAACGAGAGCGCAGCCGTGGGAGACGCTTCCACCAAGGTCACTCATCTTGTAGAGGCGCAGGGGGAACTTCTCGTTGCCAAAGAGGACGGACTTTATAGATTCGACCAGGAGGCGACTTCTTATCCCGTCATTCCGTTCCTGAACCGAGGCGCGATCAATCCCGACAACGGCAAGGGGACGACGGCGTTTGGTGATATTATTCTCTACCCTTCCAATGAGGGGGAGTGGCGATATCGAATCGGCGGAGGGGCGATTCCAACGGGGGTTAACTCCATCCGCACCAACCGGAGAGTCCCTGGGGATACTTTGTTAACAGGCTTCAAGGACCGTCACGAAGCCTACGAAGTTCACGTCGGAGAGTGGGTGTATACCTTACTCAACAACGACATCCGCTCCACCGTCATAGCCAAACGTCCCCGAAGAGAAGGAGACCCAGCGGGGCATGAGTGGATTCAGCACAGCATCTTGGACATTCCCCTGTCTAAGGGGATGTACGTCGATTCAAGGATGAGATTATGGCTGAAGGGCGCGTCTCCCGCGATAGCCGACAGGGACGTTCGCGCCATCCAGCTAAACAGAGCGGATGGTAGTCCTGACGTGTTGAACTATCGGGGCCAGGCGGACGAAGACCACGACATTTATTTAGACGAAGCGGACTTCGGTTTACCGGACAAACTGAAGCAGTTTCGAGAGGTGATCGTCCAGATGGAGAACATACCCTCCAACGTCACGTTGGACATGAGGGTATCCAGAGACTCAGCGAGCGAAGAGACGCTTTCCTCAGCGACCCCAACGACGTTCACTTCCTCCAATTGGACGGTGGGGGCGACTGATACCGGCTACCAACTGCGTCTTCACCTCAGATTAACCACAGGGGCCAGCTATGACCCCATCAACAGTGACCTAGCGATACGCAGAATCACCGTCAAAGCCCGCTCGGAGGAAAGATTGCGAGTGGTGATACCGTCCGACGATGGGGCTCTGGATGGTTACGGATTAACAGCGAAGGACGCTCTAAAGAACCTCCGTCGACTACAAAATCAAGGCGTCGTGACGATGCGAGAACCAGGGAGTACGAGTACCTTCAGCGGCGAAGTCCTGAGTGTGACCAACACGCTTTACGAGACTGAAAAAGGCCACGCGCAGGGGATTGAATTGACGATCCGCAGGTTCGGGACAGACTAATGACAGTAGAAACCAGACTCAAGGAACTAGAGGACACCTTACGGTTGTTGCGCGGGCCACGGTTCGCCAACGCCGACCAATTTCAAGGTCGGAGGGTATCGTCTAAAGACCCCGGCGACGCCGATGTGTATTCGTGGGATAACACCGCTAAGAAGTGGGAGCCGGAAGCGCCGTCCACCGCCGTAGCGCACACCTTAGACTCCACCCACCACAGCGACGTCGCCACCATGACGGAGGTGCGCGGGGACATGATTCTCCGCAACGCCTCTTCAAACTGGGACAGGCTTGCAGTCGGCTCTGCCAATTCGGCTCTTGGCTCAGACGGCACGGACGTAACGTGGTCAACGAGCCTGTCGTTGGCGGGGACGCTGACAGTAGACACCATCAACGAGATCACCGGCGCGGCGGGCGTCACCATCGAAGGGGTACTCCTAAAGGACAATGACGTAGTAGCTGGCTCTGGTGACATCTATGCACAGAGCGGTTCCGCTGCTGCCCCCTCCCTGAGCTTTGCAAGTGACTCCACCACAGGTTTCTTTAGGCAAGCCGCCTCCGTTATAGGCTTCACACTGGGTGGGTCTGAGCGCTGGCGGATGGGGGGAAACGTTCTTCAGGCCAACTCCAGCAGCCAGAGCATCAAGGTAGACACCATAAATGAGAGGACGGGTGGGGGCGGCGTCACGGTAGACACCGCCCAGATCAAGGACAACGGCATCGTCTTTATAGAGGCGGCTGACCACCCCATCACCCCTGCTGCCACAAAGGGTCAGCTATGGGTCAAGACCGCTAGCCCCAATGAGCTGTGGTTCACCGACGACGGAGGGGCGGACACTCAGCTAGGGGTGGGTGGTGGCGGCAACACCCTAGACGCGGCCTACGACCAGGGCGGCGCGGG
>SDBV01010027.1_pt1 | contig 12483 bp, 11 predicted proteins | sample 2277081 | NCBI WGS metagenome assembly SDBV01 (sample SAMN10402039, study PRJNA504765) | marine sediment metagenome | isolation source: marine sediment core GS10_PC15, 223 cmbsf | place: Arctic Ocean: Southern Knipovich Ridge | collected 2010 | reverse complement strand
GTCTTTGCCTCGTCATCTCTTGAGACAAGGGCGAGCTCAAGAATGGGGCCTGCCTGCTTAAACGGGTAGTTATCAAGACTCCTGATGATTTCCAGCTTAATCTCCCTGAAGGCGCCTTTGTAAAGCAGGGATTTTGACTTATAAAGCTTCCCGAGTGCATTCAGGGCATTCGGGTCGCCTATTTTACCGAGCGCCTTAACTGCTAATTTCTTGTAATGCAGTTCTTCTCCCAGAATGTTTTGTTGCTCAAGTATGTTAATAAGACAAGGCACTGTCTCTTTCATCCTGTAGACACCACTAAGCTTAATCGCCTCTTCTTTAATCTTTGGATGCTTTCCTGTCAGGAAAAGCTTCAGGTTTGAAAAGGCATCCGGGGTATTAAAATGAACAAGGGTCTTTAAGGCCTCAATACATACCTTTTCGTTTTTGTGCTTTATAAGGGGCCTGATTTTTCTTATGTAATCCTTACCCTTGCTCTCCCTTATCAGGTATATCATGTTCCTTATTACATACCAGCGCTCATCACCAAGCCTTTTAACAGCCTCCTGCAGGACATCCCTGCCCATCTGGCTAAGTATGGAAAGGTAAAACTTTCTCTGAGAAGGGCGTTGCTCTTCACTTAAGGCATCCAGTATGGGGTTTATTAAATTAAGTTTTAACACCCTTGCCAGCCTGAGCGCAGCCTCTCTCTGTTCCCTTCCCCATATATTGAAAACCTCAAGAAGCCTGGAGATAAATTGCTCTGAATGAAAGAAATATTCAATCATGCTTAAGGCCTCATCCCTGAAATTACCAGTAAGCATCCTGGAATAGATGACATTGTGTATTTGTAACACTTCCTCAAACCTGCCGGTTTCAAGAAACACGCCAGTAAGCTCCGAGAGTCTGGTAAGAAGCTTAAGGTAATCCTCACGTTTTATGCGGTCAAAATCAGCGAGTTCAAGGATAACATAGGAAAAGGCACTGTCCAGAACCTCTGGATCCATGGTCTTTTTAATCTTTTCAGTTAACGGGGAATATCTGCCCCCTTTAGCCTCTAACATCTTTTCAAGATCTTTTTGATACTGTTTATCCACAAAATCCTCGAATTTGTCCTCTTCAAACAGTCTCATCATCTCTTCACTAAGCTCTATATCGTCAATATGGGAGCTTCCCTTGTGAAGGACTTCTTTTACATCCTTGCCCCTGTTAACTCTGGAAAATCTGTCAATCAAGTTTCTCAGGCTCTCCGGCAGGGTAGATTGCTTCTCAAAGAGTTTCATCATTCTTTCCACATCCTCCGGGGTAAGTTCCCCAAGCAGCTTATCAACTTCCTTCTGGTTAAAGGCCGTATGCTCAACAGTCCTTGAAAGAAACTGTTCCTTAATTTGCGGGCTAAGATTTTCAACCAGTGTCATGAACTTGTTGATAGACTCCTTGTTCAGTCCCTTGCGGCCCTTTTTGCTAAGATATGTTGTAATTACCCTGTCATATCCTTCCTTTGTCCCGGAAGGACGGCTGTTCAGGATAGAGGCCACATCTTCCGGAGGGACTTTAAAAACAATACCCTCTGCATCCCCCTCTGCAAGTGTTCCTTCCACAACACCATAAACATAGTCTTCCCAAAGGGCTTGTTCCGGGCCTCTTTCCCCCTTCTGCACCCCCTCAACAAACTTGAGCTTGGAGACTTCAAGCGGCTCAAGCCTTACGTGCCTGAGTTTTTTGCTTTTATCAAGCTCTATCAATGCCTGCCCTATGGGAAGATCCTTGTCAGAAATAAGCTCGTGCAGGGTCAAAACCTCGTTCTCCTCAAGCCCTGAATGAAAGGTGACGGCTGCTATGCCCTTTGAATGCAAAGCAATGGCAAATTCAATGAAAACAGGGTTCTGCCTGTCGAGAGTATATTCGTCAACCATTAGTACATCCTTTGCCACTCCAAGGGTTATACTGCTCCGGATTTCAAAAAGCTTTTTTAGCAAAGAATATGCATTCTCGATAGATTTTTTTGTGATTGGATGCTCTGAAGGGTAAAGCCCCACGCTTCTTCTTGATATGTTAAGCTCTATGACCGCATCTGAAAGAAGCTTGGCATCAAGCGGAAGTTTTTCCTTCTTATCTTTTTCTTCCATACAGGTCTACCTGATATAAATAATACTTCACAGGGCTGAAAAAGGCGAGGCTGAACAGCAGGAAACAAATGCTGACGCATGAATATAGGCCATCTCAAAAAAACCGGTAAGATCATAAGAGCATCAGAGTTCAGGGATAAATTGTGACGAGTAAGTAATATGTTAAGTACTTTTTTAGCACCTGAATTAGCAAAAAACTTTACCCCGTTAGAGGGGCGAAAGTCTTCTAACAGAGTTTACTTTATTTCTTTCCCCTTTTTGATATACTTGTTAGATATTCACTAATGAAAGGGAAAAAGTAAATATAAAAATATGTCATTGCGGCTGGTTGAGATTTACCATCAGAGGGGTATTGCAGCGGAGATTGACTTCCTGTTCAAAGACGCCCCTATTCTGGATATCTGGCATGACCTTCTGCCTGAAGGAGAAACTATCACAAAAGTGCTGCTTACAGCCAAAAATACTGATTTTGTGCTTGATATCCTTCAAAATTTCTATTCAAAGGACAAAAATCTTAGAGTTGTAATACTGCCTGTAGAAGCCACTATTCCAAGGCCTGAGGAACATGCCGAGGAACAGAAAACAGAAAAAGACAAGGTCAAAAGTCCTGACAGAATCAGTATAGAAGAGCTTTATCAAAAGATGACCAGGGTTTCGGGAATTTCCAAGGGGTATATAGTTATGGTAGTGCTTTCATCATTTGTTGCCGGGATTGGACTTCTGAAAAATGATGTTGCTGTTATCATAGGTTCAATGGTAATCTCGCCGCTGCTTGGCCCTAATAAGGCACTTGCCCTTGGCACTGCACTGGCTGATTTTAATCTTGCTAAAAAGGCATTGATTACAAACATCTCCGGCTCTTTTATTGTCCTGGTTATCGGAATCCTTATGGGATTAACAATGGGGGTGGACCCGTCAATCCCTCAGATTGCCTCAAGGTCTGATGTAAGCCATTATTTTATCTTTCTGGCCCTTGCTGCAGGTATTGCAGGCGCCTACTCTTTAACTACAGGGGTGACCGAGGCGCTTGTCGGAGTTATGGTTGCTGTTGCCCTGCTTCCGCCGCTTGTGGTTTCCGGTTTACTGTTTGGCGCACAGCAATGGATTAACGCTGCAGGGGCACTCCTGCTGTTCCTCGTAAACGTGGTTTGCATTAATCTTTCAGGCGTAGTTACGTTTGTGCTTCAGGGCATAAAGCCTAAAAAATGGCGGGAAACCAAACAGGCCGGCAAGGCCGTAAGGGTTGCAGTTACTGTCTGGATTATTTTACTCTTACTCCTCGCGGTCATGATTTTTTTCGAGCAGAAACTCAAGGTAATGTTTTCGCAGTAAGATTCCTTAAATCTTTTCAGCTAACCCGGGGCAGAATTAATAGCTGCTAAAATCGTCTCGCCTGCCTTCACTTTCTGCCCAAGAACTATTTTTACCTGCACATCTTCAGGAAGATAAATATCAACCCTTGAACCAAACTTGATAATGCCGTATCTCTGCCCTTTTTTCAGACTGTCACCGGGGCTTACACGGCAGACAGCCCTCCTGGCAATAAGGCCTGCTACCTGCCTGACCAATATCTTTCCGTATGCTGTATTAAGAAGCATTGCTATATTTTCATTGCTCAGTTCTGCTTCATCTGTATACGCAGCCCTGAATCCTCCAGGCGTATGTTTCACTTTCTCCACCCTGCCATCACAGGGAGCCCGGTTAACATGAACGTTAAAAACTGACATAAAAATACTTATTTGCTTCACTTTTTCCCCTGTATACACATTTTCTATCGTATCTCTGATAAGTATTATCTTCCCGTCTGCCGGTGATACAAAGGTATCCCTGTCTTCTGGTATAATCCTCTCCGGGTCTCTAAAAAAAAGCAGCATATACAAAAAGAGCATCAAAGGGAATAAGGCCATCCACTGCTTGCCAATAAAATAAACGGCAAAGGTAAGAATCGCTGCAGCTGTTACATATGGAAAACCCTCGGGAGCTATCCTTAAAAGAAACATCAAAAAAGTATATCATAGCAACAGGGTTAAAAGGTATAGGATACAGCAGCCATTGTAACCATTCAGTGAAAAGTGGAATTATATATCTCTAAAGAATGATTCCCGGCAGGCGGGAATGACAAAAACCTTTATCGTCCTTCCCTGTTGTCATTCCGGCTTGTCCGGAATCCCTCTTCTGTGCCACCTTTCACTGAATGGTTAACTGCGGGTTTATTATATGCTTCGATTTTTATATCTGTTTTGATATACTTTGATAAGGTTTATATGCAGGCAGGCACGGCAAAACAAAACCATTTAAGTTTCATGTTTCACAAAGGAGGCAGGATTTATGGGAAAATCTGAATTTAATTACAGACGAAAGCCTGCTTTTATATCTTTTCTGCTTGTTTATTTATCCTGCTTCGGTGTTGCTTACCTGTTACTGGATAATTCACCTCTAATCTCTAAAGAAATTAACAGGCTGATTATCCCTAAATTACACATGCCATATTCCAGCACTTTACTGAATCTGCCTTACGGAATACTTTTTTCTATTCCTTTTCTTATCTACGGCATATACAAAATACTCTGGAATATAATGAGCAGTTATGAAATCAATTCATCCGAGATTCGCCTGATAACCGGAAGTCTGACCAGGAACGAACGCTTCTATCCCATTATGGAGTTCTATGAGATTTCGTTCAGACAGAACCTGATAGAGATACCCTTCAGCGTCGGCAGTCTTATTCTCAGGCGCATAAGAGGCGGGAACGATTTAATAATTAAGGGGGTTTATAGCGCAAGGAACGTTGCAGAGGTTCTCCGCTCCGGCCTGGGTGTTTCACTTTAAGAAGAACCAGGCTTGCATCACGCAAGTCTGAATCAGTGCCGTTACAACTTGATGTATCAGGATTAAGGATAACCTATAACATTAAGAAACACACCACTATGAAAATCAAGGTCACAAAGGCTTCCGGAGCAATTGAGGATCTTAACCCCGGGAAATTACAGGCGTCGCTGGTCAGGTCGGGTGCAGACAGAGAACAGGCTGAAGAGATTTTTGAAAGGGTATTGCGTGAAATAGAACCCTATACAAGTACAAAAAAGATTTACAGGCTCGCTAAAAAATACCTCCGGCAATTCAATCATGCATCAGGGCTCAGATATTCTTTGAAAAGGGCCCTGTTCAGGCTTGGGCCTTCAGGCTATCCTTTTGAAAAATACTTTGGCGAGCTGCTGAAATACAATGGATATCAGGTCAGCACAGGGGTAATACGCAAAGGCAGATGCGTGAATCATGAGGTCGATGTCTTTGCAGTAAAAGACAGGCATGTCTCTCTTATTGAATGCAAGTACCATAACAGAGCAGGGATTGCTACTGATGTAAAGATAGCAATGTATGTCCATTCACGATTTCTGGACCTCAGACCTGTTATCAAAACTCAGTATCCTGATAAAACCTGCACAGCCTGGTTAGTAACTAATACACGATGTACCTCTGACGCTGTTCAATACGCCAACTGCACAGGGCTTAAGGTGATAAGCTGGAAATATCCTGACAATGAAGGGCTTGAGAAGATGATCGAAGACAAAAGACTTTATCCGGTAACTATTTTATCGGGCGTAAAATCAGGTCTGATAAAAATATTAATTGAAAACAATATTATTCTTCTGAAAGACCTGGCAGCAATAGAATCAAAAGAGATTGCAACGATCCTTTCAATTCCGGAAAATAAGGCGTTTGCTCTGAAAAAACAGGCAGGTGAACTTTCCCCGTAAAGCAGGTCATTCCAGTTCCTTGACTTTTATACTCCTTCTGATATACTGAAACTGGAATCAGGTTCAAACCAATGGAAATAGGTCGTCGTACAAGAATGAGAATCGCTGTCAGTTTAAAGGCCGAGCTTATCTCACGCGGCAGCAGTTATGAAGGAGTTATGGATAATGTCTCTGCATTTGGTGCAAAATGGTATCAATATGCCGGGACTACAGGCAATCTTTCTGAATACGGTGCAAATACCAGAATTTCGCCTGCAAAAACTGCCATACTCTTGACTTGTGAAACACCGATCAAGCTGAAATTCCAACTCTCTTCAGGAGAAAAAATAATCCTGAATTGCAGGATAAAATGGTCACGTAAAACCCTGCCCCATGACTTATCAAACAGTCTGGGTATGGACCCGCCTTCAGAATATACAGAAATGGGTATGGAAATTATAGGTCCATCTCCAAAATATACAGAATTCTTCAAAGCTCTGCACTAAGTCCTGAGGGCTTCGACTGAGCTCAGCCGAAGTCCAAATAAGTTCGTCATCGAACTTATGGGTCGAAGGACTAAGTCTTATTGCCATTCTAATCCGCTCTTGACAGGCTGTTGAAAAAGTCATCAACAGCCTTGATTGCACAGATTAGAAAAAATGATTACTCAGATACTTCAAGGAGTTATAATCGGTGTAATCTAATCTTTTGTCTGTGTAATCAGAGATTGTTGAGTTTTTCAACAAGCTCTTGACGTTCGCTCCTGTTTTGATATAATACTGGTTAGCATCGTTTAAAAAATGCTTAACTGTTTTTTAATACTTCAAATATTACAATATGGTAAAATTACTGCATGGAAAAAAGGCGTGCTAAGAGAATAACTCTCAGATTAAAGGCTGAACGTATCTCAGGTAATGCAAAAAGTGCGGTATTTATAGAGAACCTTTCTGAAAATGGTATCTGTATGATAACCACTCCTGCCAAGGCCGGAATAAATTTTAAGCCCGATACCCCTGTTAAGTTAAAACTTAAACTCTCTACAGGAGAAACCATTAATCTGCACTGCAGAGTAATATGGTCGCATAAAATTCCACCTGACCGTCTGGCAAAGAGTGTTGGTATGGAAATTATAGACCCGCCTTTGAAATATAAAAAATTTCTAAAAACCCTGCTATGAGTTAACCTTACACGCCCCAGATTCTGGAACTCGTCCTGTACCATCAATCCCCTGATATCCGGCAGAAGCTAAACAGACATTACCAATGAGAGTAAACCCCGTTAGAAGACCTTAGCTCTTCTAACGGGGTAAAACTAGATATGTAATACCAAAATAGAAATGTCCTAAAAAAGGCATGCTATCCTGCCATTTTAATTATTCATGTTTGTCATGCTGGCTTGTCCAGCATCCTTCTTTCAAGAATGATTCCGAACAAGTCGGAATGACAACTGCGTTGAGGCAATAACATAAAACCAGACATTTCTATTTTGGTAAAAACAGGACATTTCTAAATTGGCTTGACAGGGGTAAAATTAGATATTGACAAATATCAAAAAAAGAGTCATAATCTTTTACGGTCCCCCCCCCCTAAAAAACACCAGAATAATTAAAGAGTACAGGCAAAAACAAGAGGTAATCGTATACATTCAAACAGTAGGGAGCTACAAATAATGTCGGAGAAACGGAAAACCAAACGCAAAATAAAAAGATTTCCTGTAGCCTTTTTGTGCGGGACACAGACATACAAGGGCAGGTCTTCTGACATCTCAAACAGCGGTTTATTTATCAGGACACGAAAACCCCTTAAACCGGGAGTCTCAGTAAAGATGGTTCTTGAGACAGACAATAACTGCAAAATAGCCCTTAAAGGCATATCTGCCAGAGCAATTCTGACCCAATTTGTGAGTTTCAAGAATGGAATGGGCGTCAAACTAACGTCTGCACCAGCAGCATATGAAGAACTCTTAAAATAAAAAGGTTCTTTCGTAAAAAAGTTGAAATCAACTGACTAATCTGTCATTTTGGCTAAGCCTGTCATCGCCTGCCTGCCGGCACCCGTCTGCCGAAGGTAGAGGCAGGCTTGCCGGGGATCGCCGGAATACTTCCTAATGTCCTATGCCATCAGTAATCTTGTCATTCCGGCTTGTCCGGAATCATTCTTACGGAAGGACTCCAGGCATTCATCCTTCGCAGTGCTACGGAGAACGGGAGTGACAGAAAGAAGAGAATTTTGCTTATGCTGGAATGATTAACTCCGTAGGACATTTGTTATGCAGGAGTCATCAGTCAAAGGAAAGAGCCTTTTACAGCATAAACTAAAGGACTCTGAACATGCTATTTTTTATCAATCAGCTTAATGATTGCTTCAGCATCACGAAGCCCGGCGACAATAATGCCATCAGGGAATATCATGGCAGGGGTGCCCCTTATGCCGAGTTTTTTGGCGAGCTCTATGTTTTCATCAATGACTGTAGTTTCACATGTTGGTTTTGGCAGTGTTTTTTTCGCAAATACGTCTTCAAGCATTGCAAGTGATTTTTCACAGAATATGGCCTTTGATTTCTCATATGCATCTGGATGTATTTGCGTAATCGGGGACAAAATTATATAAAAAGCTATATCTTTTCTTTTCTCTATGACCTTCTTCATCTCCAGATGAAGTTGAGCACAGTATGGTCAATCAGGGTCGTCAAAAACTACAACGCGGTTTTTGGCATCTTTACTGCCCAAAACAAGGGCATTTTCATAAGGAATTAAGGACAGGTCAACCCTGTTTATTTCCTTAAGACTCTCCCGTGTAAGATTAACCTTTGTTTTTATTACAATTACATTCCCCCCGGCTATTACATGTTTAAGAGGGTAATCAAGATAGGCAAGGCTCTTCCTTCCGCCTGATTCAAACCCGACTTCCCACATCCCTGTAACCGGGCCGTCTTTTACGCTGATAATCTTTATATCAGGTATTAATTCTTTTAAAACCGTTTTTGCCTCTTCAGCATTCAGGGTGTGGCATTTAATACACTCATGTTTCTCTTTGTCTAAAGCATATGTATCTTTATTGCTTAAAATAAATATGCTGAAAACAACCATTAAAAGCAATACCAGTTTACGCATGGCATGATTATAGCATATTTATTTTTAAGACTACAATGATAAAGTATCATGCAACAGAATATAAAATTTTATTGTCCCGGCATCTTTAAATGCCTCTTTCAAAAAACCGCGCGCATGTGAATACAAGCCATAAGAATCTGTCTGATTTTTAAATAGCATCTCCATTAACTAAAAAATGGTTGTATTTCCCCTGACTCTTGTATTACTCTTCCTTAAAGGAATTCATTAAACGATTTTCTGTCAACTAAATGCGGTTTTTAAACAGCCCGATAGAAGTTAAACAATAAAATATTTTTGTGATGAAACCGGGATATAAAAACTGGCGACTGGCTCTATAATTGGAGCAGCACAGGGCAATCACCTATGTATAGCGAATATTTTGGTCTGGATGAAATGCCTTTTTCCATTGCCCCTGACCCGCGCTATCTCTACATGAGCGAGCAGCACAGGGAGGCATTGGCTCATCTGATTTATGGAATTAACAGTGACGGCGGTTTTGTCCTGCTGACAGGTGAGGTGGGAGCCGGCAAAACAACTGTCTGCCGCTGCCTGCTGGAACAGATACCTGAAAAAGTCAAAATAGCATTTATAATCAACCCAAAGTTAACAGTTAAGGAACTCCTGGCCACAATCTGTGATGAGTTTGGCATCCAATATCCCGAAGGCAATACCAGCCTTAAAGTATTTGTTGATCTTATCAATGCATATTTGCTCGATATCCACTCAAAAGATTTCAGTGCGGTACTTATCATTGATGAAGCTCAAAATCTTAGTACCGATATATTGGAGCAATTGCGGTTATTAACAAACCTTGAGACTAACCAGCGCAAACTGTTACAGATTATACTGCTGGGACAGCCGGAACTTAAGAATAAACTATCTAAACCGGAGTTGCGGCAGCTGGCTCAAAGGATAACTGCCCGATACCACCTTGGTCCTTTATCAAAAAAAGACCTGGGCGCTTATGTGATACACCGTCTGTCCGTTGCCGGGATACAAACTCAATTGTTCCCTCAATCTACTATTGGCAAATTGTTCCAATTGAGCGGCGGAATTCCTAGATTGATTAATTTACTGTGTGACAGAGCCCTGCTCGGCGTCTTTGTTCAGGGACAGGCTCAGGTTAATAAACCCATTCTGTTAAAAGCGGCTCGTGAAGTATTCGGGGAAACCGGGGCTGAAAACCGGCAAAGGAAAACATCCATATGGCTACTGGCTATTTTAGTTATCATATTGCTTGGCATAGTATTTGTGCCGAAATATTACAAAAACAACAGTGAATACACTTTTAACAAACCACGGCCAATTGCAATAACAGCTGAACAACTTGCATCTCCGGATACATTGCAAAAGACGGTTGATATGCCGGGTCATCTCAGTAAGGTAATGGCTTACCAGGCACTGTTCAGACAATGGGGAGCTGATTATCAACCTCAGGAAAACAATTCTGCCTGCCGGCAGGCTCAGGTTCAGGGCTTGCACTGCCTGAATGCACGCGGCAGTCTGAATATTCTCCGGCAGTTAAACAGACCGGCAGTGTTGAAGCTGTATGATAAAAACAGGCAGGAATTTTATGCTACATTAATAACCCTTAAAGGTGAAACAGCCACTTTTGTTGTAAGTGGAGAAATCAGGAAAGTCCCTGTGAATGACATTGCATTACTATGGTTTGGCGATTACACACTGCTATGGCAGATACCGCCTGGTTATCAGGGGGATATTCAAACCGGTAATCAAGGGCCTTCGGTGCAGTGGTTAGACAAACAACTGGCTTACATTCAGGGCCGGACAGCTCAACCACGGGAAAACCTGTTTTTTGATGATAAGTTAACCGGTCAGGTAAAGAAATTTCAGCTTGCTGAGGGCCTGGTTCCCGATGGTATCGCAGGTACTAAAACCATTATTCACCTTAATACAGCTTTTGGCAGCAGGATACCGAAATTGACTGAAAATCAGGAGCGCGAATAAGATGTCCTTTATACTTGATGCCCTTAAAAAATTGGATAAAAAACGCCCGCGGGGCTCAGCGCCGGATTTACAAACAGTTCATAAGCCAATGCCGGAAGAGCCGAGGAAACATTCAGTTCTCTGGCCGTATCTGATTCTGTTTGCCCTGCTTCTGAATGCCGGCCTGTTATTGGTATGGCAGTATCCGTGGCAGTCAGTCAGGTCAAATGCTGTTACACAATCAGTTAACATGGAGCAGTATCAATCAAGGACAATCAAACAGGGGCAGGAAATATCTGGAGCCCGCTTGCCAGTAACAACACAACCATCACCCGCCAGTCCTGAAATCAGGAACGCTGAGAAAAAACCATTGCCTGAGGCAGATACAACTGTGATAATAACACCCTTAGAACAAATTAATATTTTACCGCAGAAACAGCCGGCACAGGCTGAAAATAATTTAAACATAGAGCTTCAAGACAAACCAATACCAATGATTGACATAAAAGAAGAGCCTGAAATTTCTCAAACTGCAAAGGAGCAGGAATCAATAATCAGGCGTTCTCTAACCGGGCCGCAGACTCAAGTTGAAACCGGAAATGCTTCAAAACAAAAAGTTCTTAATAATAACGAACTGCCCCGGTCAGTCCGGCAGGCCCTGCCAAAGATGACGATTTCAGGCCATATTTATTCTAATGAACCAAGTTCCAGAATAGTAAATATTAACGGACAAATTTTACGGGAAGGTGAAGTAATCGGTGAAGGCCTTAATCTGGAGGAGATTACTTCAACCGGTATCATCCTCAGTTACAAAGGCTACCGCTTCCGCATGAGACTATTTTAGCCCCGGCAGTGAGAGGCCTGTTCGATTACTCATGAATAAACCGCGAGGACTCACCGGTACACTGTTCCTAATGCTTCTTCACTTTTTTTGAAGTGTCATTCTCCCGATGCTTCGGGATCCGGTCGGAGCGACTCTACGCGAAGACTCGCTTCGAGAATCCCTCTTCTATGCCGCTCGTCACTGAATGGTTATTCCTATTATTCATATTTCCTTGACATAATAACTACATTAATGTAATTATAATTACATTGATGTAGAAGAAGGAGAAAAACAGATAATGCATTTTAACAGTAAAACCGTTTCTAAAATTACAGGCTTAAGTATAAGACAGATTGACTACTGGGACAGAACGCACTTTATAAAACCTTCTGTAAGTGAAGCCGCCGGCCATGGTTCTTTGAGGCTCTACTCTTTTACCGACCTTGTTCAGTTGAGGGTTGCCAAGACACTGCTTGGCAAAGGTGTCAGCCTTCAGAAGATTAGAAAGGCCATGATTTACCTTAAGAAAAATATTCCAGCAGTAAAAAAACCGTTTTTAGAACTCAAGTTTTTAACAGACGGAGAAACAATATTTATAATCACAAAAAACGAGAAAAAAATTATTGATATTCTTAAAAGCGGACAGCTTGTTTTTTCTATTGCTCTGGGTAAAATCGTTGAAGACCTCAGAGGCGATATTGTATCCCTTCAGAAAGAAAAAAAGTACAAGATTACGGTAAAGGGCAAAAAATACCC
>SDBV01010026.1_pt1 | contig 12484 bp, 16 predicted proteins | sample 2277081 | NCBI WGS metagenome assembly SDBV01 (sample SAMN10402039, study PRJNA504765) | marine sediment metagenome | isolation source: marine sediment core GS10_PC15, 223 cmbsf | place: Arctic Ocean: Southern Knipovich Ridge | collected 2010 | reverse complement strand
ACAGTGATAGCATATGCAAGTGAATAAGAACCTGATTAAGGACATCGGTCTACAGAGAGAGGTCGAGGTAGCACTTCCCTACGCCGTCGTAGGCGGAGCTTGGGAGGGCAGCTTCGTCGCTCAGCCCATGTACGACGACCTCTTCTACACGCCTCTCAACTACGTTGTGCCCACGGGGCAACAGCTGAAGATACTATTCCTACGTGTCTGGACACAGGAGGCAGGCGGAGCAAGGTTCTCGATAATACAGGAGAACCCATCGACCACAGGACTGACCGGAGACATCGAAGCCTACCCGGTAGTGGGGAACACTCCCCCAGGTGCAGGAACAACTGACACAGCTACGGCTAGGGATTACCCGATGCTCGAAGCGGCGGGAGCCGAGGTCCTACGCGGAAGCCTCGTAGACCCGGTACACGTCCTCGAGGGAAGTATAGACTTCAACGTACTAGCCCTATGGCCAGGCGCAGCGGCAGCCGCTGCGGCAGGGGCCTTCACAGGGTCAAGATACGGCATATCCTGGTGGGGCGTAATCAAAGTACCTGAGCCAAAGAGGTAAACATAGATGGGCGGTAATAGAAGCACAAGAAGCGCAGGCTACTACGAACATGAGGACTTCCAATCCTCTACAGGCGGCTCCGATGAAATAAAAATAGGCGGCTTCACGGGATATTTGGTTGACGCCGATGGGGAGTTCGCCTACATCAATATCTACATCCCAAAAAACTTCGCACGACTATTGGAACTCGAAGTAGTCCTAATTCCTTACGCCACAGCAACACCCATGTATATGCGGATCATAACCGACTATTGCCAAGATGGAGAGGCTTACTTTGAGCACAACGAGACAAACCTCCACAAATCAATAAACACCGTTACCAACCGCAGAGCCGACCTCGACATACTAGACTGTGTAGATACAGCCCCCGTAGAAGGCGGAGACGTAATTGGAATCCAAGTCTCACGGGTAACTGCACTCTCACCCACTCACAACACCAACGCCCTAATAATTGGCGCACGCTACAAAATGCTTCTCAGTAGAAAAGCAGAAACCTAAATCCAACTCTTTCCCCCCTTTTTTATTTAAATATATTAGATTCATTCAGTCTAAACTATGCCAAGAAAAGAGGAATATTGGAATAACCCAGAGAAACATAAAAAAGCCAATATCCCCTAATCACATTTCGTATAGCGCATTCACGTCGAATTCTGCGTCGAGGTTATCTGCGGTATTCAGGACCCGCATGATCATGGCACTGTTCCCTGGAAGTTCCTTTGTGTGATGCCAAATCGCCCTGTAAGTGTCTTTGGCACTTCCTGCTCCGTAGCCTCCTTCGATGCCTGAGAATCTATCATCTGTAGCTCTGCCGATAAGGTACATGGCCTCGTTTCCAACGTGGTCGTATCTTACTCCGGTGTTTCCACTGAATCTCGTTTCACTTGCTATCGTGATCACGTTTCCTGCTATGCTGACAACCTCCAGGATTTCTCCATTGGGATGGCTGTCGCTTCTGATCCATACCAAGTCGTCAGCTAGGAATATGGTTGCATCGGCAACGGTTAGCTGGGTTTCGCCCAGGTCCCAGGCGTTTCCCGCGTTTCGGTCGCTTGTGAATCTGGCGTTTGGAAACCAGATCTGCCACTGAAGGGTTTTCCCCGTTGTTGTAGCGAAAATGTATATCCCAACTGATTCCCAGAAGGTTGTCAATACATCTGGCAGAATTATTGCTACAGTATCTCCCCAGTAGTTCTGATCGCTTCTAGTGTCGGGCGTATCATCTGTAGCTGTGTTATCCACGGTCACAGGGAGTCCCGCCGTTCCTTCTCCGTCGCTCATGGGGTGCATCTGTTCATTATGTTCAGTGGTAAGCTGTTCTACGATGTCCCAGAGGTTGAAGTCTCCGTTGTCTACGCGTTTGCCGTCTCCTCCTCCGCTTGTGCAGTCAGTGAATGTGTTGTAGTCTGCCCCTGTGACGGTTTCGAATCCTGCTGTGGTGTTCCCTATGCTGTGGCAGTGTTCAAGTGTGTTCTGGTCTGCGTCTGAGGTGGATAGGTAGAATCCTCTGGCGGCTACTGCCGCATTAGATGCTATGATATTGTAAAGTTCGTTGAAGGGGCCGCTGATGTCTACCCCCGTTGTGGTGGGTGCCCCGATGGTTACATCTCTTATACGGTTTCCTTGACCGGATAGCGATATTCCCACGGCGGGGCCAGCGCAGGTGAGGGCTTCTATTACGCAGTAGTTGGCTGTGAGGTCTAATGCTGTTTGTCCTGCTGCGACTATGACTATTTCTCTTACGCTACAGTTTCTGGCGGAAACGGTTAATCCTGTGCCTGTGGTATTATAGATGTTGACCCCTATTTCTCCCCAGAGTTCCAGCCCTATCAGGTTCAGGTCAAGGTCAGTCTCATAGTAATCTCCTGCTTTTACAGTAATTGCGTCTCCTTCGCCTGCATTATTGATGGCGTTCCCGATTGTTGCAAACGCTTCATGGGTGGTTCTCCCTGAGTTTGTATCAAGCCCATCTGTTACATCAACGAACCAGATCTCTCCAGTGAATTTGGGGATGTGAGTCTGTTGGTCATAGATGTTGGTTATGCTTTCATGGAAGTCGTTTGTGTCGTTCCCTGATAAATCCAGCCTGGAAACGGGGCATGCCGTAATTGCCGCCAGTATTGAGTTATCTTCCGCTCCTGATTCTATTGAGACCCCGGTTGTGCATCTGGCAATAACCGTCTGGGGTTGCGTCAGGTTACTATCCCCATCGGCTCTGAAAACCATGCCTGTCACTAAATCTTCGAGGTGAAGTAGCTCAGTCGTGCATTGGTAGCAGTTGTCAAAGTCTATGCCGGTTCCCATTGGAGCGCCAGTGAATTCACTGTGTATTCTTGATTCATCGTTTCCTATTCCTCCGAAGAATGCGCCATAGGACCCGCCAGTTATTTTGACTCCGGTGAATCCTGCTTTTTCTATATGTATGTGGCAGTTGATGAGGAAGGGGTATGCTGCGTTATCGATGAGTATAATTGTGGCGGAGGATGATGTGGTTTCTCCTTTACCGATATTCAGATGGGCTAGCTTCACATAGTCTGCGGTGATATAGAATACCCGTCCATTGCTTGCGCCGTTTGTATTGGTAATGAGAATTCCTTCGCCTACGCCAATAATCAATAAATTTTCCACGTCTACAACGACGCCGCCGGACCCGTTGGCTGTTTCATCATAAGTCCCTGGAGCGATCTTAATGACATCTCCTCCGCTTGAGCATTGAGAAATGGCGTAGATCAGCGTAGCGAATGCGGTACTCCACAGAAGCCCATCGTTGGAGTCTGATCCTGATGTGGAAACATAATAAACGGTTCCAACGGTATTCCCGAGTATATCTAGGCCCTCGTCGATTTCGTCCTCTAGTGCCCGCTCATCGAAGTTCTTCCTTGAGTGTAAAGAGGCCATTACCTAGCCCCCTTAATTCTGACCGATGCAACCCCCGTCTCTGTGTATAGTCTTATGTCGTAGATCACGGCTTTCTGGAATGTCGCCTCGTATATTTCATCTAATTGAAGCTGGTAGGGTCTAGTGCTGGATTTTCCCGTGTTCACTACCACCCAGCAGGGTTGAGGCCCGTCATTCACGATAGTGACTGTGAACCAGTGCTTGCCTTCATTGGGAGGCTGCACCACTTGGGGGTTAATGGTGACGCTTAATATGGGAAGGGGCTCCACGATTCCCTCCGGGGACATTTCCTTATTGTGATTCTCGATAGCCATCAGGCGCTCCGCTATTTCGTCCAGGAGAGCCGTTTGGAGAACTGCGGGATCAAGCCTCTTTCGCTGTTCTCGTGACTCGGACACCCTCGGTTCTCCCCGTTTTCTTGTTTCGGACTATCTCCCATTCTTCGACGTTTTCGTAATAGGTGGTCGTGGGGGCCTGCGTGGTGAAGAAGCGCCTTGATGTTGGAGACGGCTTGAATAGGATACGTAATAGGGGCAGGGCTAAAAATAGGCCCAGTATAACGCCCAGGATCAGGTTGTCTCTGTCCATCAATTATAAAAAGCGAGGCATATGTTTTAGACTTTTTGATTTAATAAGGGACGTAATTACGCGCGCACACGGAATTAGTTTTTATTTAACTTAGTTAAATCATAATCAGTGAAAATTCTTATCACAGGAAGCTCAGGATTTATCGGGAGCCCCCCTGCGCGCGCGTGGGATTAATTTAAATAATAAGAATGATTTTTTACATTGGTGTAAAAAGATTTCGTGGAATAATGATAAACGCAGGAAATATATGCGAAATTATATGCACAAATACAGAAAAAAAAATGTAGGATATGCTTTCGTTGTCGGAGACCTGCTTCATTATGGGCAACTAAATTTTTTGAAAGAATGCAAAAAACACTGTGATTTCTTAATTGTTGGTGTTTACACAAATGAATTGACAAAAACCTACAAAAGAGAGCCCATTATTCCATTTGAGGAAAGAATTGAGTTAGTACAGATGCTGAAACTCGTTGATATGGTTGTCACTGTCCATAACAGAAGTTGCATTCCGATGCTTGAGAACCTTACAGAAGACGGATGGAAAATTAAGTACCTATTCCATGGAACGGATTGGGATCCAGAGCAGGATAAAGATTTACAGAAATCCAAGGAGTTCATCGAGAGCATGGGGGGAGAACTTATTCAGCCTGAATATTACGAGGGAAGAACTACAACTTCGATAATCAAGGAGATTCTGAGGAGGTATGAAAATGGAGAAAACGTCATTGGAAATCAAGGAAACTCGTAAGAGGTCTATGACAAAAAGCCTCATTTGGCGAGGTATGGGTATCATTATTCTTGCGATGGTGACCTACGCGTTTACAGGCTCACTGATCCAAACAGGGCTGATAACCTTCATACATCACTTCTCATTCATCTGGATTTATTACTTCCATGAAAGAGCCTGGTTAAAAGTCAACTGGCCAGAGAAACGAAAAAAGTGGGCGAAACCCTTCACATACGAAATCATCTTAGGTCATTTTGTCCTGGGATTCATCACCCTTATGGTGACTGGATCATGGTCGAAGGTCACTTGGATCACTATAACATATATTGAAAACAAGCTTTGGATCTATATTGTCTATGAATGGTTATGGAAAAAGGTGAATTGGGGGATGTTGAATTGAAAGCCATATTAATGGTTGCTGGGCCAACATACGAGAAATATGGTTTCCCACCGAACTCAAAGCCCAAGTGCCTTTTCCACTATAACGGCGAAACACTCCTAGAGATACAGGTTCGAATTCTAAGGGAAGCCGGTCTAAACGATATTACAGTTGTGGCTGGCTACAAAATGGGCCAAGTGCAGAAATTTAACAAGGATAAGAATCTTGATCTAAAAGTGCTCTATAATCCGTCAGCAGCGTCAGATAAAGAGGGGAGTCTCGGATGGATTAATGGCATAGAGACTGCAAAGATTGGGGTTAAATCAGTAAATGACGATGTTCTCCTCATATTCGGAGATGTCCTTCTCACAGTGGAAGCTCTTAAAAAAGTTGTTGAAGACGATTACAAATGCATTTCAGTATACAGTGGACACGGATATCAACTATACAAGATTCCTAAGGAACTAATTCCAATACTAGGAAAGTATACTGGACGTGCAGGAGGAATGATGGCACTACATGATTTCTGCATGGAAAACGGCGGCATAAGAATGGCAATAAGGCTTAAACCTTGGACAGATGAATGGCTGATAAAGTGCAAAACTAAGTGTGTAAAAATAGCACCTATGCGAGATGTAGATTATTTTTATATGATGGACGAAGGGATAGCAGCAGGGGTAACTCCAAAGAGCTATAGGACATGGCTGAATGATGAAAAAGCGAAGGGAAATTTTTGAAAATTCTATTCTTCTACAAATGCATTCACCCTAACACTCGAAGCCTCTTTAATTTTCCATATGCATTAGCCAAACATGCAGACGTAAAATTTTATGGTATACGAGAGGGATACTATAGAATCGAAGAAAATCCTGTCGAAAACTCTGTTCCATGGCAGACCTATGGACATCTAGTTAAACATGGAAGTTTGTCTGAAAGTGTGGATGCACTTGAAATCATAAAAAAGCTTTACCCGAAAGATTATCCTGACGTAGTAATCACCACGTTTAGACCAGGTACTTCTGTGATTCCTAAAAATATTGAAAAATGCGAATGTCTCCGCGTAGTCTGGTCTATAGAGCTACATAATGATTTCAGTCATAGTAGATTAGGTAGAAAAAGATTGCAGATGTGTAAAGAAAAGACGTTTAACCTTGTCTTTAAACCTCATGATCCAAATAATCGGTTAAAGCAAAGTAAGTGGCTTGAAGATACTGGTGTTGCTGTGGAGATGAATCCAGGAAGCGTAAATACAGACTTTTTCTATGATAAGCGACTCCCCAAAAAATATGATGTAGCTAATATATATGCTCGTCAAAGTCCTAAAACATATCCACTGAGATGGAAAATCCACGAAACACTTCCTACACAAAAACAATGGATATACCGAGATTCCCATAATATTTGGAATAAAGGAACAAGAACGTATATTCCAGACACTAGTAAAGGGCCTTCTGGACCAAGAGGAGAGGAATATGTTGACGTGATTTGCCAAAGCAGAGTATTTGCGACTGGTTCTGGACGAATTAGGGATTACGGAGTCTTGGTCTTCAAGTGGTTGGAAGTTCCTGCTTGCAATACGCTACTTATGATCAATAAACTTAGCCCCCCAGATGATATGAATTATATGGGATTTGAGCCTGGCGTTAACTTTGTTGCTATCACCGAAGAAAACTTCTTAGAGCGCATTCAATACTATTTGAGCCACCCGTCTGAAGCAGAAACCATAGCACAGAGGGGATACGACTTAATACGTTCAAAACATAGCCAAGAGATCAGGGCAAAAGAATTTATATCGAAAATTAATAAATATCTTTGAGGTCCACGGGGTGGATATAAAAAAGAGAATATTGATCACGGGAGCAGGCGGATCACCTGCCACTAATTTTGTCAGGAGCTTAAGGGCTGCCCCCGAGAAAATGGAATTAGTAGGAACCGACTGCAACAAATATTACCTAATGAGAGCCGAAACGGATAAAAAATTCCTTATTCCCCTCGCGAAGGAAGGAGATTACCTCGACGTTCTGAACCAAATAATAGAGGAAAATCGATTAGAGTTCTTACACGTCCAGAACGACGTAGAAATGAGCGTCATATCAGAAAATAGAGAGAAACTGAATATAAACAAGTTTTTACCGTCCAAGGAAACCATAAGAACCTGCTTGAATAAGCTGGCTACCCATAGAAAATGGGAGTCCGCTGGCATAAAACAGCCTAGGACATTGATAATACACGATGAAGCTGATTTGAAATTTGCTTTAAAAGAGTTCGATGGAAGCACCTGGATAAGAGATACATCCGGAGCGGGAGGAAGGGGATCCCTTCCAGCATATAACTTCAAGATCGCGAATGCTTGGCTTGATCTTCATGATGGATGGGGAAAATATACTGCGGCTGAGTGTTTGACTCCCCAATCCACGACGTGGCAGTCGATATGGAATGAAGGGGAACTCGTAGTCGCTCAAGGAAGAAAGCGAATATACTGGGAGTTATCTAAACTCGCTCTTTCCGGTGTCACAGGCGTTACAGGAACGGGAGTTACTATCGCCGATAAAGAAGTGGATAGAGTAGCTCAAGAAGCAATATTAGCTGTAGATAGTAGCCCCCATGGTATTTTTTCGGTTGATATTACCTATGATACAGAGGGAGATCTCAATCCCACCGAGATAAATATAGGCAGATTTTTCACAACTCATGGGTTCTTCACGAGAGCAGGGTTGAACCTACCTTATATTTTCGTGAAGCTTGCTTACGACGAGCCGATTCCGAAGATAAGGCGAAAAATAAACCCTCTCCCCAGTGGCCTTGCATGGATTAGAGGCATGGACTTTCTCCCTATCCTCACGACGTTGAACGAAATTAACTCGAATGTGATGAGGAGAGGACGCGATGGATAAACACGTTTTCCACAAGAGGATAGCCATAGACTATGATGGAACATTGGTCGAGAATGTCAGTCCTCGCAGAGACGGGAAGGCGACTGAAGGGCTGGATGGCATGTCCGCCCGTGAGTTCACGGAAAAATTGAGAAAGGAAGGTTGGGAGATCCTGGTCAGCACTTGCCGACCGGACTGGCAAAGAGTGGAGATAGAGAATAATTTGAGAAGTCAAGGAATCGTCTTTGACTATATTTTCTTCTATCAGAAGCCTGGAGTTACCGTCTACGTCGATGATAAGGGCATTAGATTCGAGAACAACTGGCTAGAGATATATGAAAAAATCAAAGATTTAGAGATGCAAGCCGTCGGCTGAAACAATGAATGTCCGCGCGCGCGAACTCATATGAATCCCTTCTCCTCACAGAAAGCTATGTATCGTTTTGCTACAACGGGATAATCATGGAACTCTCTCACATATTTCTTTCCTAGTTCTGCATACTTACGGTATAATGTCTTATTTTTTAGAAGAGCATCAACGGCATGAGGAAGGTTCTCCACGGTCGATTCGTAATGAGGAAGGTATCCAATTTCGCCTAAAATTATATCTCTATTCCTATCTTCTAGAGTTGTGATAATGGGTATATCCATAGTCCAGGTTTCAAGGCAATTCATGCCATAACCGAGGGTAAACTGACCCAAGTAAATATCGACAATACCCTTGTGTTCCATAACTTTTGGCCATTGACCTCTGAAAATGCTTAGTTCTATATCTTTCCTGTTTGAAAGAGCATCAATAATTCCAGCAGTATTCTTTCTTCCAGGACTACTCGGGGTCTGACAGACTATCGGTTTTCCTGTATGTTTTCTCTTCAGTTTTGCCCATTCATCAACTGGAACCGCGTGAGGCAACCATTGTAAATCGGGATATAACAAAAGATCAGGAGTGCATACAAGTTCAGCAGCGTTTCTCCTTTTTGCATTCGCACGTCCCCCTGCGGGATTTCCCCTGAATTTCGTGCCACGATGGAGAATAATGAGCTTCTCAGGTGTTTTCCCAGTTACATCTAAAGGTGTGCGATGCCCCCAACAGTTCACGATATCAGCCCAATCAAGCCATTTGGATATTTCATCTTTATCAACAGTGAAAATATCATGCGGATAGCCCCATCCATGGCGCCACATCGTCAATTGACGTGATTCGTGTTTGGTAGTTTTATTTATAGCTTCATTTAGTTTAAATGATATATTGGCATAGTCTTTGTAGCAGACGTTTAAAATTTTCATCTCAATTAGGGTTTTGGTTAAAGTTATTTATTATTTTGGTTATTTTTATCGTAAAATGCTTTTACGTGTTCTCTGATGGGTTCTGCGCCTTTGCCATATTTTTCAAAATTCCCTAGCTTCTCTTCACTTGTTACCTCAACTTTTTCGTGGAAGAGAATTTCATAACCTTCATCTTCTAATAACTCTCTGGAAATCATTTCTCGGTACTTCTGAAATGGGTTTTCACCTTCGCAACTTATCTGCTCAGGACCAAGATGCTGAATCAATCCACTTGCTGTCAAAAATACGCATTCCCCCGCGACACGTTTCAACTCCTTTAGAACAAGCCTATGATGATCGGAGATAATGTGCTCTATCATCTCTGTTGATTGAACGTGGTCGAAGCAACCGTTTTTAAGGGGAAGGTGAGTTGCGGAAGCCAGTATTCTATGCCAAGACTTGTCTATATCTGGTCTAATATAGTAGACATCGAGGCACGCCTTATAGGATAACTCAAGCCGTTGGAAATTTCCATAATCAAATACTCCACCATGACCTGTCCCCACATCTAAGACTGATTCTATGTCACGCCATCTGATTTTGCTTCTGAGATGTTCTTCGGGGCTAATCGATGTAACCAATCCCCCTAAGTTTCTCCATGAAATCTATTTGTGCGCTCGCTTCCGAGAAGAATATTATTTGTTCACCCCTATTGCATAAAGAGTAGTTGTCCCAAAATTCCCAAGCCACGTCACAATAAACCCATTTTTCTCTAACAACATCCTTAGATATTCTTCACTGAACCTCCCATGCACATAGGGAATGTAATTAACTCCATATCTCAGAAAGAGCCCTGTATAACTCTTGGACATAATCCTGTAAGGTTCATCACCACCTGGAGTGGAAATTATTATTTTACCATTCCGCTTTAAGACTCTGCGGCACTCCCCTAGCACCTGGTCGCGGTCCCAGATGTGTTCCAGAACTTCGGAAGCAAGGACTCTTTCAAAAACATTCATTCTGAACGGAAGCTTTTGGGAGAGAGCTTGTAAACTTGGGGCTTTGATTTTCTTGAGAAACGCCGATGCTATATCTAATCCAACGTATCTCCTAATATGCGGTTGGTAAGGCCCATCATTACAACCTATATCCAATGTGAGCAAATCGGGGTCTTTTTCCAGCAGTTTTATCAGATTAATCTTCCTTGTCATGCCCGAATTAGTTGCATAAACTAATTTCGATTCTGGAAACTTCTTGGCAATCTCGTTATAGAATTTGAAATAATCATTTATCGTTTCCCTTTCAAGCTTTTCTACGTTTTTAGTGTCTGCATTTGTCATTATATTTCTAGCCGTTCTACTCTCAAATCGAATACTGGCTGGTTGGAAGCCCATATCTTCCAGAGCTCGCCTTCGCAGTTCTCATCGTAGAAGTTTGGCTCAGGGGAGCAGGGTGGCTTAAGACTCTCCTCAACTATGAATTCTAGGTCCTCATCCGTGAGAATATCTGAATTGGCTCTCCACCGCCTTTTCCTCCGATTGAGTAAGTGAATGGCGTAGTTGCACTTGATCGGGGTCAACCCCCTAGTTATCAGGCTTTCCGGAATTGGTTCATGCTCATGCTCTATAACCTGGTGGTCTACGTCGAGAAGAAACTTACCACCGTAACCAGCCATCGTAAGTCGGTTTCCTGCATCCGCGTCTTCCAAGCTTTTATCTCCGTCAAATAGCTCATCGTAGCCATTGATTTTTAGCATTGCTTCAAGTGAGGCGGAGCTGTAGCCATAGTACCAGTCGGGCGGGGCGATCATGCTTCCTCCTTTCGCCTTTACGACGCGATACCTAGTATCCCGGACTAGCCCTTCTTCGCCGTAAATCATCTTGAGAATTGAAAGTTTATCTACCTTCTCAAATGATTTAGAGTATTTAGCCTCGTAACCCTCCTTACGGTATTCCTCGTTAAAACGGGCGGGTTTGCCCCCTAAATACCGGATATGCATCGCTAATGGGAAATATCCGCTTTGGTAGCCGTCCCAGAATCTCTGAAGAAAATCTGAATCAAACTCTGAACAATCGTCAATTCTGACGATGAGCTCGCCTTCGGCATGTAGTATTCCGGTGTTAAGTTGGCCGCAGACATTCCATCTTTCTCTATCGAGCCAGAACCGGTGATTGGGATGCACGGGGACATTCTTTACTGGGAACGGAAGTTTGGAGAAATCGTAAGATTCTCTTTGGTCGTGAAGAGCATCCACGAAAATGAACTCGAAATCCTTGAACGTTTGCTCGGAAAGGCTCTTGATCGTCGGCTTCAGATAGTGTAGGTCGGGCTGACCAATTATAGAATAATTATCCCTAGCAGTAGGCATAATTACACTGATATCCAGCATTAAAGCTTCTCCAGGACAATGATGCTGTTAAGCAGCCAGTTTCTTATTACGGCATCACCAGTGACGGCGACGAAGTGCTCTTTCAGGTCTCTGCGGAGAAGCCAGTCCTCATGGTCCAAACGATCAAACCACCAAGCTTCTTTCCGGACAGTAACATGCCCTGCAACTGCAGATCCCTCAAGTCCTTGGGGCGTAGGCTCGCCCTTGATCAGCAGATACCCTTCCTCTTCTCTTCCTTGAAGTCCCCCAGTTCCCGCGACAGCCGTTTGAAGAAACATGTATTTTTTAGTTACTCGGCGCATCTCGGAAATGACGAATTCCAAGTCCTCTTCATAGATATGCTCAAGAAAGTCGAGGGCCAAGACGAGGTCGAAGGAATCATCCTCATATGGCCAGGGCTCAGTGGCGTCGTGCAGCCTAATCCACTCCGCTTTGCATTTGTGCAGCGTATCCCCTATCTGCCCATATCTTCCGGCGCCCACGGCCCACTCACTGAAGTCGAAGCCGAAAGCCTCAATCCCAGCCTCCTCGCGAGCATAGGCTATGAAAGTGCCACGGCCAGCACCCACCTCAAGAAGGTTACTGGGGTCGAATACCTCCTTCCAGGAATTCACTATTTGCCTAGCGCCGAGAAACTCGCCTGTCTCATTATTATAGCTCCATCCGCGAAGGGAGCCATCGGCTACGCGATACTTCTTACCCTCTGGGGTCTGAAAGTAATGCCGGTCATAGTACCTCCCGTCGAAGGTCTTGGGAATATCGGACATTTATTCTCGTTAAAACGGGTTCGGGCTGGCGAACTCCCTTT
>SDBV01010025.1_pt1 | contig 12485 bp, 9 predicted proteins | sample 2277081 | NCBI WGS metagenome assembly SDBV01 (sample SAMN10402039, study PRJNA504765) | marine sediment metagenome | isolation source: marine sediment core GS10_PC15, 223 cmbsf | place: Arctic Ocean: Southern Knipovich Ridge | collected 2010 | reverse complement strand
ATTAACAATATTAGGCCCAACTTCAACATGTAGCTCAATTTTGCAGCTAGGTTGTTTCTCAACTTTTACTTTAACCTTTTCTTTTTGAGGCTCTTTCACTTTGATAATCCTTTATTGAAAATAAATATAAGCGGGTGATGAGGTTCGAACTCACGACCCTCACGTTGGCAACGTGATGCTCTACCACTGAGCTACACCCGCAAAAAAAATATAATTAAATATAGTGATTTTAGACTTTTTGAGCAAGATTGATGATCTTTGATTATTTTTTTTAAATATTTAATTTATAAAAATTATGGCTCACATATACGTTTAAAGGGCTTTTTGTGATTTTTTTTGAGATCATTAAAAAATTTTTGATTGATCTCGTTTAAAAAAAAGAGTAAAAATGAAACAGGTGTGCAGTAATATTTTTAAACTCAAAAAAGATTAAAAATTATGTTAAATTTTCGAAAGTTAAAACAAGATTTTTCCTCAAGTTTACTTCAAGAAGGTAAAGATCTTCATGATAAAAAAAGGGTTCTAAGTGCAAAAATTCTAAGATTAGATGAAGATACGATTCGTTTTGCAGCTAAAGTCATGGGTGGGTATGAAAATACCTATGAGAGCGAAATTGAAATCGATCGCTTTGAATCTGAAACTATTCATTCTAATTGTGATTGTCGCTATAGATTTGATTGTCAGCATATAGCGGCTCTTTTATTTTATTTAGAACAAAATATCGATTCTATTTTAGTGAAATTTTCTAAACAAGACGATTTAGATCCGGCCAATAAATTAGATACAGCTCTTTTAGCTACGATTAAAGAAGCTGAGACAAAAGAAGAAAAAAGAAAAGATAACAATTTACAAAAACAGATAATTTCAGAATATATAAACTCATCTGATATTTTATCTTCTTCCCTGTTTTTCTTGCCTGAAGAAGAAAATAAAGTTACCAAATCTGAGCTTGCCTTAATTTTTAATAGCGCAGCTATTGAAAAAAAACAAAAGGTAGTCGAATTTACTTTAGCGCTCAGAATTCCATCAAGATCTAAACCTTTAAATGTGGCTAACATTAAAAACTTTTTAGAGGCTGTTCATTTTGAAGAAAAAATCAAGATCAATTCAAAGACTTATTATTTTAAAATGAGCTCATTTAATGAAGTCGAAAAAGAAATTATAAGAGTTTTAAGTGCATCGGCTAGATTCAATGAGAATTTAAATAATGAAAGAGCGCAAAGAATTGCAAAAATAGATATTCAAATATTTGGAGATCTTTTATCTAAAATTCATGAAATTGAGATGAAAAACAACAACCATCGATCTTTATCAGATCTATCTGAAGATCTGCCAGTCTTGCCTTCAATTTTTTGCTCTAATTTAGAGACTCCCATGAGCTATTCTTTTTCATCGGCGTTTATTCGTTTTGAGATTGAATATTTGCAGCCACCAACTTCTAAACTTTTACTCACCCCAAATTTTGTAGTAGATCAAAATACTATTAACATCTCTGATGCTAATGTTTTTGATTGTGCGAAACCGGGCTTGATTTACGGTGGTGTTTATTATAAATTTCAAAATCATATCAAACGGGAACATTTAAAAAATTTGAATGATATCCGTAATATGACTGTTCCAGAACCTCTTTTTGGAACTTTCGTTGAGAATTCTTTGCCTGAGCTTAAAAGATTTGCTGAAGTTAAAAATTTAGATGTTATTGAAAAATTTGTAACTCTACCTTTTGCTCAAATTTTGCAGGCTAGGTGTGAACTCTCATATTTAGATGGTGAATTAGAAGCTACTTTATTTTTCATCTATGATGGAATAGAAGTGAAAGCAAATTGCACGCGGCTATCTTATGGAAATATTTCCAAATTTATAACTAAAGAGGGGATTCTAGCCAGAGATTTAGTCGAAGAGGGCTCAATTAAAAATGAGCTGTTTCAAGACTTTTTACTCAATCCAGAATCAGGCACTTACATCACTAAATCAGAGAAGAAAATTGTCGAGTTCATGACAGAGATCATTCCGAAGTATCAAAAGAGTGTCAAATTTGAATGTCCCCAAAATCTTTTAGATCAATTTATTTATGATAAGACGGAATTTGTTTTAGAATTAGATGTATCTCAAGCAGCAGGTTTTTACGAAGTTAATCTGCAAGTTGAGGGAGAGTTAAATGGAGTAAAATTTGATCTTCTCTATGATTGCGCGGCAGTTGGACGAACATTTATTGAGTTAAGTCATCTCAGATCAAACTCTCGCTTTTCTAAAATATTAGTTTTAGATTTAGAAAAGCTGACTAAAGTAGTTCAGATCTTTGATGAAATCGGCATAAAAAAATTAACCAATCATAAAGAAAACAGGCCTCTTTGGAGCCTTGTCGGCATCGAAAAATCTTTGTTTAAAGATCTGCCAATCAAATTTAAGATGTCTCATAAATTAATTCAGATCAGAGAAGAAATGTTAGGGGAAACTAAACAAAAACCAACACCTATACCAAGTAGTATAAAAGCGAAACTAAGAGAATATCAAACAGAGGGATGCGAGTGGTTAGAAAAGTTAAGACGCATGTATCTAAATGGTATTTTAGCCGATGATATGGGTCTTGGAAAAACCCTTCAAGCGATAATAGCTATTGTCCAAAATCAAATAAAATCAAATGCGCCCTCAATTGTTGTTTGTCCAACCTCGCTTCTTTATAACTGGCAAGAAGAAATTAATAAATTTAGTCCTAAAACTGATGCTATTATTATCGATGGCACACCAAGCCAGAGAAAAAAAATAATATCTAAGATCAAAGATAATGATATTATTATTACCTCTTATACTTTGATGCAAAAAGATATAGATCTTTATAAAGAAAAAGTTTTTGCGCACGCTATTTTAGATGAAGCTCAACACATTAAAAATAGACAAACTAGAAATGCTAAGTCAGTAAAACTTATAAATGCTACCCATAAAATGATATTAACAGGAACGCCGATTGAAAATTCATTAGATGAACTCTGGTCACTTTTTGACTATTTGATGCCAGGCTTTTTATCAACTTATGATAGATTTAATGAAAGATATATGCGTACAACTGGCAAAACTCATACTCAAAATATCGAGTATCTCAAAAGAAAAATTGCTCCATTCATCTTAAGAAGAATGAAAGAAGATGTCTTAAAAGATCTGCCTCCTATTTCAGAAATTTTATATCACTGCAAATTAACAGACACTCAAAAAGAGCTTTATCGATCTTATGCCGAGTCGGCTAAAAATGAGCTTACCAAACTCGTTAAAAGAGATGGTTTTGCAAAAGTTCAAATCCATGTTCTTGCAACCTTGACTCGTTTAAAACAAATATGCTGTCACCCTGCTATCTTTGCCAAAGAAACTAAAGAAGTTGGGGATTCTGCCAAATATGAAATGCTTCTAGAGCTTATTCAAAATTTAATCGATGGTAATCATAAAACAGTGATTTTTTCTCAATATACCAAAATGCTTCAGCTTATAAGAGAAGAGCTAGAAGAGAGAGGAATTAAGTTTTCCTATCTAGATGGTACTACAAAAAATAGGCTGCAAATCGTAAAAGACTTCAACGGAAATCCAGAAACCTCTATATTTTTAGTCTCTTTAAAAGCGGGTGGTATCGGACTTAACATTACTGGCGCCGATACTGTCATCCACTACGATATGTGGTGGAACCCCGCGGTAGAGAATCAAGCAACTGATCGCGTACACAGAATTGGTCAAAAAAAGCATGTCTCGGCTTATAAATTAGTGACTTTAAATACAATTGAAGAAAAAATAGTTGAGATGCAAAATAGAAAGAAAGGACTCGTCAAGAAAGTTGTAAGTTGCGATGATGAAGTAATATCAAAATTAACTTGGGAAGAAGTTTTAGAACTTCTACAGACTTAAAAGGATTAATTATGCTGACTAAAAACTCATTAAACTTAAAAGATTTTTTATTCAAAACAAAGAAAACCTTTATAAATCGTATCAACAAAGTCCAAGGTATTTTTTCATCCGATATTGGAATCGATTTAGGAACTGCTAATACTTTGGTATATGTTAAAGGCAAAGGTATTGTACTCGCTGAACCGTCTGTTGTAGCCGTTGATTCTATTACCAATGAAGTTTTAGCTGTTGGTCATAAAGCTAAATCTATGCTTGGAAAAACTCCTCGAAGAATCCATGCTGTTAGACCGATGAAAGATGGTGTTATCGCAGATTTTGAAATTGCTGAAGGAATGTTAAAGGCTTTGATAAAAAGAGTTACTCCTTCTAGATCACTCTTTCGTCCAAAAATATTAATTGCTGTTCCATCTGGTATTACAGGCGTTGAAAAAAGAGCTGTTGAAGATTCTGCTCTTCATGCTGGTGCTCAAGAAGTTATTTTGATAGATGAGCCAATGGCTGCGGCGATCGGGGTTGATCTGCCTGTGCATGAACCTGCGGCTAACATGATAATTGATATTGGTGGTGGCACTACAGAAATTGCTATTATCTCACTCGGTGGGATAGTTGAATCTAGATCACTCAGAATTGCAGGGGACGAGTTCGATGATTGTATCATGAACTACATGCGAAGAACCTATAACTTAATGATTGGTCCAAGAACAGCCGAAGATATTAAAATGACTATCGGCTCTGCTTATCCACTCGGTAATAATGAGCTTGAAATGGAAGTTCGCGGTAGAGATCAAGTAGCCGGTCTTCCAATCACTAAAAGAATCAACTCTGTTGAAATAAGAGAGTGTTTAGCTGAACCTAATCAACAAATTATTGAAAGTGTCAAATTAACTTTAGAAAAATGCCCACCTGAACTTGCAGCTGACCTCGTTGAAAGAGGGATGGTATTAGCCGGCGGTGGAGCTCTAATCAAAGGTTTAGATAAAGCGCTTATTAAAGAGACAGGCCTGCCTGTTTTTGTAGCACCAAATCCGCTTTTAGCGGTTTGTATTGGTGCTGGAAAAGCGCTAGATTATTTAGATAGATTCAAAAGAAAAAAATAGTAAAGTTTTTTCCATCAGATATAATATTTTTTATAAGAAATATATCATAGATTTTATGACTTAACGACGGAAAATAAGAGGTTTTTCGTCATTATCTTGATTTTTTATATAGATAATGACACAATTAAACTTAAAATAGATCGTTATCTTTAAAATCAAGGGCTTTTATGTATAAAAATCAAAATAAGATTATTGGAAGAACAGAAGAAAAAAGGATGCTAGAAAAATTATACCGCTCTCAAAGAGCTGAGTTTTTGGCAATCTATGGAAGAAGAAGGGTTGGTAAAACGTTTCTTGTAAGAGAATTTTTTAAAGATAAGGGAGTTTTTTTTGAAATAACAGGTTCTTATAATGTTAAAAATATTGATCAGCTGCAAAATTTTCACACCGAATTTTGTGCTCTTTTTAAAAATGAGACCGATTATTCTTCACCTAAAAATTGGAAAGAAGCTTTAAATAGATTAAAATCAAATATTAAAAAAATTGATAAAAAACAAAAAATTATCCTTTTTTTTGATGAACTTCCCTGGCTAGCATCCTTAAAATCAGACTTTTTATCCGCTCTTGATTATATGTGGAATCGACATTTTTCAACAATGGGTAATGTATTACTGATCGTCTCTGGATCAGCCGCCTCTTGGATGATTAGTAATGTAATTAATAATACGGGTGGACTCTATGGGCGTTTAAGTGCTCATCTTCGTTTATTGCCTTTTAATTTATCAGAAACAGAAGAGTATTTACTCTCTTTTGGAATTGAGCTTACAAAAAAACAAATTTGTGAAATTTACATGATAACAGGAGGCGTGCCTAAATATCTCTCTTACTTAGAAGCCGGGAAATCAGCAACAATAAACATTCATGAGCTTTGTTTTAAACCGCAATCTCCTTTGCTTACAGAATTTTATAAACTATATCATTCGCTTTTTAAAAATGCAGAGATGCATTTGCTAATTATTAGAGCTTTATCGAAAAAAAGACGGGGGTTATCTCGTTTAGAATTGTTAAAAGAAACTTCTCTTCCGAATAACGGTAAAACAAGTGAGATTTTGCAGGAATTGGAGGAATCTGGATTTATTATGACAATGCCTGAAATTGGAAAAAAGTCTCGAAATATGAGATTTTATTTAAATGATGAATATAGTCTTTTTTATCTTAATTGGATTGAGCCAGAAAAAGGTATTTTATTGCAAGGTGTTGAAAAAGATTACTGGATAAAAAAACAAACATCTCCTTCATGGCGATCCTGGGCAGGATTTGCTTTTGAAAATTTATGTCTAAAACATGTCTCTCAAATAAAAGAGGCTCTGCAGATTGGAGGAGTATCTACAACATCTGGGTATTGGAAAAGCATGGCTAAAGGTAAAAAAGAAATAGAAATAGATCTAGTAATAGATAGAGCTGATAGTTGTATGAATTTATGTGAAATAAAGTTTTATAATGTAGAGTTTGTAGTTACTAAATCTTATGCAAAAGAGTTAATGAAAAAAAAGGACCTTTTTTATGAACATACAAAAACAAAAAAAGCTTTATTTGTAACATTGATTACTCCTTTTGGTGTTAGAGAAAATGCTAATTTTTTGAGCGCTGTAGAAAATCAACTATCAATAGAAGCTCTATTTTAATCAATCAAAATAAGATTCATTATTAGTGCTATTTTAGAATAAAATTATTGATTCAAATTAGGGTTTTTTAAAAGAAAAAGAGCCTTTAAAAAGTTAAATGTATTTTAATAATCTTATATGTTTATATTTTCGTTTGATATTCCCATACCATCTACAAAATGGATATAATAAAAGTATAACAATTACCCAGATAAGATATAGAGTTGGCAGATTATACCCATATCCTTTTTGATAAAAAAAACTCTCTTTTTTTTTCTTTTATATTTTTTTAAATTTAATTGCAAAGATATCAAAAACTATTGATATTTTTTTTTATTAAAAAAAGATATCTTTCATTTTTTATTTTTTTTCTTTAAAAATATTACTTTCTCAAAATGTTTTGAAAATGAACAGGTGTATGAATGATAGATTTTAAACGTCCAATAAGCAAAGAGTTTGTCTTTATTTCTGGCGTAGGATTCACAGGCTTTGTTTACGGAGTACTTAACCAAGATAAGCTATATAATATGGAAATTTTTGCTACAAAAGCAATAGGTAGTGCTATCTTGGGTTCAACTGTAACTTTTGGAATGCAGATAGGCTCTTTGGCAGTAGTTGATCTTATTTGTTTGAAAAAAGGTATAAAAAATATACATAAAGATACAGTTTTTAAAATAGCGACCTTTATTGGAGTTTTAACGGCAGGGTTTATACTAGAGCAATCATTTCAAGATATCGGAATATATGGAGCTTTTTTTGGAGCTGTGGCTGTCTATTCTCTATTCGAACCTAGTAAAAGTATTAGCTTTACAAAAGAAAAAAAATCACAATGATTGTATTTTTTAATATATACTTAGAAAATTCTAAAGATTAGAAAGGCAAGAGTAATCGATGAGAGCTGTTATTCAAAGAGTAAAAGAGGCTAAAGTTGAAGTAGATCAAAAGATAGTCGGTGAAATAGATCAAGGTCTTTTGGTTTTATTTGGTTGTAGATCAGATGATACAGAAAATATGATTGATACTTTGGTTGAGAAGATTGTGAATATGCGTATTTTTGCAGATGATTTAGACAAGATGAATCTATCCCTAAAGGATATAGATGGTCAGATTTTAATAGTTTCTCAATTCACACTTCTTGCTGATACAAAAAAGGGTAGAAGACCCTCTTTTATAAATTCTATGGAGCCACAAAAAGCTAATAGTTTTTATGAAAAATTCATAAAAAAGATGAAAGATCATATAAAAATTGTTCAAACAGGTGTTTTTGGAGCTAAAATGCAAGTCTCTTTAACAAATGATGGTCCAGTGACTTTCATTTTAGATATTTAAATCTTATCTTATAAAAATCTCATCTTCTTTAAAGAAAAAGGCAATCTCTATTTTAGCATTCTCTAAACTATCAGAACCATGCACAGCATTTTTTTCTATATTGGTTGCAAAATCTTTTCTAATAGTGCCTTTGTCAGCTTGCTCAGGGTTAGTCGCTCCCATGATATCTCTATTTTTTTTAACAGCATCCTCTCCATACAAAACAGAGACTAAGATGGAGCCTGATGTCATAAAATCAACTAAATCATTATAAAAAGGTTTATCTTTATGAATTAAATAAAATTTTTCAGCTCTCTCTTTTGTCAGATGTAGCATTTTAGCAGCCACAATTTTAAGATTATTTTTTTCAAAATGCTTTAGAATTTCTCCAATCACATTTTTTTCAATAGCATCCGGTTTTATAATAGATAATGTTTGCTGCATAATTTTCTCCATATTAGTATAGTTTAATCGATAAATTATAAAGAAATGGGTGGTTTTTTTCTATGAGTTATACCGATTATATAGATTTTAGAGATGTAAAAAAAATTTTAGTTATAAAACTTCGTCATTTAGGCGATGTTTTATTAACAACTCCTGTTTTTTATAATCTAAAAAAAATCAATAAAGATATTTCTATCGATGCCTTTGTTTACGATGAGTCTTTTGATATTTTAAAAAATAATGAAAATATCGATGAGATTATCACCTATGATAGAAGTATTAAAAAATTTTCTTTTTTTAAAAGATTAACAAAAGAGATTGAAATTATCTTAAAGATCCGGAAAAAAAAATATGATTTAATAATAAATCTAACCGAAGGGGATAGAGGAGCTATAATATCTTTTTTTTCAAAAGCTAAATATAAAGTCGGAATAGATCCAAAAAAAACAGGATTTTTTAAAAAAGAAAAAATCTATACCCATATTGTTAAATCACCCAAAACTAAAAGACATACTGTAGAGAGAAATTTAGATGCGATAAGAAGAGTGGGGATTTTTCCAAAAGAAGAGGATAAAAAACTTGAATTTAACATTCCTAAAAAAGCAAAAGAAAAAATTCAAAATATCTTATCTCAAAACAATATCTCTATTTACGATTATATCTTGATTCATCCCACAACTCGTTGGAGATTTAAAGGTTTTGATAAGTTCGATCAACTTGTTGACTATTTTTATAAAAAAAATCTACAAGTGGTTCTAGTCTCTGGCAAAGAAAAATATGAAATTGAAATGGTTGATAAAATTAAAAAAGATCTTCCCATTTTAAATCTAGCTGGAAAAGTTGCCTTAGATGAGCTCGCAGCTTTGATTTTATTTTCCAAAAGTTTTTATTGTTTAGATTCACTATCTTTTCATCTAGCCAACGCCCTAAAAGCCAAAGTTTTTGGGTTTTTTGGGCCAACTTGTGATCTCACTTGGGGGATATGGCAAAATGAAAAGGCTAAAATTATAAGCTCAAAAAAACATTCTTGTAGACCTTGCTCTTTAGATGGGTGCGCAGGAAGCAAGGTTAGTGATTGTTTGATGGATATTTCTCTAAAAGATGTGTTGAATGTTTCGTTGGATAATAACAAAGCCTCAAAACCTAAAAATGATCAATATTTTGAGGATCTTTTTGCTCAAATGCCTAAATAGCTTAAAAACGCGCTTTGTAAGCCCCTAACTATCAGGTTTTTAATGCCTTTTCAAGTAAATTCAAAATCCAATTTTGAATTTACTTGAAAATAATTTATCTAATTGATTATAATAGGGTTAAAAAGAAAGATTTAATGTATATTCATAGAAAAATAGAAAAATTACTCCTTGAGGCCTTAGCTCAGTTTCCAGTTTGCCTTTTAACTGGTGCTAGGCAAGCTGGAAAGTCGACTCTTCTTCAAAATCTATTAAAGGATCACAAATATGTATCTTTTGATGATCCGATGCTTCGGAAAATGGCCAAAGAAGATCCAAAACTTTTTTTAAGCACTTATTCTCCTCCTGTGATTATAGATGAGATACAATATGTTCCAGAAATTTTATCTTATATAAAGATGGATGTTGATGCCAAAAGACGTGAATATGGAAGATATGTTTTAACCGGATCACAAACATTTCAAATTATGCAAGGGGTAACTGAAAGTTTAGCGGGAAGAGTTGCGATATTTAATTTGTATCCTTTCAGTTTTGAGGAAATTAATATAGATGTTTTTGATGACAATTTAGTATTTCAGACATGTTTAAAGGGATTTTATCCTGAATTTTATTCGAATCCCAAGATTGACCCATCTTTATGGCTCAGCTCTTATTTTGCAACATACATTGAAAGAGATATCAGAAATATTAGAGCAGTAGCAGATTTATCAAAATTTCAAACTTTTTTAAATCTTTTGACAACTAGAGCTGGTCAAATATTAAATTTATCAGCGATTTCAAAAGAATGTGGAATTTCTCAACCAACTTGCAAAAGCTGGTTATCTATTTTAGAATCAACTTATATAATCTATTTATTAAAACCTTATCATAATAATAGAAAAAAAAGACTCATTAAGTCTCCTAAATTGTATTTTGTCGATACTGGACTTTTGTGTTATCTACTAGGAATAGATACAACAAATAGATTACTTAGAGCTTCTGAAAGAGGCGCTATTTTTGAAAATATGATAATTATGGAAACCATCAAAAGATTATCATATCAAAAAGGCAAGGCTACTTGTTATTTTTATAGAACCCAAAATGGGGTGGAAATAGATTTGATAGTTGAAAAATCAAATGAAATGGTTCCATATGAAATCAAATTTAGTAAAACGATATCGAAGGATATGGCTAAATCTTTAAAATTATTTCAGATAGATCATAAAGTTAAAAATGGGTATGTATTATCTTTGAACAAAGAAAAGCTTGTTTTATATAAAAATATTGAAGCGATTCATTTCTCTAAAGTATTGAAAGCTTTCGAAAATTTTTAAAAAGATATTATTACATTGAAAAATCATCGCCTAGATAATATTTTCTAGCATTGGCATTTTTTATTAGATCATTAACTTTTCCAGATAGCATAACTTTTCCATCTTGCATAATGTAGCTTCTATCAACAATAGAAAAGATCTCTCTGGCATTATGATCTGTAATCAAAATACCGATAGATTTTTTCTTTAAAATTTTTATGAGTTTTTTTACATCTGCTATCGCTAAAGGATCAATATTAGCAAAGGGCTCATCTAAAAGTAAAAGCTTTGGCTCTCTAACAAGAGCTCTTGTAATTTCTAATCTTCTTCTCTCCCCACCAGATAATGTTATAGCTTTTTTTTGACTTAAATGGGCTAAATGAAGCTCATTTAAAAGAGATTCAAGTCTTTTGTACTTTTCTTTTTTTGAAATGTTTAGAGTCTCTAAAATACATAAAATATTCTCTTCAACGGTTAACTGTCTAAATACAGATGGCTCTTGCGCTAAATAGCCCATACCGAGTCTAGCTCTTTGATGAATAGATAGTTTTGAGATTTCTTTGCCTTTAAAATAGACTTTACCAGAATTTGCTTTTATAAGACCGATTGTCATATAAAAAGCGGTAGTTTTACCCGCACCATTGGGGCCTAAAAGACCAATGATTTCTTTTTCTTTTACTTCAAAAGATAGCCCGTTTACAACCGGTTTAGAAGAGTAGGTTTTTACTAAATTTTCAACTTTTAAAAGAGATTTTTTTCTATACATTATTCACTACTTACGTATTTTGAAAAGATATCATGAATGAGATTTTCTTCATCTAAATTAAAGGTAAATCTTACATCACCAAGGCCTTTAATATCATTTTTTTCTTTTTGATTTATATGGATTTCATTAGCGCTTAAATTGAGAGAGTTATCCTCTTTCCAAAAAAGCACTTTTTTATCATCTTCGCTTATAAGTTTTATATTTTTTTCATTCGGGAAATATTCAATTTTATCAGCTATGCCGTAGCCGATATAGCCTTGATTTTGATAGATGAACCGAACAGAGTTTTCTAAAATAATTTTCTCAACATCATTTTTGTCTGTGTATTTTAAAGTAGCTCTTTTAGCTCTAATTGTAACATTTAAATCTTTATAGACTAAATCTTCATCTTGATAGGATGGGCTTTTTTTAGGATTTTTTGAGCTAAAAGCTGAGATGCATTTTTTTTCATGATCTAATTCAATGATACCTTTGGTTTTTAAAGAAGTTTGGTTTTTTGAAAAAAAGTTGATGGTAGTATTTTTTCTAGAGATTATTTTACGTAGTTGGTTTTGTTTTATTTTTTTAATAATTTCAACTTCATCAGAGTTTATTATCCCAAACTCAGGATCGATAACATTTACATGGCCGCTTAGTAAAAAGGCATTTTCAAAATTATGCCAAAAAAGTTCATCTGATCTAAATGAAACCGTATTTTCTTTTTTGAGCATGTTCTTTATTGTGCCTTTGGGCTCTTTTAAAAAAAGATTAAAACTCTCTAAATCAAGTCTGGCCTCTTTTGCTGTAATTTCATTATTTTCATATTTAAAAAGACAAAGATCTTGCTCTTTTGGATATAAAAAAACATTGGAATTATTTTGATTTTTTTCAAAAACAGCTCTATTTGAAAATATATT
>SDBV01010024.1_pt1 | contig 12487 bp, 8 predicted proteins | sample 2277081 | NCBI WGS metagenome assembly SDBV01 (sample SAMN10402039, study PRJNA504765) | marine sediment metagenome | isolation source: marine sediment core GS10_PC15, 223 cmbsf | place: Arctic Ocean: Southern Knipovich Ridge | collected 2010 | reverse complement strand
GTCTATGACGATCTGGAAGAGAAGAAAAAGGAAATGCCCGATTTGCAGGATGCCTGGATTGTCGAAACCGGACCCTTGATGGGAGTGCGGCAGACAAGGTTTATTGAGGGACTCTACAAGATTACCGGTGATGACTTAATCGAGGGTCGGCATTTCGATGACTCCATCGCCATGGGCGCCAACCCCATCATCCGTTTCTACGGCTACAGACGGTTTCTGGACCACGAGGGATACGATATTCCCTACCGCTGTATCCTGCCGAAGAAGGTAGAGAACCATCTGGTTGTGGGTCGCTGCATGTCCAGCGATCAGAGGGCCTACGAGTCATGGAGAGCGATGGCCCACGTCATGCCGGTTGGAGAGGCGGCGGGAACCGCGGCTGCTCTCTGTGTCAAGCAGGGAATAAATCCCAAACAGCTCGATGTGAAGGCCCTTCAGAAGCGACTGATCGATCAGGGCGCGGAGATCGGCCAGGGTAGGGAGAAAAGCTGACACCCGCACTAACAAACTCCGCCGGCGGACCCGCGACGGGTCGGCTCCAGCTATTTCCAGGAAAAGCCCGGACCATTCGGAATGTTCACACTGCCGTCCTCCAGTTTCAGTGGCGAGCCCGGCCGTATCATGCCCGTCTCCAGATAGAGTGTGTTGGGAAGGCAGGCCATCACACTGAGTTGGACCGGTCCCCCGCCGTGGGAGGCGTAGGGTCGTCTGAAAGCTGCAGCCATGAGACCAATCTGGAGAAGAGCCGTTGGCCCCCCTGCGCGGCGTAGATCGGCTTGAACAATGTCCACAGCATCCCGCTTGAGAAAGCGTGCAAAATCAGCGGGGGTGTAGAGATTCTCCCCCGTGGCCACGGGAATATCGAGCTTGTCAGCCAGCTCGGCGTAACCGTCTATGTCGTCGGCCGGTATAGGCTCTTCCCACCAGTAGATGTCGTGATCCTGATAGGCTCTCCCGCGAATCACAGCTTCCGCCGTTGTGAGAGACTGGTTGGCATCCACCATAAGGCGGATTTCCGGGCCGATGGCCTCACGCACCACTTGGATACGGCGTAGGTCCTCCTTGAGGGTCGGATAACCAACCTTGATCTTGACGGCCCGGAATCCCTGCTTTACGGCGTTGGCGCAGATTTTCTGAACCTCATCATCGTCGTAGTTGAGCCATCCGACCATGGCATAGGCCGGTATGCGTGTTCTCTGGCCTCCCCAGAGCTGCCAGCAGGGAACTCCCCTCGCCCTGCCCAGGCAGTCCCAGAGAGCCGTATCGATAGCTGAAATACCGAACATGGAAAGCCCGACGGCGCTGTGGTATTCGGTTTCCCTCAGCATCTCCTGGTGGATGTGGCGCAGGAGCTCCACTTCCTTGCCCAGGACGATGGGTTTGAGCACATGCTCGATAACGGCACACAGGGTATCCGGGGCTCCGGTGATCCTTCCGAAACTGGACTCACCGCAGCCGTTGTAGCCATCATCGGTTTGGATGGTTACGCTTACCGAGCCTGGGCTGGATAGCGTTTGGATAGCATCCCGATTGGGATTCGGTTTTGGTTCACGACGGTTCGTTGTTACAACTAGATCCGTAACTTTCATTAAGCGCAGTCCTTCATCTGATTTGAGCCCATTATAAGCGTCAGGCCGTAAATGTAAATCCGTTTGACAAGGGGCGTTGAGTAATGATAGTAGAATGAAGCCAATAACCGCGATCAACGCTGGAGGTTGCGATGAAAAGGACTATCGCCATTCAGGTCGGTGCCATCTCCTTTATTGACGAAGGGGTTGAGCAGGTGCTTGATACATTTCAGGAGAAGGCTGGCATCAACGCGCTTTTCCTGGCGACACACACATTCGACAGAGGGACCGGTGGGAGGCAGATCGAGGGCTTTCCGTTTCCCGATCATGGTGTTCAGGAGTATGACAGAGACTTTCAGGGAGGAAATTTTGCAGAAACCCGCAGAGAGTTCTACAGAAATACTTTTATCAGAGACTTCAGGGCTCCTGGCTGGGACACAGCGGGACGAGATATAATAGCCGATGTTTTGCCGGAAGCCAAGAAAAGGGGTATTGATGTATACTGCTGGATCAATGAGAATCCCTATGCGCCGATCTCCCGGTATATCCCCAACTTTGCCCTGGTCAGCGAAATCGATCCTTGGGGACGACGCACGGGCACTCCCTGTTTCAACAATCCCGATTACCGGAACTGGCACCTCTCTCTCATCGAAGACTACACAAAATCTTACGGCATCTCTGGAATCGCCTGGGCTTCGGAGCGGCAGGGGCCGCTGGGGAATCTGATCGGAGGCGGGTGGAACACGCGGGGGATCGGGTGTTTCTGCGATCACTGCAGGCGGCTCGCTGCAGAGCGGGGTATCGATGTTGAGAGAGCCCGGACGGCCTATCGTGAGCTTTCCCGCTTTTTCACGGAGGCGCGAAAAGGGGAAAGACCCCGGGATGGTTATTTCGTTACCTTCTGGCGTTTGTTGCTCACGTTTCCGGAAATCCTGGCCTGGGAAAAGTTCTGGACCGACGGTCTTCACGCGATGTTTGCCGAAATCTACGGTACGGTCAAAGCGATCGATGAGAAAACGAAGGTGGGATGGCATGTCATGCATCTCAATTCATTCAGTCCCTTTTACAGAGCCGAGCAGGATTATGCTGAACTGGCAGAGTACAGCGATTTCATCAAGGTCGTCACCTACCACAACTGCGCAGGTGGTCGATTCCAGAGATTCATAGGCAGCCTGCACGAATCGATCTTCCGCGATGCGGAACCGGAGGAATCCTACAGATTAATATATCGGTTTCTTGGAATCGATGAGGCGGAGTGGTCCGAGCTTCCTCGAGCGGGTTTTTCTGCTGAGTATGTTGCACGCGAGACAAAACGGGCTCTGGAAGGCGTCGATGGACGATGCGAAATCTGGCCGGGAATCGATATAGATATCCCGTCGGGAAGAGGCATGACGCTCGACATTTCCGACGGCACGGAGGGGACCCCGGACGGGAGGGACGAGAGCCCGAAGGACGTCGAAGGGGCCGTTGTGGCGGCCTTTGAAGCTGGGGCTCAAGGCGTTGTTCTATCCCGCAAGTATTCGGAGATGCGCCTTAAGAACCTCGAGGGTGTCGGATCGGCCCTCGAGCGCCTGCAGACCGGATAGCCAGAAAGACCAAAATCTGATTCGTTGACTAATGCCGGTAAATGTGCATCATGAACCCATGCTTTTCAGATCTCTACTTATCCTCTCTGCCCTGATCGTCGTGGTGTCGTGCGGTCCCGGGCGAATCGGCTACGGGGTTCTGTACTGGGAAAACGAGGAGATCGAGTACGAAACCGCCGATATCATTGCCCTCATGAAAGAGTCCAAGATTCGTAAAGTCTATTTGATTTACGATAAGGACGGTAAAACGAAGAGAGAGATCCCGGTTTGGAGTGTTCGCTTCTTCCCGGATCGAGCCGATGCCGAAGATTTCATGCACGCCTACAGGAACTGGAAGCACTTCTACGCCTATTCCGAGAAACGGGGGCTGCCTGTCCGGGAGGAACCGAAGCAGGAGAGCCGGACGATCTACAAGCTGAAAGAAAATCAGGTGGTGAAGGTCGTCGGACGAAACGCACAAATTTCCAAAGAGGGAGTGTATGAGAATTACTGGTATCAGATCCTGACCCCCGACGGTTACTTTGGGTACAGCTTCGGTGAGTATCTGCATGTCTACGAGACAGAGGAGGATCCCAACGAAGCGGCAAAGAAGCTTCAGGCCAAGGATGCCCTCCTGGATTACGTTATGGCCCGGGACTGGCGACCCCAGTACTACGAGGAGATGATCGAGGAGGGACGATACGATCTCAGGAAGTTCCGCAATGATGTGGGATTTTTCCCCCATCCGCTTCTGAAGAATGTTCAGCTCGTTACGGACAAGAACTTCTACGCCTTTGATTATTCCTCGATTAAAAAGTATGGACGATCATCCTATATTTTTGAGGGAACCGATCTGCGCCTGGAGGTGATAAGAGGGGAGAAGCTGAATGTCACCTACAAGGTGCGCGGCAAACCGAAAAGCTACGTCTATATCCTGATTGACGAGGATGTTGAGGAGATCGTGCAGCAGGAAGTGCTGCATCGAAAGGAGCTTTTCGAACCTTTTGCCGGGACAACCCTCACGAGCAGCGCGTACGGAACCATTACCTTTAATGGAGATCAGAACTTCAGCTGGCTGGATTACGAAAAACTCTCCTTTCTCTTTCGCAACCCGGATATCAAGGGACAGGGCAAGGTGGATTTGCACGGCTACCTGGGAGACGCGCTGAAGGGAAAATACGACGGGGTCCTTACCTTCCATTTTGCGGGAAGCGGGGGTGGAGAAAAGCTCAGTTTTCTCTATCGATTTGATTCCGGGGGTGTTAAATTCGTTGTGCTGAAGCGTGACGCCATCGACGATCTGGTAGTGTTGAAGACAAGCGTTTCATCCCTTATCCTTTTTTTTCAGTTGAATTAAATCAAGAAGCTCGATGTCTCAAGTCACGCTAGCCGGTATACATCATTCATACGGACCGCATCAGATCCTGGAAGATATCAATTTCACGATTGCCGCTGGCGGGAAGGTCGCACTGACGGGAGCCAACGGTGCGGGCAAGACGACGCTGCTGCGCATTATAGCCGGCCAGATTAAGCCCGACAGAGGGCGAGTCGTTCCCGGCAAGGATACCACAGTCGCATACCTGCCGCAGTCGGGCGTCGTTCTCAGGGGAAACACGCTGCTTGCGGAAGCTGAGAGCGTGTACACGTCCAGCTTCGAGCTTCAGGATGAGGTGAGAGCCTTGGAAGATGCTCTGGGAAACCTGAGAGAGGGCGATCCGGAAACCGAGGGGCTTCTTCTCAAACATCACGATTTGCAGGAACGGCTTCTGCGGAGCGGTTTTTATTCAAGGGAAGAGAGCATCGAACGGGTGCTCGCCGGACTCGGATTCAAACGAGACGCCCTTGCGCAACCTGTCGAGACATTTTCCAGTGGATGGCAAATGCGGATAGCCCTTGCCAAGGTCCTGCTCAGCGGGTCGGATATTCTTCTCCTCGATGAGCCCACCAATTATCTCGATCTGGAGGTTCGAACATGGCTGGAAGACTACCTTAGAGCATTTGGTGGAGGGCTCATAGTAGTGTCTCACGATCGTTTCTTTCTCGATACCACCGTTGAATGGATCGTTGAGATCTACCTCAGAAAGATCAACCGATTTAAGGGAACTTACAGCGGATACGAGATCGAGAGGAAACGGCAGCTCGATTCCCTTTTCCAACGGTACGAGCGACAGCAGGCGGAGATCGAGAGAATCGAATCGTTTATCAGGCGATTTCGGTACAAGGCCTCCAAAGCCAGCCAGGTCCAGAGCCGCATCAAGATGTTGGAAAAGATGGAGCGAATCGAAATTCCGCCGCTTCTCAGGAACATTCATTTCGGCTTTCCCGAGCCGCCTCGCTCCGGTCAGGTTGTTTTCAGGCTATCAGACATTGGCAAATCCTTTGGTGAGCATTGCGTCTTTGATGGAGTGAGCTGGGAGCTCAATCGGGGAGAAAAGCTAGTTGTCGTGGGTCCGAATGGAGCCGGCAAGACAACGCTGATCCGTGTTTTGAACGGTGAGCTGAAACCGGATCATGGTGAATTGTCCTATGGAAAGGACGTTGTATGCGGATACTTTTCGCCCGAGAGTCAGTCGGAGACCGGAGAGGGCGAGAAGGATCTATCGGTCATCGAGACCGTGGAGGCCTGTGCTCCGACGCAGCTCATTCCCAGTTTGAGAAACCTGCTGGGGGCGTTTCTCTTTCAGGGCGACGACGTACTTAAATCCGTCTCGGTGCTGAGTGGGGGCGAAAGAAGCCGTCTGCAGCTTTTGAAGCTTCTGCTTCGCCCAGTCAATCTGCTCCTGCTGGACGAACCGACAAACCATCTGGATATGAAATCGAAGGATGTCCTTCTGGATGCCCTCCGCAATTTCAAGGGGACTTTGGTCTTTGTCTCCCACGATCGGTACTTTATAGAGAATCTCGCCGATAGAGTCCTGGAACTGGAAGGGGGAAGGGCCAAAATGTATGTTGGCGACTACAGCTATTTTTTGTGGCGCAAGGAAAAAGAGGCAGGAGAGCAAGCAGACGCGTCAGAGCGAGCCGAGATTCGATCCCGGGACCGTGCAAAAGACAGGGAATCCGATGGAAAGGAGATGCGGGAGAAAGAAATACGCCTCAAGAGTCACCTCAAGAAGCTCCAGAGAGAGGAGAGTCAAGTCTTAGAGCGGCTGGAGGTTTTGGAACAATCGAAGGGAGAGTTGATGGAATCGATGAAGGATGAACAGATATACATGAACGGTGATAGAATGAGGGAGATAAAAAAACAGCTCGAGAGCTACGATTCGGAACAAAAAGCTCTTACGGTTCGCTGGGAAAGTATCACTCGGGAACTACAGGAGATGTCAGAGAAAGCCGGGTAACGGAGGACCAACCTTGTCAGTGTTCAAAACATACGATGTAAGAGGCGTCTGGGGTGAGACGATCGATACACCTCTGACCTACAGAATCGGTTGCGGATGCGCCCGTCTCTTGGAAGGCACGACGTTTCTAGTCGGTCATGATGCCAGAATTCATTCAAAAGAAATGTACGACGCCTTTATCAAGGGGCTGACGGATGAGGGCAGGAGTTGCGAGGGCATAGGTCTGTGCAGCACGCCCCAGCTTCATTACCTGCAGTACCGGCACAGGTTCGATGCCGCAGCTATGATAACCGCTTCCCACAATCCACCCCGTTACCACGGGATCAAGCTCTTCGATAGAGAGGGCGGCTCCGTCAGCTACGGAAGGGGGCTGGAGAAGCTGGAGGAAGAGGTGGATCGCATGAGAGATGAACCTGAGCGCTCAGGGGCTTTTGACCGCCCGGCGGTTCCTACCGCCGGGCTTCCGAGCCAAGCGGTTCCTACCGCAGCTCTCAGCGAATACATCACTTTCCTCAGCACTGCAGCGCAAGGTCTGAGCTTTCCCCATAGGGTTGTGATTGATGCGTCCAACGGGTCGGCGGGAAAGGTTTTCGAGAGTCTATCCGAGGTCTTGGGGCTCGACGCGATACTGCTCAACATTCAACCGGACGGAAGGTTTCCCAATCACGCACCCAATCCGCTAGAAGAGGCGAGCCGCGCTCAGACATCCAAGGCAGTTTTGGAGGAGAAAGCTGATCTTGGAGCCGTCCTGGACGGTGACGGAGACCGCATCATTTTTTTTGACGATCGTGGCGCCGTTATAGAAAACTACTTCCTTTCAGCTCTTCTCGCCGAAGAGGTTCTGAGGCTCCATCCGGGGGGTGCCATCGTGTACGATCTCATTTCCTCCCGAGTACTGCCGGAACGAATCAGAGAATTGAAGGCAAAGCCCGTTATGTCCCGGGTGGGATACACATTTATTCATGAGTTAATGGTGACCACCGGTGCGGCGTTTGGAACCGAAACATCGGGTCATGTATACTTCAAGGTATCGGATGACTACTACACCGAGTCGGCAGCGTACGCCCTTATCGTTCTCCTGAAGCTTCTCTCGCGTAAGGGCAAGTCTCTCTCTGAGCTTGTAGATCCTCTCCGCAGCCGCTACGTTCAGGCACCGGAAACTAATCTCTTGGTCAATGACAAGCTGCGGGCCCTTGAGTTGGTTGAAGAACGATTCGGAGACGGAGAGATCGAGAAAATTGACGGCATCAGCGTTTCATACGACGATTTTTGGTTCAATCTAAGACCCAGCAACACTGAGCCTCTCCTGAGGCTCCGTCTGGAGGCAACCGGGAAGGAGATTGCAAAGGTCAGGGTAGCCGAGATCGTTGAACTCATTACCGATATGTAGGCAGGATATAGGAGGGATTTATGAAAATAAGGTACAATGCCCCCGTGATTCTGACTTTCGCCCTCGCCTCAACGGCGGTTCTCGTAGCGGCGCAGCTCGTCGGGCCGCAGTTCGTGATTAGTTACTTCAGTGTGCCGGGTTATACCCAGAGAATCAGACTCTTCAGTCCGGGCGTCTTCCGGCTTGTTACTCACGTAATCGGGCATGGCAGCTGGGTTCATCTCATGGGTAACTTCGCCTTTGTGCTTCTCATTGGCCCTATTCTGGAGGAAAAGTACGGCTCTGGGCCGCTTTTCGCGATGCTGTTTGTTACCGCCCTGATTACGGGAATTCTAAACACGCTTTTCTTTCCGGCGGGATTGCTGGGAGCCAGCGGGGTCGTATTCATGTTAATTCTTCTCATCTCGTTTACCAACATAAGGGAAGGTGAGATACCTTTGACCTTTATCCTCGTCGTACTGCTTTTTCTCGTAAAGGAAATCCTGAACATCTTCGAGAACAACAATATTTCGGAGTTTGCTCATATCGCGGGAGGTATCTGTGGAGCCCTCTTTGGCTTTCTGTTTCGACGGCGGGTGATCCCCCCTGCAGGATGAGCTCTCCGATTCGACGCATCTCAGCCGCCCACGGCTGCGCTCCCTGCCATAGGAATGGCTGAATGCCATAGGAATGGCTGAATGCCATAGGAATGGCTGAATGCCATAGGAATGGCTTGGCTTTGACTTGACCATCGGGACGCGAACTATTATCTGTTAACATAAGAGGAAATTGATGTTTACCCAGAAGTTAGAGCAGATCAAAGCCCGTTATCTCGAGGTTCAAAAGCAAGCCGCCGACCCGAGTATCGTCAAAGAGCAGAAACGGTACAAGGAGTTGATGCAGGAGTACACCAACCTGGGCGCGATCGTCGGTGAATACGATAAGTATCAAAAGATAGATGGCGAGATCTCCGCTGCGCATGAAATGCTCGAAGAGACTTCCGACCAGGAAATGAGGAAGCTCGCTCAGGACGAAATCAAGGAGTTAGAGCAAAAGAAGGAAGAGGTGCAACAGAGGCTGAGAATGCTGCTCGTTCCCTCCGATCCGCTGGATGGCAAAAATATAATCATGGAGATCCGCGCCGGTACGGGCGGTGGGGAAGCGGCTCTCTTTGCGGCCGATCTCTTTAGAATGTACTCCAAATACGCTGAGGATAAAAACTGGCGTCTCGAGATCCTTTCCTCCCATGGCACAGGTATCGGGGGCTTCAAGGAGATCATCTTTTCCATATCCGGTAAGAGTGTCTATGCGGACCTGCGATATGAAAGCGGGGTCCACAGGGTTCAGCGTGTGCCTGTTACCGAAGCGGGTGGACGCATTCATACCTCCGCGGTGACAGTAGCCGTGCTTCCTGAAGCCGAAGAAACGGATATAGAGCTTAATCCGGAGGACCTGCGGTTTGACGTCTATCGTTCCTCTGGTCCCGGCGGCCAGAGCGTCAACACGACAGATTCAGCGGTACGGATAACGCATGTTCCTACGGGCCTGGTGGTTACCTGCCAGGATGAAAAATCACAGCATAAAAACAAGGCAAAGGCCTTAAGAGTGCTGAGGGCGAGACTCTACGAGCTGGAGGAGCAAAAGAGGCAGGCGGAGAGGGCGGAAGTCAGAAGAAATCAGGTAGGCAGCGGTGACCGTTCGGAAAGGATTCGAACCTATAATTTTCCGCAGAACCGTATAACGGATCATCGAATCAATCTGACCCTCTACAAACTCGATTCCGTAATCGAAGGTAACATCACACAAATTGTGGACTCCCTCAAGCTGACTGCCAGAGAGCAATACCTCAAAGCCGAGCTTTCATGACCGTACAGCAGGCTCTCCGAGAAGGTTACTCGATTCTGAGGCGTGCACAGGTTGAAACACCCCTTCTGGACGCCACCATCTTACTCTCTGAAGCGCGCTCGTGCAGCAAAGAGCAACTGTATCGTGAGATTCTTGAGGACCTGAGCCCCGGAGCCTGCCCGGGAGTGGACACCTACGAGGTATACAGTAACTTTCTGAAGCTGCGATGCAGGGGCCTTCCGGTTTCCTATATCAGACAGAAAAAGGAGTTTTTCAGTCTTGAGTTCAAAGTGGATGATCGAGTTTTCGTGCCTCGCCCCGATACCGAATGTCTCATCGAAGTTGCCTTGGAGCTGATAGATCAGCTCACCCATGACAGAGCGCGGGAGACGTCAGGAGATCGCCCTGTCGAGGTACACGATGTTTGCAGCGGTTCGGGATGCATCGCCATTACCCTGAAACACGAGCACCCATCCCTGGCGGTTTCGGCTTCAGACCTTTCTAAAGCAGCGGGTGAGTTGTTCGAGATCAACTCCCGCTTCATTCTTGGCGAGGTCCTGCCGTTTTCGATTTCCGATCTTTTCGCTGACGTGGCAGGCCCTTTCGATATCATCGTTTCTAATCCTCCCTACCTCAAGACAGAGGTGGTGAGGAGCATGAGGAAATCCGGATGGCCGGAACCGGTTGTGGCTCTTGACGGTGGTGCTGACGGAACGGAATTGCCAATCAGACTCATATGCGGCGCAGCCGGGAAGCTCCGCTGTCCCGGATACCTGGTTCTGGAGGCCGATCCCCATCAGATGGAGGGCCTTTCGGCTGCTATGCGGGCTCACCACTTTGATGCAATAAGGATCACAAAGGATCTTGCCGGCCGTGACAGAGTAATCTCCGGGGCATCGTATGAATCCCCATAAGCATCGAATGAGTCCCCATAAGGACAGGATGAGTGAGTGAGCTCCTGGAGTTGAAGCGACAGTTCCAAAGGTTGTTGGCACCTTACTCTAAGGGAGAAAAGCAGGAAATCCTACGCGCCGCTGACTGGAGCGAGAAGCTACATGAGGAGCAGAAACGGGCAAGCGGGGAGCCTTTCCTCATTCATCCCCTCAAAGTGGCGGAAACACTCATTCACCTCAGGTTGGATCACACGGCCGTAATCGCAGCCCTCCTGCACGACGTGCTGGAGGACACAAACATCACCAGAGGGCAGTTGGAAAGCAAATTCGGGCAGGAAGTGGTGATACTGGTAGAGAGCGTTACAAAGATTACACTTCTCAGAGCCAAGAGCAAAAGTGTTCAGAGCGCGGAGACGATCAGGAAGATGCTCTTTGCGATGGTGAAGGACATACGGGTGATCCTGATAAAATTGGCGGATAAACTACACAACATGAGGACCCTCGAGCATTTGGAGGAGGAGAGGAGCAGGAGGATTGCTGCCGAGTGTCTGGATATCTATTCGCCTCTGGCAGGACGGCTGGGAATTTCCTGGATAAAAGATGAGCTCGAAGATCTGGCAATGAAGACACTCTTCCCCGGTGTTTACATGCAGATCAAAACGTATGTTTCTGAGAGGAAAAGCCAGAGATCTGAGTACCTGGAGAAAGTAAGGAAGGCCATCACCGGGGCCGCAGCCAAGGAGGGATTCTCTGTAGAAATCAGCACCCGGGTCAAACATTTCTATTCGATTTTTCAGAAGATGAAGAAGAGGGGAAAGCAGCTGGATGAAATCTATGACCTGCTGGGCTTGAGAATTCTCTGTCGCTCGACGGTGGAATGTTACACCCTGCTGGGCCTCGTGCACGAGCTTTGGAAACCGCTGGCCGGTCGATTCAAGGATTACATCGCCATGCCGAAATCCAACCGTTATCAGAGCCTGCATACCACGGTTATGGCTTACCAGGGGAAGTTGATTGAGATCCAGATCAGGACCCAGGAGATGAATCAGATCGCTGATTACGGAATCGCAGCACACTGGCTCTACAAGAACCGCAGAGGGCAGAGGCGGTCAAAGGATTTGATGAAGTCAGAGGATCTGACCATAATCAATAAGCTGAGGAACTGGAACAGGGGTTTGAAGAAAGGCGTTGACTTCCTCGAGGAGATAAAGAGTGAGCTTCTCAAGGATTCCATTTATGTTTTTACGCCAAAAGGAGATGTGATCGAGCTTCCCAAGGGGGGTACGCCCATCGATTTTGCCTATCATATCCACACCGAGATAGGAAACCGCCTCCAGTCTGCCAAGGCCGATGGGAACATCACACCTCTTCGCAGAGCTCTAAGAAACACACAGGTCATTGAGATTATCACTTCCACAAAGTCGAGGCCCCACCTGAGCTGGTTACGGTTTGCGAAGACTCACAGGGCGCGATCCAAGATCAGACAGTGGCTGAACAGGCATGATGAAAGCCTCATTATCGATCGAAACATTGTTGTCCGAAAGGGCAAAGGATCCCATCCCGTCCTGGACGAGTCGAAATTCGACGGAACGTCGAAACCGCTCGACAGGAGGTCGAGCGGCCCCCGGGAGGCCGCTCTCTCCGAGGTCTCAAAAGGCATGCAGGTCTTAGACACCACCCGTGTTGGTATACGGGCCGGAAAAGAGAGAAACATCATGATAAAAATAGCCCAATGCTGTCATCCTACGACCGGGGACAGAATCGTCGGCTATATTTCACGGGGCCGGGGCATCATCATTCATAGAGATAAATGCAAAAATTTGAAGCATATCAAGGATTTCGGCATGAGAAACATCGATGTCGAATGGGAGACCATGTCCCCTCGGGCAACGAGGCGCTTCAGGGT
>SDBV01010023.1_pt1 | contig 12487 bp, 12 predicted proteins | sample 2277081 | NCBI WGS metagenome assembly SDBV01 (sample SAMN10402039, study PRJNA504765) | marine sediment metagenome | isolation source: marine sediment core GS10_PC15, 223 cmbsf | place: Arctic Ocean: Southern Knipovich Ridge | collected 2010 | reverse complement strand
AGCCCAAACCAATACGTTAAGACCGGCGTAGAGTTCGCCGCCGACTCCAAGCATCTCGGTAGGCCATCTAATCATGAATAAGACGGCCAGGAGAACACTGGCAACAGCACTTAATATCGCCCGCTTTTTACCAAGAAAGTATCCCGATAGAAGTACGGGGATAAAATAGAGGTTCAGAAAAGCGATCTCGTTTGCCATCACGACCTTAAGTAATCCAAAGATCGCAAATAGCGAGAGGACAATTAGTATCTCAATATTTTTGCGGGCCAGACCTCTCATAATATTTCTCTTCGGCATGATGAGAGCAGGGCTTGAGTTGGTCTATTGCTAAAGATTGGTCGGACTGCCCAAAATAACGATAATTGGTCGATCCCGACAATGACGACCACCGGCCCGCGAAACGACAAAGGGCGAGCACTAGGCTCGCCCTCCGTCTGTCTTTTTTGCCGGTAATTACCGGAAAATTAAAGCTACTAGAAGCTTTGACCAACACCCTCGGTATCCTCAGGGTTGTCAATGTCACCACCCTTGATGTGACATTTTCCGCAAAGTTGATCCATACGCGGTAAGACACGGTTGGCATCATTGGTCTTGCTGCCCCAACCCCCGGTCTGCGCGCTTTGCTGCACTACGTTATCCTGCGTGAATGTGTCGAATAGGAGCTTGGCTCCCTTCGTCTGGTGCGGAAACGCACTTGCAGTCGCGGTTGTTCCCTCGCTCGAGTTGCCTTTGTCGGAAGCTTTGTGACAGGCACGGCATCCTTCTACAGTGTTCTGCAGCTTCGATCCGCCATCGCCATTGCCGTCAATCGTGCTCCAACCAGCGACCGTCATGGTCGTCCCATAAACCTCAAGACTACCATCGGCCGCCGGACCCTGGACATGAGAACGCGGGTTCGCCCGAGTAGACTCGGCCGAAGGATCCTCGCTCGTGTTCCAGTTCGGGTTGGCATTGTGACAATCGGCGCAGAAGCCCGTCTTAACGGCACTGTACGAGGATGCTAACTCACTGGCACTCGCGGCGCCATCGTACCCCGCAGCCAACTCACTGCCGTCTTGGTTCGGATCCAGCCATAGGATCTTCATGGTCACCCATGTGCCGGTAGCAAGTGCTGGCGAGGCAGTGTTCAAGGCACCGGCTCCGTGAACCGTATGACAATTGCCGCAGCTCAAGCCGCCGTTGGAGACAGCGGTATTGCTGTCACTGTCCGGGATAACAGTTGACCCGATCGTGTGTTCCCCCAAGACAGTGTACGACTTCGGACGATAAGGTCTTTTCTGTGTTGCTCCCGTCACACCGTGACAGAAGTTGCACTCAGAAGCTCTGTCCATACCTCGGTCTTCACCATCTACGTTTGTACCATCTTGCAGAAGTCTCCAGCTGCCGGCGCCCGCTAAGTGAACAGCGTGGCAAACGCGGCAACGGTTGGTCGAAGTTGAAAAGCCACCGTGTGGACTGTCAAGACCGCTCCCGTCATAGTCCTCGGCTCCGTCTTCCGGGTTCCAAACAGCTATCCCGTCAGAGGGAGGACCAGTTGTGCCAGTGTAGATATCATCCGGATCGTGGCTGGCATCATAATCGATCGCTGTCCACCCACCGGCCAATGCCACGCCGCCCATTAGCGCAAGCGCCGTGACCAAAACCAAGATCGTCATAAATACTTTTTTCATTTACTCACCCCCTCTCGGGAAATTAACTTGAAAATAATCCCACTGATGCAGCCTTAAACAACTGTTAGCTAAAAACCTGAGACTTAGACCGCCAGCCGACTTATTATTCCGTCTATACCCAATTTGGGAACCGTTCACATAACATCTATGACCAGGTCAGGCGGTTGTTTGTTTAGATTGAATGCCCCTAATGTCATTGCTTGTTAGCGCTTGGTGTTTATTGAAAATAAGTGGCGTATAGGGCTTGCGAGCCTTCGAAAGTGGGCACGACAAATCTGGAGGTTTTATCTCTTAATCCGTCAATTGCGGAGATGGTTGCTCGCCCGGTATTTTGCTATTCTTGATCCATGGATCGGCGCATAACAATCTTCGAGGGCGACATCACTGGCTTAGCGGTGGATGCTATCGTTAACGCCGCCAATACCTCACTACTCGGCGGAGGCGGGGTCGATGGAGCCATTCACCATGCGGCCGGACCCGAACTCTACGAGGAGTGCCGCGGTCTTGGCGGCTGCAAGACGGGCGAAGCCAAGATAACCAAAGGCTACGACCTGCCGGCCAAGTTCGTCATCCACACTGTCGGTCCGATCTGGCGGGGCGGAGCGACCAACGAGGCCAATCTGCTGGCCGACTGCTACCGCAATAGTCTGGCTTTAGCCGAGGAACACGGAGCGAAGTCGATCGCCTTCCCGGCCATCAGCACCGGCGCCTACGGTTTCCCTCCCAAACGCGCGGCCATCATCGCAGTCCACACGGTCGACCGTCAATTGCCTAGCCACCGGGGTATCGAAAAAGTCGTCTTCTGTACTTTCGGGGAACTGACAACCCGTTTTTACCGGGACATCATCGACGGCCCCGAACCGCCAAACCCGTTCATCACCTGACGCTCACCACTCCATCGATCAGATCATCACGCCAACAATCGGTCGCGGTGAAAGACGCTGAGAATAAAGAGCAGAAAGATGACATCGGCGACAGCAAAGGCGAGACCGGTCAGGAGCACGATGACAGTGCTGAAAACGATTACCCCAGTGAACTGCCCGACCGTCATCAAGACAAGCGGCAGGACCAAGGCGCCCGCTATCTGATTAGCTTCCTGAAACCCGCGGACTTTCGACGATATCATCACAACCAAAGCGATCGAGGCGAAGGCAACGGCCGGCACTAGGACGATCATAAGCGCAAACCAATTGGCGGTCGGAAAGAAAAGGCCTTCGAAGAGCTGATAGCCGAGCACGTTGACGACGATAGCGTAGATGACAAAGCAGAGCCAGGAAACTCCCAAGGACGGTATCCAAGCCGTCAGTATCTTACCGACCACCAGCTCCATATCGGTGACGGGAGTATACAGCAGGCCCTCGAGCGTCTTGCGCTCCTTCTCCCCCGCAAAACTGTTGGCGGCAATCAAGGTTGAGACCATTATCGGAATGATCAGGAAAAACGACGAAAAAATAAAGACAAGCATGAAATAGACGATCATCTGCTGCTCGCTGAAGCCACTCAACTGCTCGGTCAGGAACCGTGGCATGTTGTCGAGCATCTGGGCCGTATCGGGGTCCTTGACAAGACTGCCGGAGGAGAGGATGAGCATTGATGGTATAAAGATAACGAAGATCAGGGGCACAATGATCATCGGTAATACTATCTGTCCGGTGCCCAGGACCTCCTTGAGATCCTTGCGCATGATCGCCCACAGCCGGCGCCGATTCACCGCTCATCACCCCGAACCAACGCCAGATAGGCATCCTGCAAAGTCAGTGACTCTTCGCTGACAGCGTAGATGTCCGTACCGCTGGCCACCAGAACCCGAACGAGCTCGGGGATGTCACTCCGGGCGGCCACCTCGACCACAAGACCGCCCTCGATCGCCTCGATCGCCTCGATGTAATTGACTTCCGCTACCAGCCTCGCAGTGTCGAGCCGGTTCTTCGAAGTGCCGTCCCCATTGCCCGACACCCCACTCAGAACAACGCGCACCCGGCAAGCCTCGGTGGCTTGGTCGATAAGTTCAGCCGGGGAACCGCAGGCGATAATCCGGCCCTCGACCAAAATGGCGGCCGTGTCGCAGATCGCCTCCATCTCCTCCAACCGGTGTGAAGTAATAAAGAAAGTCTTGGAACTGTCGGCGCTTACTTCTTTTATATATTGCAGGAGATCATGGGAAGCTTCCGGGTCCAGACCGGCCGTCGGCTCGTCAAGATATATAAGCTCGGGGTCGCCCATTAGCGCCCGGGCGATAGAGAGCTTCTGTCGCATCCCCTTACTGAAGTCGCCAACTTTATCTTTGGCCCGTCCGGCCAGATCGAACTGCTCCAATAAGCTCATTGCCCTGGCCCGCGAGTCACCCGGGTCCAACCCGTAGAGGTCGCCAAAGAGACAGCAATTATCCAGGGCCGAGAGGCGTTCGTATAGATTGGAGTCGGTCTGGACACCGACCCGCTGGCGAATCTCCTGGATATCCTCGACCAGATCGTAACCGAGGATCGTAACTCGCTCGACCGATGTAGGTTCGATAATGCCATTGAGTACCCGCACGGCCGTAGTCTTCCCGGCCCCATTTGGGCCGAGCAGGCCGAAGACCGACCCTCGCTCGACATCGAAGCGCGCGTCATCCAGGGCCGTTACTTCTTCGAAATGCTTCGAGACGCCGCCGGCGTCGATGGCCAATCCACTCATAGGAAAATCTTAGCACGACCACTCACTCTCTTCAGGCCCGGAGAAAAATAAAAATATATTTTGGGATGATGTAATATTTCGCCCCCCTCCTCAGTTGTATGGGTGAAAACGGCCACGAATACTGGAGGAAACATGAGATCAGTAAGTAGAATGAGAATGGGTTTGGCGGTTTCGATGGTGGCGGGTTCGTGCCTGATGGCGGCCCTGCCGGGGATAGCGCTAGCCGGGCCGGTCGAGCTTGGAGATTCGATGGATAAGCTTAAGACCAATCCGGCGCTTAGCGAAGAGCTATCAGTCATTGAGCTGATGCAAGGAGACTTCGCCAAGCTGATTCCCGATGGATCGACCACCCCGGACGGCGGCGATGACGACGCGCCGGACGACTCGACCGAGACGGTCCCGGGTGACGGCAGTAGCGACGGGACCCCGACGGTCCCTGGTGACGACTCGAGTTCGACACCCCAGAGCAACGACGACACCCCGACGGTCCCGGGTGACGAGCCTGGTGATGAGCCTGGAGACGAGCCTGGAGACGAGCCTGGAGACGAGCCTGGTGATGAGCCCGGTGATGAGCCCGGTGATGAGCCAGGTGATGAGCCCGGTGATGAGCCCGGTGACAACCCAGGTTCCGAGACCGACGAGCCCGGCACGCGAACCAGGTTACCCTTCACCGGCGGCAATGCTCTTCCCTACATGGCGATCGGCCTGACCATGGCCCTGGCCGGAACCGGATTCTTCTTGAGGAATCTGGGCCGGGCGGCCGAAGCAAGCTTTCGGGACGACACGGAGACCTCATCATGAGGTCTCCGGTCCCCGGCTACGTCATCTCGGTGATCGTAGTCGGGATCGGCGTCGGCCTCTTGGCCTTTCCGCTCTCGACCACATGGCGCTACGCTGCGGCCCAGAGCCGGATGGCCGAGGCCTTCGCTGACACAGTCGAAACAGACGAGACGGCCGCGATTACGCAGACCGTTCCCGCCGACCTGGCTGGAACGGTCCCGGCGGCCGGAGAGCCGGTCGCCAAGCTAACAATCCCCAAGTTGGGTCTCGAAACCATCGTGCTCAGCGGGACCGGTCAGAGTGTGCTCAAACTAGGTCCCGGCCACTACCGCGAAACCCCTCTGCCGGGAGAGCCCGGCAATAGTGCGATCGCGGGACATCGGACAATGTTTGGCCAGCCCTTCCGTTACCTGGATGAGCTGGGGGGAGGCGACGAGATAGTCATACTCACCCGGGCCGGTCGATTCGTTTACGAAGTCGTGGAAGTAAAGAGCGTCTTGCCGACAGACGTAAGCGTCATCGGTCCGACCGACGAGACATTCTTGACTCTGACCGCCTGCGATCCAGTGGGTAGCGCCGCCCGCCGCCTCGTCGTCAAGGCCCGTCTGCGGAGATGATGATAGAATCAAGGGGTGATGAAGGTATGAACTTGTCAGAAGGACAACTGGTCGAGAAAGCCAAGGCGGGAGACGCCGCTGCCTATGGAGAGCTTTTCAACCAGTACCAGAGCAAGATATATAACTTCGCCTACTCCCTGACGGGCAATAGCGAAGACGCCAAGGACACGGCGCAGCAGGCTTTCATTAAAGTCTACGAGGCCCTGCCCCGGCTCGAGGAGATCAACTTCTCCGCGTACCTCCACCGGACGGCGCGCAATGTTGCTTTCGACGAGCTTAAGGCCCGCAAACGTCTGGTAGGCGACGCGCCTCTGGAGCAAAAAGAGGAGGCCGATATCCACACCGACCCCCAGCGGGCGGCACTCTTGGGCGAGCAACAAGACGACGTTAGAGCGGTCGCGGCCGGTCTGCCCGAACGAATGCGAACCGCATTAACGCTCCGGGAGCTCCAGGAAATGTCCTACGACGAGATCGCCCAAGTACTGGAGATACCGAAGAATTCGGTCGGAGTCCTATTGATGCGCGCCAGAGTCAAGTTCAAAGAGGCGTTTCGGATGTCGCAGGTCACCGCCAAGGAACTCTCGAAAGAGTGTGAAGCAATGCTCCCGCGTCTCTCCGCCTACCTCGACGATGAGCTGGGTCCGGTGGAAATCGAAGAGGTCAAGGCCCACCTCGAAGGCTGCCCGCTCTGCCGACTCGCCCTTGAGGAACAGACAGAAGCCTCCAAGAGCTATCGGGGTATCGCCCCGCTGGCGCCGCCGGCGGCGCTGGCAGCAGACTTCTTCTCCGCACTCGATGAGGCGGGTGCCGCCGAACTCGAAGCCACGCCCGATAGCGGCAACGACATGACGATCGAAATGCCCCAGCTGGACCTGGAGGCAGAGGGAATTCCCACAGCCGGGACCGCGTCCGGCCGCCCTTGGTATAGAAGTCCGAAGACATGGGCGGTAATCGGTGCCGGAGCCGGAGCCATCGCCCTTGGCCTCCTCGTCGGCGCCAACTCCCTAAACACCGGGACACGGACGAGCGGACCGGCCCCCGACAAAGCGCTAATCGACACCTACGGCCTCGACGGGGGCATTCAGTCTACGGATGTCCCCATCCGCGGCATAGCTGAAGCAACGAAGGCATTGGAGAAAACACTGGAGACCGCGGAGACCAGCGAGACAACGAGTGCCGCCGAAGGCGCCGCGGAGACCAGCGAGACAACAAGTGCGGACCCGGCCTCGACCGGCCCGGCATCCGGCGATTCTTCGACGACCGTGAGCTCCGACACTACCGCTCCCCCGGCCCCGGGCGGACTTTCTCCGGACAGCGGATCAGTCCAAGAGAATGAAAGCGTCACTTTCACCTGGGACCCGGTCTCCGACCCAAGCGGCGTCACCTACAGCATCGAGATAGAGCGGATGCTTAAAGACGGATCGTGGCCTTCGCTCCTGGCGCAAACCGGCCTCGCCCAACCGAGCTTCAACCATAATCTCGGAGATACGCAGGAGCGCTGGCGAGTCTGGACTGTCGACGGCGCCGGAAACGCCGGAATGAAGACCGACTGGTACTTGATACAGCGGCCCAGCATTCCCTAGCCCGCTACGACTGCCGGCCTTCGATAGCGCAGAGCAGCACGGCGGCGGCCATCCCCAGCCTCCGGTCGAGCCGATTGCCTGTATCTGGCGTGAAGTCGATGTTTATCTTGGTGACGAAGGGATTGAAGTTCTGCTTGAACGAGCAGACTTTGACGCCGCCGATGGTCCCTTCGAAACTCTGAGGGATCAGATTTATCACGAACCGGCGCAAAAGCGCTAACACCATGCTGTCTTCTTTGATGGAGCCTATCTCATGGTCGGCGGAATCCATGATGAGCCATTCGTCCTTGAGAATCGACTTAAGTCCTTTGCGTTTAAGCGCCCCGACTTTCTCATTTGTGGCCGGGTCGATCACATCATAGGCGGCGGAGAAGTCCAATATCTGCCGGGCCTTAATGACGAGCGCCTCAGTGCTCATGCTCTCATCTGTGTATAGACGGATATCTTCCTTAAGTTTGAATGCTTTCAGTTGGGAGTAGAAAGCCAACCGTCCATCCGGCTCGTAGATATGAAAAGCGGCCCCGAGGATCTTCAGCACCTTTCTTCTAACAAGATATTGAGAGCTCGTGAATAGATTTGTTTGCAATTCTGCACTCATCGACGCCTCCTTGGGGGTCATATGCCAACGTTACGGCCATCTGCCTGATTCTATCGGAACAACAGCAACAGCGACTCCGACTGACTCATCGACAACGCGGCCGTCTTTGAGAAAGACGATCCGGTCTGCGTGAGCGGCATCTTTGAGATCGTGGGTTACCATCACTATTGTCCGCCCGCGTTCCTCGACGGCCCGCTTGAGCAGGCTCATCACTTCTTCGCTGTTCACAAAGTCCAGGTTGCCCGTCGGCTCATCGGCCAGAATGATAGCCGGCTCAGTGACGAGCGCCCGGGCAACGGCCGTCCGCTGTTGTTCGCCACCGCTCAAAGCCTCCGGAAAGTGGGCCGCTCTATCGCTAAGACCGACGATAGCCAGCATTTCGGCGGCCCGCAAATTCGCTTCCTTCGCTTTGACCCCGTCGATCAGCAACGGCAAAGCCACGTTCTCCAGCGCGCTTAGGACCGGTATCAGATTATATGATTGGAAGATGAAGCCGATCCGTTGGCGGCGAAGCCTGGTCAGCTCGGAGTCACGACGCGCTCCCAGAGTCTGACCGTCGATCGCCAATTCGCCCGACTCGGCCTCATCGAGTCCGCCCAGGATATTCAAGAGCGTACTCTTGCCTGAACCGCTTGCCCCCATGACTGCGATGAATTCGCCCGACTCGACTGCCAAGGTTAGGTCGACCAGCGCCTTGACCTCCAACACCCCTTGATGGTAGGTCTTCGAAAGGTTCTTTGCTTCCAATATAGCCATTCCGAATCCCGTGCTCCTACTCTCCGATTACTTTGACAAGGACCCGCTTGCGGCGGCGACCGTCAAACTCCCCGTAGAATATCTGCTCCCAGGGGCCAAGGTCGAGTCGGCCCTTGGTGATGGCGACGACCGTCTCCCGGCCCATTATCGTCCGCTTGAGATGGGCGTCACCGTTGTCCTCTCCGGTAAGATTGTGGCGATAATTGGAGAGAGGCTCATGGGGGGCCAGTTTCTCGAGCCAATCGTCGAAGTCTTGCCAGAGGCCCGGTTCGGCGTCGTTAATAAAAACGCTGGCGGTTATGTGCATGGCATTGATGAGGCAGAGACCTTCGCTGATACCGCTCTTCTCGACCTGGCCCTCTATTTTCGAGGTGATGTTGATCAATTCGCGCCGTTTGGTCGTCTCGAACCAAAGGTGCTCTGTAAGGCTCTTCATCTCCGCATCATAGCGCGGAAGCTTCATGCCGCCAAGGTTCGGCCTAATCTTTAAGTTTTGCCGCGACTTCCGCCAGTTTACGACCCAACGCCTCCACCCGCTCCTGGCGCTTCAGCTCTTTTAAAGATCCGTCTGGAGCAAACGCTTCGTCGGCCCGGGGAACAGCCAATTGATCCGGAAGGACCGTCACTCCGACATTCTGCAGCATCTCCCGAAGAGCGAAGAGACCGCGCAAACCCCCGAGACGCCCCGGCGAGGCGCTCATCAGAACGGCCGTCTTCCCGCGAAAGCACTCAAGGACTTTTTCGCCCGCGATCTCCCGCGACGCCCAATCGAGGACGTTCTTGAAACCACCGGGGACGGAGCTGTTGTATTCCGGGGAGGCAATAATGAATCCATCGCTCGCCTTCATCAAGGCTTTGAGCCTGAGCGCATTCTCGGGCAGACCGTGCTCGTCCTCATCATCCTGATTGAAGACCGGCACCTGATAGTCGGCCAGATCAATATAGGTGACTTCCGCGCCCGCCTTCCGTGCGCCTTCCGCCGCCACCTTAACCAGCTTCTTATTGAGCGATCCAGCTCTCAAGCTACCGGCCAACGCCAGCAGCTCAACCGGTCCAGTTTCGTTCGTGTCGATACGCCTCACCCCTGGGAATCATTCTCTCATCAGTATACAGATAACCATTACGCCCGCTCGCGAGCCGCGTAGATATAGGAGACACTTGCCCTCTCAGCTCCTCTCCTTTAAAGTTTTGGTACTGTGAAAAGAATCATCTTCGCCCATCCATTCCTCTTCGCTCTCTTCCCGATCATCTCGATGACGGCGGCCAATATCACAGAGGTCGAGCCGGATGTCTTGTATAGACCGGCCATGATGGCACTGGCGGGGGCAGCCATCTTACTGCTCCTTTTTTCCCTCCTTCTGCGCCGGATCGACAAGGGCGCCCTGTTGGCTACAGTCTGGCTCTTGCTCTTTTTCTCATATGGGCATTTATACAATTCTCTGGTTGGCAGCGGATTGCTGGGAGCCGCCGGGCAGGCCCGCTACTTCTTGGCTGCCTGGATATTACTCGGCCTAGCCGGCTCGATCGCGGTGATGAAGACAAAGAGAGATCTAAGCAAAGCAACTCAGTTCCTCAATTTCATGGCCATAGTCATGTTGATCATGCCGCTGCTCACGATCTTCAATTACGAACGGTCTCGCCAGGAGACTCTCTCCATCCGTAGCGACCAGGCGCAAGAAAAAGCGGTTGCGAAGCCAGTACCGCCGGTCCGGCTCGCTTCGGGAAAGAAAAGCGCCATAGAGCAGCCTGATATCTATTATTTGGTCTTCGATCGCTACTCGAGCGCCCCGCGCCTCAAAGACGTCCTCGACTTCGACAACTCTGCTTTTACGGACTATCTGAAGGACCGCGGCTTCTTCGTCGCGGAAGAGAGCCGGGCGAACTATGCGGTCACGTACTTGTCGCTCTCATCCTCCCTCAACCTCGACTACCATGAATCCGCGCGCGACCAGAAGGATGTCGAGCCGATCATCCAGGACTACAAGGTCTGGCGGTTTCTCAAAGAGCGCGGGTATAAGTTCGTCCATTACGGTTCCGCCTGGCCACCCACGAACAGCAACCAGTTTGCCGACCAGAGCGTCAACTACTACGAACTCGATTTCGATTCCTTCTCGCGTCTGCTGCTGAACACGACAATGGCCGGTCCGGTGCTCGACCGCTTCTACCCCCAGGAAGAGGATAATCGAAACCGGATGCTCTCTCAGCTGCAAGCACTGGCCAAAGCGCCGCGAATGAAGGGCCCGAAGTTCGTTTTTGCCCACATACTGATGCCGCACACGCCATATCTGTTCGATGCCCAAGGGCGCCCGCTCAGCGCAGAAGAGCAGGCCGAGGCGGTCGAGGAAGACCTCTATCGTGACTATATTCTCTTTGCCAACGGCAAGATCCGCTCCCTCCTCGATACCCTGCTGGTCGATTCGGAGCGGCCGCCGATAGTGGTCATCCAAGCGGACGAGGGCTTCAGGTACAACGCAGAGAGCAACAAAGAGCGGTACGCCAAACCCGGGTATATGGAGCTCCACTACGGCGTCTTGAACGCCTACTACCTGCCGGGCGTCGAGGCCACTGACTATGTCTATGACGACATCACCCCGGTCAACTCATTCCGGGCCGTCTTTAATGCCTACTTCGATACTGATTTCGAGATGCTCGAAGACGAGAACTTTATGCTGCTTCGCAAAAGCGGCAAGGCCAGCGGCTTTAAGCGTATTACGGACCAGCTTAATTAAGGGGACACAATACTTAATTATTCCTTCTTGACTCACAGAAACCAACCGTCTATTATGACTGACCAGTCAGTCATGTACCCATAGACTTGGAGGATTCTGTGGATCTTTTTACGCGTTTTTCACTTCGCAGCCCGGCGGTCATCGTCATCGCCCTGGTACTACTCTTTTTTGGCGGTGTCTACTCGGCCCAGCAACTCCCGATGGAAACGATGCCGGACATGGATATCCCGATCGTCACTATAGTGACCGTCTATCCGGGCGCCGGCCCGTCGGAAGTGGCGGAGGAGATAACTAAACCGCTGGAGAAAGCGACTCGCAACATAGACCACGCAAAGACCCAGACCTCCACTTCTTCAGATAATGTCTCCGTGATCGTCATGGAATTCGAGTTCGGCGACGATATGGAAAAAGCCAAGCAATCCATTGACGATGTCATCGGGGCCGTCAAGCTCCCGGAGGCAGCCCAGAGTCCTGAGGTCGGCCGGATATCATTCGACTCCCAGCCGATCATGCGTCTGGCGCTCTCAGATGAAGACCAAGACTCTCAAGAGATACTCAGCTACGTAAAAGACGATGTCGTGCCGGAACTGGAAAGCATCGAAGGCGTCGCCAGCGTCCAGATGTCGGCCGAGAAAGATAACAACATCAATATCGAACTCAAGCCCGATAAACTCGACGAGTACGGCTTGAACTCCCAGACCATCAGCAACCTCCTTATGGCCTCCAATCTTGCCTTCCCGGCCGGCGAACTCTCCCTCGAAGGACGGATAATGCCGGTGACGGTCGGTGAGAAGTTCGACTCTATAGATGACTTGAAAAATATGCCCCTCCTGGTAACCCCTTCAGGGGCCGGAGCGCCATCGGGCGGCGGTCAGCCCGGCGGGCCTAGCGGTGCCCCTGGAGCCCAACCGGCGGCCGGCTCTCAAGGCGGCGCGCCTCAAGCCCCAGAGCTGAAGACCGTAAAGCTGGGTGAGATCGCCGATATCACCCGCGGTTCCGACAAGACGACCGTCGCCAGCCGCCTAAACTACAAACCGGCCGTCGGCATCAGCATCATCAAAGACCCCGACGCCAACAC
>SDBV01010022.1_pt1 | contig 12488 bp, 9 predicted proteins | sample 2277081 | NCBI WGS metagenome assembly SDBV01 (sample SAMN10402039, study PRJNA504765) | marine sediment metagenome | isolation source: marine sediment core GS10_PC15, 223 cmbsf | place: Arctic Ocean: Southern Knipovich Ridge | collected 2010 | reverse complement strand
TTCACTAATTACTACTTGCTTCCCATCCGTAAGCTTGTGTTTCTGCCGGAAGAAGCACTGAAAATTCAACTTGTGAATCTCGGACCAAAGCAGAGTAATCCACAGAGTTTGGGACTTAACTCTATCTGGCAGCAGAACATGGAAGGGTTTCTGGCCGATAGCCGTAGCGAAGGCCTGAAAGGAGACCAATAGCTTAATCTTGAATTCGGACCAAGGAACATAACGAGTATTATCAAGGATAGTCTTGACTAGAGCTTGAAGTTGAGGCCCATTGGCCTTGCTCAGATCAAATGAATCTAGGTATTCTTTCTTCCGCTCCGCACTGATTTGCCGCTGCCCTTCATGACTAAGAGAGAAATCGAATTTTTGAGCCTGCTCAAAACGCTGGAATAGATCGTCTTTATCGGTCATATTGATTATTATTGATTGAGATTTAGGATAAGCGATTTGTTTTCGCTTATGCTGTTATTTATTCTATCATTTTTTTTCTAGTAGTCATAACATATTTTCCCGGCAGTTACGAGCTGTTTCTTTAGTATTCATAACCATAAACTTGGCGCTCCTCGCTACTTCCGCCAAAATTGTTGTAGCAGTGGGCCATGACTATATCGGCCTTGCGAAAGGCCGTAGCCAATATAGGTATCCATAGTAATATAAGAATGATTATTAGTAACCCTAATATTACCGCCAACAATAAAGCAAAGACCTTGCTACCAGTGGCAAGCGCTAGGATGAAAAGAATAATCCAGATAATGATTAAAATGAAAAAGATAGCGCCCAATCCGCTATATTTCTCCGGATCATAATCATCGTGACATTGCCGGTTAATCGTAGCCGAGACATAATAGACATTTTTCTTTTCTGACTCTTGGCTCTTTTTCTCTTCAGCCTCTGCCCCTGTTTTCTCAGCTGCATCCTGAGCTCCGCCCTGAGCTCCGCCCTGAACTCGATTTCTAAGCCGATCTTGATCCTCAGGACTTAATACCGGAGATTGCTCAATTAATGAGGAGAGAGAGGAGCTAGTAAGTCTCTTGCCCTCTCGGTCAGATTCAGCTGAGGAACAGTCTCGCCCTGAACGATGGTGATCTGAATATCCAGATCGACTGCTAACATTAGAGTAATTGCTGATATCAGATCGCCCACTAAATTCGGGTTGGTCATAATTCCTCGAACCGTGGGGTCGGAATGATCCATTAGAAGGAGTGTGACCTGGGGAATAATATTTTTTGTCCGAACCATGGTGCTGGCCATAACTGTCTGGTCTTTTCTGACCCTGATAATGGTTGGATGGATATGACTTATCATAATGGCCAGATTGGTTCCGATAATGACCGGATTGGTTCCGATAGCGGCGAGAAGGGTCTCGACCATAATCTGCCTCACAATAATCATAAGGCATTTTTCGATTGCTGGTTTGGTCATGGTGGGTATCGCGCTGGTGTTTATTTAAATTATGATCATCATCTTTTCTATCCCCACCTCTGGCGCTGTAACGGTGGGGTTTGAAAGAACGACTACTTCGACGGGTAGATGGACGATAACTCATTTTTTCTCAAATATTATCCACTTTGATATGAAAATATTTTAAATTGTTACTTCCTTATCATCTATCATCTAATTTCTTTCCAATTTTAATCGTCTTTTATGATATATGGTAAATTATTTCCAATCTTAGCCATTAATTGAAATATTGGTTTTATTTAGCTATCTTCGATTTGATCCAATAACTTCCGATTTAGACTAGCAATTAGGGTCGATGGCCCCCGTTTTTGATTAACAATCCTTGCTTCGTAACCATTGGTTAAAATCGCGGAGAGCCAGGCGGGGATTCTTCACGTTCAAAGCCCAACGACAATATGATTTATCGAGGTTAAAAATTCGCTGATAGCTTAATCCTTCATATTTACCAAAAGTTAGGAGTGTTGAGCAGCGCAGGTCAGATGAGGGATAAGAACTTTCTACCTTCGCCATGAACGACTCTTCCTCAGCACCGTACGACTCTTCCTCAGCACTGAACGACTCTTCCTCAACACTAAAATCCAGTGCATTCCTTCCCCCGCTCAATTCTTCATCACTAAAATCATCAATTTCTCCAATTAAATCTAGATCACTATGCTTAGTTTCACTGAAATTCTTTCCCCTCTTCCCCCTATCACTGGAATCCTTTCCCCTCTTCTCCCCATCACTGGTTGAATAGAGGAGAAGAGCTTCCTCTAATTTTCCGGGCTCCTTTCCCAATTCTCCGTCACTAGGCTCCTTTCCCAATTCTCCGTCACTAAGCTCATTTCCCAATTCTCCGTCACTAAGCTCCTCATCTGTGGTTAAATCTAGACGACTGCGCTTATTTTTACTCGAATCGGGTGCATCTCTTACCCTTTTTTCGTCGTTGAGGACTGAATAATACGGCGGGCAAATGACAGGGCGTTGCTCGACACTGAATCCCAACCTTTCAATTTTAGCCAACTGACGAAATTGGCCAGATCATTATCAGGATCTACGTGAAATAAGCGGAAGCAATAACCACGATCGTTTTCCATGACCCAACGGAAAGATCTACTTCTATAGAGACCTATAGTCAATAGCCCGCCACGACAACTGTCGCACCACTGATCAGCCCGATTGTTATGCTTTAGCCTGCACCTAATACAATGATTTTTAGTTACAGCAGCAGTGAAGTATTTGATGCAACAGTTACCAACGATAACTATTCCTTTTCTCTTCTTATGCTGGATATAGCAGTTCTCCTTAATCCGCTTGCCACAAAGACATTTATCTTTAAAGGCTGGAAAATCATAACCTGGATAATTAGACTGGAACGTCATGCGGCGTAATGATTTATTTCCACCAATGAAAGTCCATTCTTCAAATGGTTGGTCATCACTTAGGCTGAATGCACGGAGGGCTCGAAAAAGAGCCGAGCTATCCATGATCAGTTTTAATCTCGATCTAGATCAATTATTGGGAACAATTTTTATTTTAAAGTAAACGAGCCTAATTTATTTTACTTTCAATTTACGATATTTTGACAGTCTATTAGTGAGAAAAATGCCTCATCAACCCAAGCCACCTATCGGCAAATGCAAGTTGAAACATCCTGATTGCCCAGCCTGTTTTGCCGCTAGATTAACTGGCGGACAAGAGAACCCACCAGAAGTGATCGACGCCAGCGGAGTAGGACGTTTCTCCTTGAAGGCTGATCATAGCAAACTAAAATTCCACCTTGAGGTGATAATCGCTCAACCCATTCTCTCTGCTCATTTTTACATTGCGCCAGTAGGGCTAAATGGCGATATAGTGAAAGATATCCAATTTGTCCAGAAGCATGGTAATTGTTGGATTGCCAATGGCAAATGGACCTTGTCTGATGCTCAACCACTCACTCCAAAACTGGTAGCTGCTCTGCTGACTGGATCGATATATGTCAATGTTATCACTCAAGTTCTTCTCAGCGGCGCAATCCGCGGGCAATTAGTTATCTGCAAGTGTAAGAAGAAGGTTAAATGTCTCTGCTCCAAGTGCAAGAGGAAGAAGGTCTGCCAAGTCAAGAGAAAATGTGGTTATGATCGGAAGAAATGCAATCATGACTATGATAAGCGGGGATATTGTCAGAGGAAACGTAGTTATAATGGACATTTCCAAAAGAAGAGCTGGGACGGTAAGGATTGGAATAGTGGTGAGGATTGGGATAGTGATGATGAGCATGACCGAAAGAAATTCCATGGCCGGGGGAAATGTTGTGACCATGACAGCTACAGAAAGAAGTGTTGTAATAATGGCAACCATGGTTACGGGTACACATAGACTTCCAAAGGGAGCTAAACTATCCATAATAAGTTTTGGCCTAGAGTTCGGATCGATTTCTTCTTATTCTAACTTGGGGATCAACCCCAAATTAGAAATTTAAAATAAATATAAGGCCCAGATTTTTTTCTTTTAGAGTAAAAGAACCTGATTTATCTTACTTACTGATTTACTACTGACCTACTGCCGACCTAAGATATTTTTAGCCCTCGATAATTGATTAGTGAGAAAAATGCCTCCTCCGCCCAAGCCGCCTGTCGGCAAATGCAAGTTGAAACACCCTGATTGCCCGGCCTGTTTTGCCGCTAGATTGACTGGTGGACAGGAGAATCCCCCTGTGGTGACTGACGCCAATGGTGTGGGGGTCTTCTCCTTGAAGGCTGATCATAGCAAACTAAAGTTCCACATCGAAGTGGTGATCGCTCAACCCATTATTTCTTCTCATTTCCATTTTGGTCAAGTTGGAGTAAATGGCCCGGTGGTGAAGGATATTCAATTTGTCCAGAAGCATGGCAATTGTTGGATCGCCGATGGTAAATGGACTTCATCTGATGGGCAACCACTGACCCCAAAATACGTAGCTGCTTTGCTAACCGGATTTATCTATGTCAATGTCCATACCCGTACCTATCCCGATGGTCAAATCCGAGGACAATTAGTTATCTGCCCCTGTGAGAAGAAGAAGAAGAAGCTTAAATGCCTTTGTTACAAGTGCAAATGGAAGAAGAAATGCCAAGTGAAGAAATTTGGCCATGGTGGCTATGGTAAGAAGAAATGTGGCTATGGTGGCTATAGTGGCTACGGTGGCTATGGTCAGAAGAAATGTGACCATTGTCAGAAGAAATGTGGCCATGGAGGACATAGTCAGAAGAAGAGCTGGGATAGTCAGAAGAAGAGCTGGGATGATGACTATAAGGATTGGATTAGCGATGATAGCAGTGATAATGGTAGTGGCAAGGATTGGGCCAGTGATGATGGTAGTGGCAAGGATTGGGCCAGTGATGATGGTAGTGGCAAGGATTGGGCCAGCGACGACGGGCATAATCGTAAGAAATTCCGCTGTCGAAAGAAACGCCATGGTGGATTCAAAAAGAAGAGTTGGGGTGGTGGCGATAAGGATTGGATCAAGGATAGTGGCAGTGATGATGGTAGTGGCAAGGATTGGGCCAGCGACGACGGGCATAATCGTAAGAAATTCCGCTGTCGAAAGAAACGCCATGGTGGATTCAGAAAGAAGAGTTGGGATGATGGCTATAAGGATTGGGCCAGCGATGATAACAGTGATGATAGTGGCAGCGATGATGGACATGGTCGAAAGAAATTCCACGGCCGAAAGAAATTCCGCTGTAAGAAGAAACGCCACGGTGGGTTCAGAAAGAAAAAGTGCTGTGGTCATGATGGCGGTCATGGTGGCGGTTATGGTGGCTATGGCGATCATGGTCGTGGGTGCAAATGTGACCGTCACAGCGTATACTAACTTGGATTATCCCTTTTTGGTAAAGACCTATATAAAAAAACAGCCATTTAACTAAATGGATGTTTCACAGTACGGACAAAAAAAAATGATTTATTATTTATGCAAATAAAAGGCAGAAAGTGTCGCGAAGAATATATTAACGATGGCTGATACAACTACTCTTACCTATAATTTTACCCCTGTTCAGAAGGGGAATTTACAATATACCTTAAGTTTTTCTCCCCAGACCCTAGTCAGTACACTAGCTAATAATATGAAAACAAGTATGGGCAAGGATGTTAATTTGTATCTTCGTCCTAGTACCGCTAGCAGCGAATTAGTTGAAATGGATCCAGCCCAGACAATGTCAAACTACCTGAAGAAAAATGATCCGGGCGGTTACTCCGACCAAACGCTATTTTATTACGCTCCGAAACTGGTCGGGCTAGGAAGAATAATTCGCGTTCCACAGAGTTTAGCAGGGATGGTGGAACCGCCAATTAGCCACAAAGTAACCACTAGTTATTACTTTGTAGCGCCCAAGGAGGATTGGGATATATTTGCTAAGCTCTCAGGGATGCAATCTGACTCAGAAGGAGATTTGTATCTTTATCTTCTGTTCAATTATGGCATCACGATAACCGGATTAAAAGGAAAGAAAGGGAAAATTGATCTGGGAAAGATTGAACAACTGGTTGGTATTGTCCAAACCCCGCGAGATTATTTTATGACCGATCCAGTTATAACCCACAATGATGATAGGGCTAAATTGTATCCGGGGCGAACAGTTTATATTTTACCTGCCATCACTACCGATATTAATTACTTGCGGGGTCAACTGCGGTGGATAGAATCCAGACATGGTCTCCATATAAACTGGAATGAATATTTTCGTCCGGAAGAGATTAGTGGTTTAATCTAGGGCTGCCGGTAGTAAAAAAAACCGATCAAAACTGATTTCCTAATAGTAAACAGATTTCAACCAAATATTATCTTGGTTGAAATTAAGATGGCCGATACTGCCAGATCAAATCTTGCGTCTGTCCAGATCAGTCTAGAAATGCTCTCTCTAGCCTTAGCTCAACTCACTACTGATTCCGTCTATCGAGTGCGAGAGATTATTCCTAAGCTCAATTATCTCATCCTAGTCAAAAATAAAATTATTCCTGACCTCCTACCCCACTGTCAAGTCAAAACTAAACGCTATCCAATCTGGGTCTATCAGGAGTTAAAATCGGCTCTAGGCCCAAAACGAGTTTTCCCCTTCATGGGTCTCTATTTAGACGGTCTGGTGCGAAAGATGCTGGCTGATAGTTTTTTAGCCGATTGGAACGTAGAAGTAACTTCAGATTTGCCGCCCAAACTACGGTCAGCGGAAACAAAATGGCAAGATGCAGCTTATCCTTATTTCCAATATCTATATAGTTGTTTCTGTCCGGACCAACCATGTCCAGTTAACAAGGAACGTTTTAATCAATCTTACGGCTTATTTGGTCAGATTAATAAACATCTTCGGCAGTGGTTTAGTTACTGTCAGGAGGCCATACTCTTTAACCAGGAATATAAAGTGAGAAAACTTGATAATAATGAGCTGATAATTGCGGGCCATCCCGATATAGTCACTGAGAACTGTGTTATTGATATCAAGACTAGTTCCGGGTTCAAATCGGAGATGGCTAAACAGAGCTTGCTACAAGTCTTCAGCTACGTGGCCCTAATGCGGAAAGCAGGGCAAAAGGTTGATTATATGGCTCTGCTCCTTCCCCTCCAGGGCCAAAATTTACTATTCAATGTCCAAGGCTGGAATAGTAAACCTTTTCTCCAAACCCTTTTTCAGCAAGTCGCAGAGTTGGAAAAGAGGTCTGGCGACATGTTAACTTCCGACTTTATGAAAGTCGCGGGAGTCAGCGCTTACGGTATACTGCCTAACGTCGGCTACACTATTTCCAAGAAGGATGAAGAGGGGAAGAATATGACTTGGCTTGCACGGCTCCAGAAGTATATTCAGAATTCGATCGGTCAAGGCGGGATACTACCCTGTCAAATTATGCTTAATGGCCATGTTAGTACCAAGGTAGTACTTAATGATAATGATCTAGCCCAGATAAACAATACAGTGGTGGGATTTGGTCTGCCACTCTACATTCATGCTCCTTATTCAATCAATCTGGCTCATCCCCGCAGTACTTATAGTATAGCGACTTTTACTACTAGTAAGAAAAAAGATGGTAACAAAAACTGGATCACCGATGGTTTAATCAACATCTTACGAGCCGGTCAGGCTATGGGGGCGCGAGGGGTAGTAGTCCATACTGCCAAGCATTCAACAAAGTTCAAGGAATATGGCAAAGCACTGGGCTTAAGTAACATGCTGAATAATCTCCATTATGTTCTACAGTATACCAACCCGGAGTGTCCTCTCTTGCTGGAGACGCCAGTCGGAGCCGGTAGCGAGATTGCCTACCAGCCAGAAGAACTTAGCGCCATCTATGCTCAATTCAACTCAGAGGAGCGAACTAAGTTTAAAATCTGTGTTGATACTTGTCATGTGTTCTGCGCCGGTTATGACCCACTGGAATATTTACAGCAGTGGGAAAAATTACAGGGTTACCAATCGATTGGATTGATCCATTTTAATGACTCACGGAAAACTAAGGGCTGCCGAGTTGATGGTCATCAGTGTTACTATAATGGTCGGGGCAATATTGGCTATCCGACCATGGCTGCTATCGCCAAATGGGGTAATGAACGGAAAATAGCGATGGTAGTAGAATAGACTAGTTAGGAATGGAAACGGAACGGAAACGGAATAGAAACGGAATGGAAACGGAAAACTAAAAACCAGGGCAATGATTCCCTTCTTCACCCTCTCACCTCTTCACCCTTTCACCTCCGCACTTCTTCACCTCTTCACCTCCTCACCTCCTCACCTCCCTCACATCATCACTCCATCACTCCATCCACTTCTCCTACATCTTCACCCTGAATTAAAATTAGATCAGGGTCTGAGAACTATTTTCCGGCTATTAAAAATAGCCGGCTATTAATCTATCAAAAGATTACCACTTAGTACTAAGTTGTTAAGCAGTGAAAGATTAGCTAGATCATTATGGGCTGCTGTGAGTCGACTGCTATCGGCCTTTATCCTCGAGTCCAATCCCAGGAGGAAGCTTTTATCACCCATTGCAAGCAACTTCCAGTCAAATTTTCCCTTCGCTTGGAGTATGATCCGCAACAAAAATGCTACCACTGGTTTAGTGGACGGGGTGAAGGGGGCAAAGGGGGCAAAAGGGGCGAGAAAGATGCAGAGGGCGAAGGGGGCGAGAAAGATGCAAAGGGTGAGAAAGATGCAAAGGGCGAGAAAGATGCAGAGGGTGAAGGGGGTGAGAAAGATAGTAAAACTGTAACCAAATTTTGGGCTAGAATTGAGACCTTTAGTTATAGCGGTAATGGAGTAACTGAAAACACTACGGTTAAAGCCGGTCAACTAACTGACTTTTCTCCGGTCGGGAAGGAGAGTCTACTTATGGCTGCTGCAGCCTACTGTGGACCCCGTATTGATCACATCTTAGATGGTTATTCCTGGGCTATTATGGCTAAAACTGGAAGCAAAGATGGAAGACTTCTTCTTCACATTAATTGCTCACCTTTGGCTCGAGATCAAGCTTTAGCCAGAAGGGAGGCAGCCGGAGCAAACCTCAAACCAGGATTATTCACCAGTAGTCTCCCCTGTTGGCGAAAGGTGTTTTGTTGTGGTCGGTTCTGGCCACTATTATGTGGTGAACTAGCTGCTCAACGAGAAACTGCCCATCAGCCCATTTACCTCGCGAAGAAAAATGTCTGTCTGGCCTGTTCGACAGTTGGCACTCATTCCCTTACCCCCCGTTTGGAAAATAACTTTCTACACAGTAAGGAGAAAAAGTCCTGGCGGCCACGCTTTCCAGATGGTTATTATACTTCTATGCATCCACACTATGACCCCCAACAGAGAAGTATGTTAACTTACGCCTTTCTTCACTCAGTTTGCAAGCGACGGACCCACATCATCCTCTATGAATTTGACGATCTAGCAGATATAACTTCTCGCACTGTTCGTTACACGATTAATGATCGGGTTATTCTCCACATGTTTGCCTTTACTGAGCATTATTTTATCCTCTTCGCCAATCCACTGCAATTGAGAAAAGGGGGCCAATGTGGCATCCTCTGCGGTAAGCCGTTGTTAGGTGAAATGGATGACCAGTTCTTAAGTAATATGATTATCCACTTCATTCCTCGACCTCGACACTTGGGCAAAGTGGGGAAACAGAACAATGATGATTTACGAGCCTTTGCCGTTGATACCAAACATCAGAGCTACATTTACCATTCAATCAATAGCTATGAGCGGGAGGATGGACGAATTGTGATTGACGCCTTTATTTCCCAACTCAACCCTTCTCGTGAGGCTTCCCAACTTGATTTGGACCAAGGACATAGCGTTTATGACAATCATGGTGATCTCCACCGCTACATAATTGCTATTCCCGATGGAGACAATGGGGAGGGAGAGGGAGAGGATGGGAATAATGAGGAAAATAGTAAAATTAATCCCTGTCAAATCAAGCTTATTGCTTCGGTTATTGATAGTAGCATCGATTTCCAGTGTGTGAATCCTGATTATTATGGTCGAGAGCATAACCATGCTTGGATTGTTAGTTGTGAGCGGAATAGAGACGATAGGGGAGAGGTGATAGAAGTGGTTTCCCGCTTGTTTAAAATTAGTTGGAATACTACTGGGCTAGACTTCGATCCACTAAAGACCGTTACTTACGCTCGTTGTAGTAGAGACTGGTTGAAAGGACCTGATTCCTGCTATTTACGAACTCCAATGTTTGTGGCGAAGATCGGCAGTAAGCTAGAAGATGAGGGTTACATCTATGCCTGGTCTTACGCTTTAAAATCGGAGAATCCCAATTGCTTGCTACTATTTGAGGCCCAAAAGCTTAGTCAACTGCGAAGAATCTGCCTTCCGAATCAATATCACCTCCCCTATTCAGTTCACTCCTGGGTCTACCCCTTTCAGTCTGATGAAGGATTGCCGGACAAAAGGCGTACAATAATGAAAAGTGTGAGTTGGGTGAAGAGTGACGGGAGTGAAGGGAGTGAAGAGAGTGATGAGAGTGATGAGGTGAAGGATGAATCGGACAATGAACTACAGATTGAATTGGTAAATGAAGTGAAGGGGAAAGGGAAGAAGAAGGGGAAAGGGAAGAAAAAGGAGGGTAAGGGGAAGAAAAAGGAGAAGAAGAAAGGCAAGAAAAAGGAGAAGGAGGGTAAGGAGAAGGAGGGTAAGAAGAAGGAGGGTAAGAAGAAGGAGGAAGAGGAAGAGGGAGAGGAGAAGGGTAAGGAGGAAGAGGGAGAGGAAGAGGAGAAGGGAGAGGAAGAGGGGAAGGAGAAGGAGAGAGAGGTAGCGAAGAAACTATTAGAAAAGATGGAAGAATTATCGGAGGAAGAGGGGGAGGAACTATCGGAAGAAGAGGAGGAAGCGGAAAACTCGAGGCTTCTCGCTGCGATACGAAATAGTACTAAACTCTAATCGAGGTTAGATTAGGGATTGGATTAGGGATGGAATTGGGGATTGAATTAAGGATGGAATTAGGGATCAAATTGGAGATATTTGGTCCTAATTACCAATAATTGGGTAAATCTTCTTCTATAAGGAAGGAGATTTATTATGTTGATTTATTTTATTATTTTAATACATGCGGACTTTTAGTCCGTCGCCCTTCAGTCCACTAGGCTCTACTGATTTATCAAATGATTCCTGATTCCAGCGAATGGATTGAGGGTTGATACCTATACCCTTAAGAATAGAATTAAGCATGCACATGTCGGTTGGTGAGAGTTTTCTTTTCCGCGATTGAAAGTAAACCGCGCCAACAGTAAAGTCGCTGATCAGCGCAAATTGATCATAATTGGTCCAATTTATACACATATTATGTAACCCGGGCTTACCATTATGATGAAGCTTCATCCAGGCCGGATATTTAGGATCGGCGGGCCAATATTGGGCATAATACTGGGTATAAGGGTTGGGTTGACCATCCTTATATCCCTGCGAGACGAATTCCACTTTCTTAGCGTCTGAATTCCATTTCATTTGAGTTAAATGCTCTGTACTGCCTTCATCATAGGTTAAATTCGGCGTGCCTGACGAAGTAACTGGAGTTACGCCAATTACCCACCAGTCTCCATCCATTTTAGCTGGATCAAAAGAAGCAACACCAACTCGAGAGGTGCCAGCTGGGGGTTGATAACTATAAGTTTGTCCCATCTTTCTTCCTTATTACAGATTAATATAGTAGTGAGGACTATTATAAATAACAGAATTGATATTGTACCTGAGATTAATATGTCCAATTTTTATTAGATATATTTTTTTCTTTTCACTCTACGATAAGTCCTAATTACATTTTTCCCCATGACGGTTTGATCATGGCTCCCTAACTCACTCACTCAGTCTTTAACCCACTCACTCAGTCAGTCTTTAACTCACTAACCTTTACTGACTGATCAAAGGAGTTCGAGTTCCAGCGAATGGTTCGAGGATCAATACCAACACTAGCTAAAATAGAATTGAGTCTACACTTATCGTTCGGCGAGAGTGTACGCTGACGAGATAAAAAGAAGGCAGCGCCCAGACTAAAATCGCTGCTAACTAGGAATTGATCATAGTTAGTCCAATTTACACATATATCATCAAGTTTTACCGTCCCATTATGGTGGACCTTCATTCGCCCCGGGCATCTGGAATCATAGCTCCAAAATTGGCCATAATTTATGGTGTAGGGATTAGGCTTACCATCTTTAAAGCCCTGTGCAACAAACTCTGACCTTTTAGTTTCAGGATTCCATTCAAATCGATCCATGTATTCGTCGCTGTCCTGGTCAAAAACAAGGTTTGGAATATTGTGAGCCATAGTTGGTGTAACGCCCACCACCCACCAATCTCCATTTAACCTAGTTGGATCGTAAGAGGATATGCTCAAGGCGGAAAGCCTGGCCGGCTGATAACTTTGGCCCTGGCCCATTTTGCTCGCTGCGACAAATAATACAAAGATTAATCTAAATTAATATCTGGTTGGGAGATCAGAATATGATTGACTTTTATTGGTCATATATTTTTTTATTGGCCTATAACTCTCACTTCTATATAATTCTCTCTCCGATCTAAGCCGGATTCAAAATT
>SDBV01010021.1_pt1 | contig 12488 bp, 8 predicted proteins | sample 2277081 | NCBI WGS metagenome assembly SDBV01 (sample SAMN10402039, study PRJNA504765) | marine sediment metagenome | isolation source: marine sediment core GS10_PC15, 223 cmbsf | place: Arctic Ocean: Southern Knipovich Ridge | collected 2010 | reverse complement strand
TTGGCATTCAGTAAAAGCGCAAAAAGAATAATGCCCACGATAAAGGGTGTAATCGCAAAACGCAAACTAATGACCGTAGGAGAATCCGGACTGTTATATGACCCTGCAAACGGAGCAACAGCAAACGTGCAAAGTATAACAATGCCGATTAGCAGGAGCAGGACAACAAGCTTCCTGTCGGCAGATTGGCTTTTTCCAAGACAACGGATCGCTCCCGCTGCATAACCGCATGCCGACAGAACGAAAACACTGCCAGGCCAACTCGTGATGCTGCCAATCGAATATACTATCACCTCGCGAGAAAAATGGTGCTTGATTAGTTGGCCGATAATCGTTGTCTGGAAACGGATTTGGGAGGTTAGCGGTCCCGCGAAAGGCCCTAACTGGCCCGGAAAGACGGGATTTCCCGTGAGATATATGTTTCGCATGTACCAGTAGGAACCGGTAAGGAAGGCAAAGAAGGCAAACAGAAACGCCTCCCTGGACCGGCATATCCACGACAGAGACTTTCTGTCTGATAGCAGTATCCACAGAAATATCACCAAGCCGGGGACCGCAAACGGAACTTTGCAGCCAATCGCAAAACCACAGGCCAATCCCGCGAAGATGACTTCCGTGCTCGATGTTTTTGCGCCCGGCGCCCTTCTGTAAGACAAAAAGACAAGGCACGCCAACACCATCGCAGAACCGCACAGATCCACGGCGGCAAGTGTGTTATGCACCTGGCCCAGCACAACGTTGGACGCCAAAACACCGATTGGCGCAAGCAGACGACACCACAAGGGGAGTTTCAATCGCCCCGCGAGGATGAAGACCGCAACTATCACCACCCCAAGCCAGTATAAGCCTGAAAGAAAACCAAGGCCGTCTGCGTGGAATGGAAGCATCCACCATAGATTGATCACCTCGGCATTGTAAGGATAGTAATAATGGTAGTTGTAGGGTCCGGCCCATAACGATCCGGTCTTTATCCAGTGGGCAACCGCCGGGCCGTGATAAGACAGATCGTCGCTGATAAGGGAGGTGCCCTTGATAACGAATCGGCCCGTAAAACAACCACAAGCGACACCGAACAGCAACAGCAGCAGCCCTGCCGCAAGAATAAAACGCCAATGGCCCAGCGCCCGTCGGTTGGCGAGGAGTTGGAAACCTGTTATGGCAATACCGATGATTGATGCAACGCAGGTGACGGCAACCCTGTCGAGGAAGCCAAAAGTCCCAAGGCCCAACACGACAAGCAAAATCAGAACCGGAAAAAGGACGATCGCCGCCAGGGCAGCCAACTCGACGGGTCTATTTCGGAAAAAACGAAATGCAAGACAGAAGGAGGCAGCCAGCAGGAAGGCATTACTCAGGGCAAAGCAGAGTATTTCCATCTAAGATACCCGCGATCAATTAAGGGTTTATGGAGGCCGGATATCTGGAGTCGATTGGTTTGGTATAACCGTCTCAGTGTGCTCGCCGCCGTGGCGGCACAATAGCTTTTCTGGTAAATTTTATTAAGGGGCATCCGGCCATGAAAACTATCGTAGCAATCGGCTCGGGAATACGCAAGAGCGTAAAGGTGTGAAATCCCGTTTGGTTTTCTGACAGGTTCTCGCCGTGTCGGGATGGCGAGGGGATGAAATTGGGTTCGTTTTGCATAATGGGGGCATCCCGGCGCGCCGGGACCGTGCCCGTACGGGGATTGGGTTCGCTTCGCATAATGAGAGGCTGGAGAGACGCGAAATTGGGTTCGTTTTGCGCAAAAGGTGGGGTGCGAAGCCGGCAGGATGCTGGGGGCATGGTAAATTGGGTTCGTTTCGCGGAAAAGGTGGGGTGCGAAGCTGGCAGGATGCTGGCGGCACGGCAAATTGGGTTTGTTTCGCACAATGCAGGCTCGGAATGCCGGCGAGACGCCAGCGGTACGGGGATTGGGTTTGTTTTGCGTAATGGGGGTGCGGGGATGGTGCTGAAACAGGTAACCGTCCCCTATTTTGTCTAAGCTGTTTGTGCATAAAGAGTTAGCCTTAATTGGGGCGTTTGGTAATTGGGTTTGTTTTGCATAAATAGTTCGTAGTTGGTGGTTCGTAGTTCGTAGATTGGGCGGCGGGACACTTGGTATGCGGGAATTGGGTTCGTTTCGTCCGCCACAGGCGGATCTCCGCTTCGCTTCGACATGGGGCCGGGCTGAGATTGGGTTTGTTTTGCGTTTTCGGGTTGTGGGCTGGGGTAAATTGGGTTCGTCTCGCGTTTTTGGTGTGGGGCGGCAAATTGGGTTTGTTTCGCATAAGTGCGTTCCGAGAGATCCCCGGCGCGCCGGGATAAACTTTGGGGGAATCCGGATTTTGAAATTCCTGGCTCGAAATGTGATGTGGCGGTTTGGTCATCACTGGTTTGTCGTTCCCCCTGTTTGAAGTGCTGTGTTCAGTTGGGGAGCATTATACCACAGTTATGCCGAAAAAGCAAGTTTTTATCGGCCGGAAGGAGCATTTAGTGGTTATATGCCAAATGAAAGTGCCACCTTTTTCAAGTTTTTTTTTGCTTTTTTCATTTTTTTGTTGACAAATACTGCTCAAAGTCGATATAACCAACAGAACTGTTGGCAACAGAGTTGTTGGCAACAATATTGTTGGGGCTCTAATATATGAGGGAGATCAAAATGGATAAGCGATTGAAAAGGGGGCTGGGGCGAGTTGTCACGGGGGAATTGTTCTGGGACCGTGAATACGAGAAGGAGTCATTTGTCGAGAAAATCAAAGAGGGGGCGAATCTTCTTCTGGTAGCTCAGAGGCGGTTAGGGAAGACAAGTCTGATGAAGGAGGCACACGATATTCTGAATGAGGGTGGGTTTATCAGTCTATTTGTCGACGTGCAGAAAGCGAGAAGTGCAGCAGATTTTGTAGCCGTATTAAGTACAAAGTGTCAAGAGTATAGAAGCATCTGGGAGAATATCCGAGGTGTTTTTGCCAACGTGCTCGGCAACATTGAGGAAGTTAGCGCCGGGGAGATTGGTGTCAAGATCAGAGGAGGTGTGGACGCGGGAAACTGGATGGGCAAGGGGGATCAGGTATTTGAAATACTTGGACGGATCGAAAAACCAGTGGTGCTGCTCTTGGATGAGGTTCCGATAATGGTCAACGAGATGCTGAAGGGCTCTGATTTCAAGATAACGCCCGAGCGTCGAAAAGAGGCTGACACGTTTATGTCATGGCTTCGGGCGATGAGCTTTCAGTACCAGGGACAAATTCGGATAGTGTTGGCTGGAAGTATCGGGTTGGAGCCAGTGCTTAGACAGGCCGGTCTGAGTGCTACGATAAACAACTTTATGCCATTTGAATTAAAGCCGTGGGATGAGGCGACGGCTGTGGGCTGTATCGAAGCGTTGGGGCGGGAATACGGGATGGAGTTTGAGGAGGGTGTGCCGGAAGAGATGTACCGGAAACTCGGTTGCGGGATACCGCATCACGTGCAAATGTTCTTCGATCATGTTTATGATCAGTGCAAGAAGCGAGAAGTGATGAAGTGCACGCTGGAGGATATAGCGGGGATTTATGACAGGGATATGTTGGGGGTTCGGGGTCATGCGGAGCTAACGCATTACGAGGAGAGGCTTAAGCTTGTGTTGGGTGAGGAACAGTTGCCGCTGGCGCTGGAACTGCTCACAGAAGCGGCTGTCACAGGGTGTTTGTCCGTGGAGGCGATAAAGGAGTTGCAAGGTGATTATGAATTCGAGGGTGAGAGTGTTGTGGAAGTTGAGAAGAATATTCTTTGGGTGCTTGAACATGACGGGTATCTGAAACAGAGTAAGGCAGGGTACGTATTTGTTTCGAAACTACTGGCGGACTGGTGGCAGAGTCGGCATGGAAAGTTTTATACGCCGGTTTCGGAGAGAGGAGAATAGAATATGGCAGATCGAATAAGAAGATACAATCCTGCGTTTCTGTCTCCGGAGGAACTTTGCAGAGCTTTTGTTGTTCGGGAGAAGGAACTTGAACTGATTTTGCAGAGTATTCGCGAGAACGTAACGAGATCAAATCAACATTTGCTTGTGACAGGGCCAAGAGGTATTGGAAAGACGATGCTTGTTTTGCGTGTGGCCGAGGAGGTACGGAGGGATGAGGATCTGTGTGAAAAGTGGTACCCGCTACCGTTTGCGGAAGAGAGTTATCCGGTTACTACTCCTGGCGAGTTCTGGCTTGAGGCCTTGTTCCATTTGGCCCACAGGACCGATGATCGCGATTTGAAGAAGAGCTACGATGAAATAGGCGAGGAGAAGGACGAGAATCGGTTGCGCGAGCGGGCGTTGGCGCGACTTATGGACTTTGCGGACGAACAGGGCAAGCGACTTTTGCTTATTGTAGAGAATTTGAACATGCTGCTGGGTGACCAGATAAGTCCCGCCGACGCGTGGGTGCTTCGCGAGACTTTGCTTCACGAACCGCGTGTCATGCTGCTTGCGACAGCGACGAGCCAGCTTCGGTGGGAGAAAAGGGCGATACTTCAAGAGGAAATAGCAAATTTAGAGAAAGCCATGTTCGAGCTGTTTAAGCTATATGAACTCAAGCCTCTGGACTTGGCGGAGTGCAGCATGCTGTTACGTTCGATTACGGGCAAAGATTCGTCCGAAGAACGGATTCGCCCAATAGAGATACTCACCGGCGGTAATCCAAGGCTGCTTACTATTGTTTCAGGTTTTGTTGCACGGATGTCGCTGAGAGAACTGATGGACGACCTGATGGGCCTTGTGGACGAGAACACAGAATACTTCAAGAGCCACCTTGACAGTCTGCCTGCCGTAGAACGCAAGGTATACCTGTCCCTGGCGGAATTATGGGGTCCATCAACTGCCAGAGGAGTTTCAAAGAATGCGCGGCTTGACGTGAATAAGACAAGTTCACTCTTGCGTCGTCTGATTGAACGTGGAGTCGTAGTTGAGGCCGATGGCGAAGGGAGAGCAAAGCTTTATCAGGTAGCCGAGCGGATGTACAATATTTACTACCTTATGCGACGACACGGGGGTCCTTCAAGGCGAGCCAAAGCATTGGTGTTGTTCATGGTAAGTTTTTACGAGCCAGAGGACTTGATCATCGCAACTCAGCGGATTGCTGAAGAAGCCTGCGAACTTGAACTCGAGAAACGTCAGGACCATTACGTTGCCTATGAGGGTATTTTGGAGAATGTGGGCACCAAAACGTTCCGGAGCAAAATACTTAAAGCAGCGCCAAGTGAGTTTTTTGAGATGCCCGATGTTCCGGAATCGCTGCTTAACCTGGCACAGGGCAAAGAAAAGAGGGGAGCGGATATCGGAGAAGCCGGTAGGGAAGTGCGAGCGTTACTTGAAAAGGCAGAAGAACTAAGCAAGAAGCCGGAAAGCATGGGGGAGGCAGAGGCTTGTTACAGGAAAGCCATCGAGATTGAACCTGAAGTGGCCGGGCACTGGGCAAAGCTTGGCGAACTTTTCCATGAGAAACTTGGGCGTTATGACGAGGCCGAGAAGGCATACCGCAAAGCGCTCGAACTGGATTGCGATTATGCCTGGGCCTGGGCAAAGCTTGGTCTGCTGTTGGCCGATAAACTGGAGCGCTTCGATGAAGCCGAGAAGGCATACCGCAAAGCGATCGAACTGGAACCTAAGTTGGCTCGGGGTTGGGTAGTGCTTGGTTTGCTGTTGGCCGACAAACTGGAGCGCTTCGATGAAGCTGAGAAGGCATATCGCAAAGCGATCGAACTGGAACCCGAGATGGCTTGGGGTTGGGCAGAGCTTGGCGAACTTCTCCATGAGAAGCTCGAGCGTTATGACGAGGCTGAGAAAGCATATCGTAAGGCTATCGAACTGGATAAGGATTATGCTTGGGTTTGGGGACAGCTTGGCGAACTTCTCCACGAGAAACTCGAGCGTTATGACGAGGCTGAGAAGGCATACCGCAAAGCGATTGAACTGAATAAGGATTATGTTTGGGCTTGGGCACAGCTTGGCCAACTTCTCCATGAGAAACTCGAGCGTTATGACGAAGCTGAGAAGGCATATCGCAAAGCGATTGAACTGGATAAGGATTATGTCTGGGCTTGGGTATATCTTGGCGAACTTTTCCATAAGAAACTCGAGCGTTATGACGAAGCTGAGAAGGCATATCGCAAAGCGATTGAACTGGATAAGGATCCTGGCTGGGCCTGGGCACATCTTGGCGAACTTTTCCATAAGAAACTCGAGCGTTATGACGAGGCTGAGAAGGCGTACCACAAGGCTATCGAATTGGAACCTGAGGTGGCTTGGGGCTGGGCACATCTTGGAGAACTTTTCCATGAGAAACTCAAGCGTTATGACGAGGCTGAGCGTATGTACCGAAAGGCAGTTGAACTGGAGTCTAACTTAAGCTTTGCATGGGGCATGTTGGGCGAATTGCTATGCAAAAAGTTTGATAGATATAGTGAGGCTGAAGATGCTTATCGAAAGGCTCTCGAGCTATACCCGGACAGTATCCGTGGTTGGATACAATTGGGACATCTGCTTTATGAAAAATTGGCAAGATATGGGGAGGCAGAAGATGCGTACAGGAAAGCTATCGATCTTAAAGAGGATCACGCCTGCCCATGGTTTTACTTAGGAAGATTGCTTTCCGACAAGAATGTCGGGAAATATGAATATGCTGAGAGCGCATACATGGAGGGATTAAGATACAAAAAGAATGATGCTCCCATATGGCAGGAGGCAATCCGACTGCAATTTGAAAGAACCGGGACTGTTTCCAAAGTACTGGCATTCGCTCGAGAATGTGTACGAAAGCAAGCTGATGACTGGGAAGTATTCAATGCAATCGCATGGGCATTCTTCAAGGAAGGCCAGGGACATTATCTGAAGGAATCAGAAGCATGGGCGCGTAGGGCTGTGGAATTGCAGCCCGACAGCGCAGGTGCGCGGGGGACCTATAGCTGTATCTTGGCAGAAATCGGCAAGGGAAAGGAGGCACTGCAGCATGTCGGATTCTTTGTGGGAGAGAGGAAGCTAGTTGAGCGATACATGGGAGATGCGATGTCGCTGTTTATTGCGATTGCCGCCGTTGGTTACGGTCGTCAAGGTGTGAAGATTCTGGAGGGACCAGTGAGTGCCGAGCTTCTTGAGCCTTTGATTGTTGGATTGAAGCTTTATCTTGGTGATGATGTCAAGAGTGCGGTTGAGATTGTGGAGGTTGGTAAGGATGTTGTTAAGCGGATTGAGAAAAAGAAGAAGGAGTTGGAAGAGGCAGGGACGGCTGCGGCGAATGGTGGAGAGTGCGATTAGTGACTATGTCCTGGAAAGTCGATATCCGACGCATCGGTGGTGAGTTGGGTGGCGTAAGGCATCCCGCACTGGAAGTGCGGTTTAACTACAGGAGGCCCGCCTCTGGCGTGCGTGTGAGTGTATGAGGTTTGGTTATGTTTGAAGTTGATCCGAAGATGGACAAAATTGTTGGGCGTGTTGTGGCGGATATGGCAGCTATGGGTGTGGCTGAGAAGAGGGGGTATGTTGACGAGCGGGTTGGTAAGGAGTACTGGAATCTGATTACGCCGGGTGCTTTTGAGAGGGGGGTTGTTGTGATTGCTGTTTTGGGGTATCCGGAGCGGGCGGGGGTCTGGTCGTATACGCTGCTTGGGCAGGGGCGTGTGGATGAATCGAGTATGGAGGCTTATTTTCGCGAGTTTGGGAAGCACGATATCGGGTTGGTGGCTATCGATCCGAATGTTTTCGGGCCGGATATGGAAGGGGAGACGTTTGTTTATCAGCTTGATCGGGTTGTCGCCGATATTGGCGCCGATCAACGGTTAGGGTTTATCGGGTTCTCTATGGGAGGGAAGATTCTTGTGGATTACTTAGGGCAACGCAGCGGGGTGAGGGACCGTACGGCTGGGCTGGTGCTGATCGATCCGACGCTGCCCCACCGGCTGGACCTTGCCAACATTCGTCGGCTGCTGGATAACGATACGCTGCTTATTGCGTCGGAAGGGGAGGTTTGCAGTCCCGGTGAGATTGCGTCGGCCTTGTTGGGGATCGACAAGATTTCTTTTGGCGGCATTCATGGAGAGATGCCCGGTAAAGCACTTGGGGAGATTGTACGGTTCTATGAAGAACGGGGGGGACGAAAACCCCCTGCGTGTGCAGGGGGCTAAGTGAATTGGAATCGCCTTCGGCGATGGTGTTTAAGCAGATCCCTCCGCTTCGGCACGCTACGCTTCGCTCCGCATGCCTTCGGTCGGGATGACAGGGGTGTTTGGTTTGAAGAATTTTTTTGTGTATAGCAGGTATGCGAAGAAAGCTGCAAACGAGAGGGCGAACATCAGGACCATTGTCGTGTTGTGGGGCATGTATCGTCCCATGCTTTCGAGTTGTTGTTCGGGGATGTTCATTTTTTCGTAGAGATCCCATATGCCGATGCGCGAGAATGTGACGGCTGTCGACACCGCCCATGCGATAGTCAGTAAAAGCGCGCACCACCAGGCGTTGATGCTTAATCTGTATATGCTCCAGGCCAGGTAGGCCAGACACGGTATCAGGGTCAGTACGACGGCTGCGCCTGAGATTCCGGTCAGGATCGTTCCGAAGAATGGCAATGTCCATCCGTGGGCGCCCATTGTCAACAGCGAAGCCGCCCATACGGTAAACAGCATGCTCAGGGCGAGGACGGGGAGCGGACATTTGTCGGTCCAGCGAAGCTGAGGGTCTCTGGACTGGCATGTGGCTTTTACATGGGGGCTGCGATAAAAGAGGACGAGCGATCCAGGTATGAGCACGTAAAAGATTGTCATGAAGGCGGCCATTACGCACTTCATGACAAGAATCATGCCCCTGGGCAACTGGCCGGTCTCAGCCATGCTGTCGTACATACCGGGCATGAACAGCAAAAAGAAGGTTAGTCCGCATATTCCGCAGATGAGCCAGAGCCATGAAGATGTCAGTATGAGCGCCCTTGCCCAGCGTCGGGCTTTGAGTGAGCCGATGCCCATGGAGATGAACCAGACGGCCGGAAGGGTGTAGAAGAGGGCTGGGAGGATTAACATCATCGGATTTGTGGGCGAGGCAGAGGCATTATCAGCAAGAAGTGATATGACTATGCCCAATATCATGAGAGGGACCATGAGCGCACAAAGGGAACCGAGGAGAATCTGGAGGATTCCGAACACGACAAGTCCTGTTTTTCTGTCTTTGAAATCCGGAGTCTGTGTGTTTTCTTCGTAATCCGTCATATTCGGTTCTCCTTGTCAGAATGTTGTACTTATATGGATAAGTGTAGCGGATTTGAGGAAGACAGCAAGAAAACAATATCGAAAATTGTTGACAATAGGTGTTTTATCGGACGGGAAGAGTTTTTTTGGGGTTTGGGGTGGTTTTTCAGTATTGGCAGAGGGATTTTTTTAAAAAGGCTTGCAAATGTGCGATGAGTTCGTATATTAGCGGCTTGATGCTCTGTCGCACGAGGTTGCGTGTGTGTTTGGGGCCGACAGTTATCGCGACGTGGTCGGTTCAAGCCTCCGGCAGAGCCCGGTCAGCCCGCTTGCCAAGTGGGCTTCGCGACAACCTGGATACTGACTATTTGCTGCGCCAGAGGCGGATGTTCGCTGCGCTGCGGCGGTGGATAGAGATTGAGATTACCCGGTGGTGTAATGGTAACACTCGAGTTTTTGGTACTCGCATTCCAGGTTCGAGTCCTGGCCGGGTAGGTGTTGGGATTTTAGATTGTATATTGTAGATTTTAGATTTTAGATTGAATTGGGAGTCTTGGGATCGCTGAGCGGGTTGCTGTAATTTTGGCTGCCGGTGAGAGCAGTCGGATGAATACGAAGCTGCCGAAGGTTCTGCATGAGGTGTGCGGTCGACCTATGTTGGCGTATGTTCTGGATGCGTGTCACGATGCGGGAGTCGAGAAGATTCTCGTTGTTGTCGGTTACGGCAAGGAAGAAATTGTCGAGCAGTACAAGGACGACGGAGATATTGTCTTTGTCGAGCAGACCGAGCAGAAGGGGACGGGTCATGCGGTGATGTGCTGCCGGGAGCATCTTGAGGGTTTTACGGGTCTGACGCTGATATTGTGCGGGGATGGGCCGTTGATTCGCAGCGAGACGCTCAAGACGCTTATCGACAAGCATGCCTCGGAGATGTCGTCGGCGACGTTGGCGACGACGATTATGGAGGACCCGACGGGCTACGGCAGGATTATCCGGGACTTGTACGGTAATATCCAGGGGATCATTGAGGAGAACGACTGCAACGAACGACAGCGTCGGATCAAGGAAGTGAATCCTGCGTATTACTGTTTTAACACACCGGTGCTGCTGGATGCGATTGAGAAGATAACGCCTGACAACGTGAGGAACGAGTATTATCTGACCGATGCGCTGCATATTATTATTGCGTCGGGGCATAAGGTGATTACGGTGACGGCGGTGGCTGCCGAGGATGCGATGGGTGTGAATGACCGTGCGCAGTTGAGCCGGGCGAGCAAGATCATGCAGGCGCGGATTCAGGAGAAGCTGATGAGCAGCGGCGTGACGATTGTCGATCCGCCAAATACTTGGATCGACGCCCGCGCCGAGATCGGTCAGGACACGGTGATCGAGCCGTTTACGTATATTCACGGGCGGGTGAAGATCGGTCGCAATTGTCGTGTGGGTCCGTTTGCGTATGTGCGGGATGAGACGGTTCTGGGCGACGATGTGGTGTTGGGTGTGTTTACGGAGTTGAAGAATACGACTCTGTGCGAGGGTGTTCGGGCGCGGCATCACAGTTATTTGGGCGATGCGGTGATCGGGGAGAATGTGAATATCGGGGCGGGCTCGATTACGGCGAACTTTGACGGTGCGAGCATTAGACAGACGAAGATCGGCAGGGGTAGTTATATCGGTCCGGGCGCCGTTTTGATCGCTCCGCTCGAGATGAAGGACGGTTCTCACGTTCGGCCGGGCATGGTGGTCAGGCAGGAAGACGTAAAGGATTTAGAGAAGAGGGAAGACAGGCGGCAATGATTGATCATTCAATGCTTATTTTTGGCGGGACGAGTAATCCGAATCTGACGAAGGCGATTTGTGAGTACCTCGGTGTTGAGCAGGGTCTTGCGAATGTCGAGCCGTTTCCGGATACGGAGAAGCTGATCAAGCTGGAGTCGGATGTGCGGGGCAAGGACTGTTTTATAGTTCAGTCGACGTGTGCGCCGGTTGACGAGAACCTGGTGGAGTTGTTGATATTTCTCGATTGTCTTCGTCGCGCCAGCGCGGATCGGGTTACGGCGGTGGTTCCTTATTTTGGTTATGCGCGGCAGGACCGCAAGGATGCGGGTCGTGTTCCGATTACGGCGAAGCTTGTGGCGAACCTGATTACGATCGCCGGCGCCAATCGTGTGCTGGCGATAGATTTTCATGCGGCGCAGTTGCAGGGTTTTTTTGATATTCCTGTGGATCATCTGACGGCCAAGCCGGTGTTTTTGAAGTACTTCAGGGAGAAGGCGATTTCAGATTTGACGGTTCTGGCTCCGGATGTCGGCAATATGAAGACGGCATCGCATTATGCTTCGGCGCTGGGTGGTGAGCTTGCGATTATTCACAAGCGTCGTATAAGCGGCAGCGAGGTGGAATGCGAAGAGATCATCGGCAATGTGGAGGGCAGGAACATTTTGATGGTTGACGACATCATCTCGACGGCGGGGACGGTGTGCAGTGCGGCGGGGCTTGTCAAAAAGAGGGGCGCCGGGAATATTATTGTCGGTGCGACGCATGGCGTGCTTGCCGGTGCGTCGGTGGATCGTTTGAAGGATGCTCCGATTGACGAGATTCTGGTAGCCGACACGATCCCGCTGAATCACAAGGCCAACGGGCTGAGCAATATCAGGATTTTGACGGTTGCATCGCTTCTTGGTGAGGCGATCAAGCGAATACATACGAACGAATCGATAAGCAGTATGTTTGAAAATGTGTAACACTTTAGCCGTGTGAGCGTATTCGAGGTAAATATGGCGCAGAGAGCAGTAATCAAAGCGGAAATAAGGACAACGTTGGGTACGAAAGATGCCTCGCGGTTGCGGCGCAAGGGCAAGTTGCCTGCGATTGTGTACGGGCACAAGAAGGAGCCTGTGGCGATTTCGTTTGACGTGCATGGTTTTGTTGAGGACCTTCATCACGGTCACCGGCTGTTTGACACGGACATGGGCGGCAAGACCGAGACGCTGCTGGTTAAGGATATTCAGTACGACCATTTAGGCAAGAACGTGATTCATGCGGATATGGTTCGGGTGAATCTGGAGGAGACGGTCAAGGTGGTGGTGCCGCTTGAGATGCGCGGCACATCGAAAGGCTCGCATGAGGGCGGGATTGTCGACGAGCATCTTGACCATCTGGAGATAGAGTGCAAGGTCATGGAAATTCCGGAGGTAATCCCGGTTTTGGTGAAAGAATTAGGTGTTGGTGATGCGATTCACGCCGGTGATGTGGAGTTGCCGGCCGGCACTAAACTGGTGACAGACCCTGAGGCGCTGCTGCTGACA
>SDBV01010020.1_pt1 | contig 12489 bp, 18 predicted proteins | sample 2277081 | NCBI WGS metagenome assembly SDBV01 (sample SAMN10402039, study PRJNA504765) | marine sediment metagenome | isolation source: marine sediment core GS10_PC15, 223 cmbsf | place: Arctic Ocean: Southern Knipovich Ridge | collected 2010 | reverse complement strand
GCGAGGCAGCGCATGAGCGGTGACGCCTCTTCTAGCTCCGGTGCTTCACTGGATATGATGTGCGCTCTGCACTCGCGCGGGAGGCCGCCCAACCAGTAACGGGCATCCGGCGCCGCAGCGAGGTTTCGGAACCACTGCGAGCGGTCGCTGCGCACCGTGCTGACCAGCGCATGATCCTCGATCAAAGTCGCGAGCAGCGGAACGCTGCGGGGGCGTCCGGTCCGCCGGCCCTTCGTCTCCAAGAGAATAAGGCCCGTCGGCCAGATGCCGGGCGAAAGCCAGCCGGCGCGCGCCGTCGGCTCGACCAACGCGTTCAGGTTGCGGAACATCGCTGCTTCCAAATTCGAATTCATTCCTAATCGATATCCTGGCTGCAAGAGCGGCAGACCCGTACCTTGACGCCGTCGGAGCGGACGCGGGCGCTGCTGCGGGTCGGCTTCTGGCAGGCGGGGCAGATGAGCTTCACGTTGGACAAATGCAAAGGCGCTTCCTTCTCGATGATGCCACCCGGCTTGCTCTGGTCTTGCTGGCGCTCATGTCGCTTGACCATGTTCAGGCCTTGCACGATCACGCGCTGTGCTTTTGGGAGAATTTCGCGCACTTGGCCTTGCTTGCCCCGCTCCTTCCCTCCGATGACCAACACCAGATCGTCGCGTTTGACCTTCTGCATCACACGACCTCCGGCGCCAGCGAAACGATTTTCATGAAGCGCTTCTCGCGTAGCTCGCGGGCCACCGGCCCAAAGATGCGCGTGCCGCGAGGGTTCTCTTTATCTTCGAGGATCACGGCGGCGTTCTCGTCGAATTTGATTGACGTGCCGTCCTCGCGCTGCCAGCCCTTGGTGGTGCGCACGACGACCGCCCGCACAACCTCGCCCTTCTTGATGGCCGCGCCCGGCTGCGCCTGCTTCACAGAACAGACGAAGATGTCGCCCACACGCGCGTAGCGACGCCGCGTGCCTCCCAATACCTGGATGCACATGACCTCGCGGGCGCCCGAGTTGTCCGCGACCTTGAGTCGCGTTTCCTTCTGAATCACGGCTCTTGGCGCTCCTCTGCTGCCGGCTCGTCGCCCGCAGGCTCCTCTGTCTCTTCAGACGGCCTTTCTTCTTCGGCCACGGGCGTCTCGGGTTCGGCGGGCGCTTCAGCAGCCGGCGGTTCTTCAGCGGGGGCTTCGGCCACGGGCGTCTCGGGTTCGGCGGGCGCTTCAGGAGCCGGCGGTTCTTCAGCGGGGGCTTCGGCCACGGGCGTCTCGGGTTCGGCGGTTACTTCAGCAGCCGGCGGTTCTTCAGCCACGGGCGTCTCGGGTTCGGCGGGTGCTTCAGCAGCCGGCGGTTCTTCAGCGGGGGCTTCGACCACGGGCTCATCGGATGCGGTGGGTGCTTCAGCAGCCGACGATTCTTCAGCGGGTGCTTCGGCTACGGCCTCATCAGATGCGGTGGGTGCTTCAGCAGCAGGCGTTTCCTCGGCAACAGCTTTTGCTGCGGGCGCCTCTTCGGGAGCTTGCGCCGCGCGCTCTCGCGGCCGGCCCAGGTACTCCACGTCAATCTCACGGGGAGCGACTTCGGCGACTTCGCCGCGCTTCACAATCTCGCCCACCCGCCAGCGCTTGCGGCGCGACATCGGCGGGATCTCCAGGATGCGAACGAGGTCGCCCGGCTTCGCGTCGAGACGGTCATCGTGGGCCAAAAAGCGTTTGCTACGCTTGAGCGTCTTTCGGTAGAGAGGGTGGCGGGTGGTGCGTTCTACCAAGACGACGACGGTCTTGTCCATTGTGTCGCTCACCACGGTTCCAATGAGGCTCTTTTGTCTTCCAGCCATATGTTAGGACTCCGATTCCGTGGCCGCTTGGTGGAGGGCGACCAATTCGCGTTCCCGCTGGATCGTTTTAATGCGCGCGATCCGTCGTCGGACTTTGCGCTGCAAGGACGTGTTCGCAAGCTGGCGCGTGGAGAGCTGGAGGCGGGCCGTAAAGAGCTGGCGATAGGTCTCATCCAGATCCTTCAGCAGATCCGCGTCCGAGAGGTCTCGAAGCTCTTCCGCCTGCGCGTTGTTGGCCATGACTATATTGCCTGCTCTCGGGCGATAAAGCGCGTCTTAACCGGTAGCTTGTGGGAGGCGAGGCGCATCGCTTCGCGCGCCAGCTCCTCCTGCACGCCGGCGATCTCGAACAGCATGCGGCCACGCCTGACCACGGCTACCCAGAATTCCGGGTTTCCCTTGCCTTTGCCCATGCGCGTCTCCGCCGCCTTCTTTGAGACCGGCTTGTCCGGGAAGACGCGGATCCAGACCTTCCCACCCCGCCGCACTTCGTGCGTGATAGCCCGGCGGGCGGCCTCGATCTGGCGGGCATCAACCCAGGCGTTGGTAATGGCTTGAAGGCCAAACTCGCCAAAGGTCACCTGGTTGCCGGAGTTAGCCTGTCCTCTGCGTCGACCCCGGTGCGCCTTGCGCCACTTTACTCGCTTAGGTTGCAGCATGCTACTCTACGTTTTCTCCTCGTTCGCCTGCGCCGCGTCCTTAGACTCGCTGGCTGCCGGCGTCTCGGCTGTCGCCGGCGTCTCGGCTGCTGCCGGCGTCTCTGGTGTCGCCGGCGTCTCGGTCGCTGCCGGCGTCTCTGGTGTCGCCGGCGTCTCGGCTGCTCGCGGCGTCTCGGCTGCTGCCGGCGCTTCAGGCGCCGCTGCTTCAGCCGCCGGTGCTGTCCCGCCCGCCTGCGGCCCAGCGGCCTCAGGCGCTTCCGAGGCGCGCTTCTCCGGCAAGAGCTCGCCCTTGTAGATCCACACCTTTACACCGATGCGACCGAACGTGGTGTGCGCCTCCGCCTGTCCATAGTCGATGTCGGCGCGCAGGGTGTGGAGCGGAACGCGCCCGTCCATGCTGCTCTCCCGGCGCGACATCTCGGTACCGCCGAGGCGGCCTGACACCATCGCCTTGCAGCCTTCGGCGCCGCGGCCCATCGTGCGGCTCACCGTCTGCTTGAGGGCGCGCCGAAAGGCGATTCTGCGCTCTAGCTGGTCGGCGATGCTCCTGGCGACGAGATGGGCGTCCAACTCCGGCATGCGGATCTCCTGGATGTTCAGCCGGATCCGCTTGCCGGTGAGCGCCTCGAGCTCCGTACGAAGCTCATCGACCTTCTGGCCGCCGCGCCCGATGACGATGCCGGGCTTAGCGGTGTGGAGGGTGGCGGACACCTGGTTTGCGTTCCGTTCAATCTCTACGCGGGAGACGCCGGCGTCGCGAAGCTTCTCTGTCACGTACTTGCGAATAGTGATGTCCTCGCGCAGGAGGTCGCGATAGCCGCGCTCGGCGAACCACTTGCTCTGCCAATCGTAGATGATTCCAATGCGGAACCCGGTTGGGTGCACTTTTTGGCCCATGTTAGCTCCCCCGTTCGTCCACGACGATCGTGATGTGGCTGGTGCGGTGCACATAGCCGTGCACGCGCCCTCTCGGCGCGGGCCGCATGCGTTTCAGACGGCGCGCGTCTCCGGCGACGGCGCGCTTCACGTAGAGCGCGTCCGTGTCCATCGCGAAGTTGTTCTCAGCGTTGGCTGCGGCAGACTTCACGATCTTGGCCACCAGGCGCGCGTGTGGCGTAGGCATGAATTTGAGCAAGTTCAGCGCATCTTCGATCGAGCGCCCGGGCAGATGCTCAAGCACCAGCCGAACCTTGCTGGGCGCCACGCCTGCGTATCGGTTGGTCGCGCTTACTTCCATGCTACGTCCTTCGGACCATCGTCGTTCGTTCAGAGCGCCCGGTGTGGCCGCGGAAATGGCGGGTGGGGGCGAACTCGCCCAGCTTGTGCCCCACCATGTTCTCCGTGATGAAGATGGGAACGTGCCGGCGACCGTCATGGACGCCGATGGTGAGGCCAACCATCTGCGGCATCACCGTGCTTGCCCGCGACCAGGTACGAATCACGGTTCGGTCGTCGGTGCGGCGCACAGCTTCGACCTTCTTCAGCAGCTTCGGGTGGATGTACGGTCCCTTCTTCGTTGAGCGTGACACGTCTGTCTCCTCTTAGCGGCGCGTTGCTACGGCCTTCGCCGCACGATAAGCTTGTCGGACGGCTTCTTGCGCCGCGTGCGAAGGCCCATGGCGGGCTTGCCCCATGGCGTCTTTGGTCCGGGCAAGCCGATAGGCGCCTTGCCCTCACCACCGCCGTGGGGGTGGTCGCGCGGGTTCATGGCGGCGCCACGGGTGGCGGGCCTGCGGCCCTTCCATCGAGAGCGTCCGGCCTTGCCTAGCTTGATGAGGCTGTTCTCCGCGTTGCCCATCTGGCCGATGGTGGCGAGGCAGGCCGATGGCACGCGGCGCATTTCCCCGGAGGGGAGGCGCAGCAGGCTGGTCTCGCCCTCGCGAGCCATGAGCTGGATCGACGTTCCGGCGCTCCGCCCAAGCTGTCCCCCTCGGCCCGGCTGCATCTCCACGTTGTGCACCAGCGTGCCGGTGGGCATGCTGGCCAAGGGGAGAGCGTTCCCTGTGCGAATCTCCGCGTCCGGCCCCGCTTCGACCATGTCGTCCACCTGCAGGCCCTGCGGCGCCAGGATGTAGCGCTTGTCTCCGTTGCGGTAGTGAATCAGCGCGATGCGTGCTGTACGATTCGGGTCGTATTCGATGGCCGCGACGCGGCCGGGGATGCCGAAGTTGTCCCGCTTGAAGTCGATGATGCGCAGGAACCGCTTCGCGCCGCCGCCTCGATGTCGCACGGTAATGCGCCCTTGGGCCCCACGGCCTGCGCGCTGCTTTTTAGCCACCAGCAGGCGACGCTCCGGCTTCTTCTTCGTGATCTCCTCGAAGGTGAAGCCGGTCATGCCTCGGCGGCCGGGGGAGGTGGGTTTATATTGCTTGGTAGGCATCTTCTCTCAAATTCCTATCGCGGCTATACGCCCTCAAAGAGCTGAATCGTATCTCCCTCGACCAGAGTGACAATCGCCTTTTTCCAGTCGCGGGTGCGGTTGGGGCGGGCGCCTACCCGCCGGATCTTGCCGCGCACGTTCATGGTGTTGACTTTCACGACGTTCACGTCGAAGGCTTTTTCCACCGCCTGGCGAACTTGGTTCTTGTTCGCGCGACGGTCCACCTCGAAAGCGTACTTGCCTTCGCTGGCCAGCACGGTCGCCTTCTCTGTGATGAGCGGCCTGAGGATCACCTGGTAGGGGTGGAGCGACTTATCCACGAGCCACCGCCTCCTCTCGCGGAGCGCGACGCTGGGTCGCTCGCTCCCCGCCCCAGATCGACTCAGCCGCTCGCACCGCCTCTTCCGTCATGAGCAACCCTTGATGTGACAGCAGGTCCAGGACGTTGAGGTACGGCGCAGGTAGCCACGTTACCTTGGGCAGGTTGCGCACGCTCAGCTTCACCATGGGATCCGGCTTGCCGGTTACGACGAGCGTTGATCGTTGAAAGCCCAGGTTGAGTAAGGCGGCCAGGATCTCTTTGGTGCGTGGGGACTCCATCTTGAGATTATTGATCACCTGCAGGCTACCGTCGGCGGCCTTGGCGGAGAGGGCGGAGCGGATGGCGAGACGACGCATGCGTTTCGGCAGTTCTTGTCGGTAGCTGCGCGGTCGCGGTCCGAAGGCGACACCGCCGCCGCGTCGGTGCGGCGCCCTGATTGAGCCCTGGCGAGCTCTGCCTGTGCCCTTTTGCCGAAAGATCTTGACCGTGCTGCCCCGCACTTCGCCTCGCGACTTGGTCTTGTGGGTACCCCGATGGCGATTGGCTTGGTGCGCGAGTAGCGTTTGGTGTACGACCGCGCGGTGCGGTTTAAGGCCAAATACCTGCTCGTCCACCTCGATGGCCTTCAACTTCTTCCCGTCGCGATTGCGAACGTCCAGCTTCATCACGATTTATCTTCTTCTGCTTCTTCTGGCGCACCGGTGTCGGATTCGTCTGATGGCGCTTCGTCCGACTGTTCAGTCTCCTGGGCCGCTTCGGGCGCCGCCTCTTCCTCAACAGCGGGCGCTTCCACTGTCGCTTCCGGCGTTTCGCTTTCCTTGGCCGTAGGCGTCTCCTCCGCCGCTTCTGCTTCCTCGGCGGCTACCGGCGCCTCCTCCTCAGCAGCGGCTGGAGCTTCGGGCTGCGCGGTTTCCAGCTTGCGCGTCCGCGCTTCCGGCAACGTCTTCAGCGAGTATCTGATCTTGAGGAGCCCATCGCGAGCGCCCGGCACGGCGCCTGCTATCAGCAGCAGGCCGCGCGCGGTGTTGCTCTGCAGCACTTCCAGGTTGCGGACGGTCACTTGCTCCGCACCCATGTGTCCGGCCATGCGCATGCCTTTGAAGACGCGTCCAGGCGTGTTGCCGGCGCCGATGGCGCCGGGGGCGCGGTGGCGGTCGGACTGGCCGTGCGTTTTCGGGCCGCCATGGAAGCCATGACGCTTGACTGTGCCGGCGAAACCGCGACCCTTGCTGGTACCTGTGATGTCCACGTGGTCGCCTTCATGAAAGATCTCCACCCCGATGCGGTCGCCCACGCTGTGCTTGCTTTCATCGTCGACGTTGAACTCCCGCAGGTGGCGGAGGTCGCCCAGGTTCTTCAGGTGGCCGCGCTTCGGCTTGTTGGTGTGTTTCGCGGCGCCGAACCCGAGCTGGATAGCGCGGTAGCCGTCGCGCTCTTCGTTCCGGACTTGTGTGACGAGACAGGGCCCTGCCTCGATCACCGTGGCCGCACGCAAACGACCGTCCGCGTCGAAGAGCTGGATCATCCCGATCTTGCGGCCGAGCAGTCCTTCGATCACAGCCTCACCTCGATGTCGACGCCCGCAGGCAATTGGAGGCGCATTAGTGTGTCGACCGTCTTCGAACTCGGTTCAACGATATCGATGAGGCGCTTGTGCGTGCGGATCTCGAACTGCTCACGCCCGTCCTTGTGGACGAAGGGAGAGCGGATGACCGTGAACTTCCTGATGTGCGTTGGTAGGGGGATGGGCCCGGCGACGACGGCCCCGGTCCGCTCAGCCGCTTCAACGATCTGCACCGCGGACTGGTCCAAGATGCGGTGGTCGTAGGCTTTGAGTCGGATGCGGATCTTCTGCTGCGGCATGATGCTACGCCCTTACCGGCTTTTTGATACGACCGGCGGTAATCTTCTCCGCCGTTTCTCTCGGCACCTTCGCATAGTGCTCGAATTCCATGCTGTGCGTGGCGCGCCCCTGCGTCAGGGAGCGGAGGTCTGTAGTGTAGCCGAACGATTCAGCCAGTGGTACCAACGCCCTTACGACTTGGAGCTTGCCGCGGTGCTCGACATCGATCACCTGGCCGCGGCGCCCGTGGGCGTCCGCCAGCACATCGCCAAAGAACTCCTCTGGCGTGTTGATCTCCATTTTCATGACCGGCTCCAGCAGCACGGGTTCTCCCCGACGGAGCGCCTCACGCATCGCCAGGATGCCGGCGTTGCGGAAGGCAATCTCAGAAGAGTCTACCTGGTGGAATTGGCCATCCAGCAGTTTGACGGAGATATCAATGACCGGGTAATCCGCCAGGACGCCTGTCTCCAGCGCTTGGCGCACGCCCGTCTCCACCGCCGGGATGTACTCACGCGGAATCGACCCGCCCCTCGTGGCGTCGATGAATTCGAAGCCCGCGGCACGCTCGCGCGGTTCGACCTCGATCTCGACGACGCCGAATTGGCCGTGGCCGCCGGTCTGACGGACAAAGCGCCCTTCCGCGCGCGTGGTGCGGGTGATGGTCTCCTTGAACGCCACCTGCGGCTGGCCGACGTTCGCCTCGACGCGAAATTCGCGCAGCATGCGGTCCACGATCACTTCCAGGTGCAATTCGCCCATGCCGGAGATGATCGTCTGCCCGGTGTCCTCGTCATAACGTGTGATAAACGTGGGGTCTTCTTCGGCCAGCCGCTGAAGGCTCTCTCCCATCCGGTCCTGATCTTCGGTCGTTTTCGGTTCGATGGCGACGGAGATGACCGGGTCCGGGAAGCGAATCGATTCGAGGAGAATCGGGTGATCTGGGTCGCAGATCGTGTCGCCTGTCGATGTCTTCTTCAGTCCGATGGCGGCCGCAATGCCGCCGGCGAAGATCTCTTTGACCTCTTCTCGGTGGTTGGCGTGCATGCGCAGCAACCGGCCGAAGCGCTCTTTTCTCCCCGTGGTGGTGTTCAACGTCGCATCGCCTTCGACCACCTTGCCTGAGTAGACCCGGAAGTAGGCGAGGCGGCCCACGTAGGGATCGCTCACGATCTTGAAGGCGAGGGCGCAGAACGGCGCGTCGTCGTCCGCCAGCCGTTCGAGCGGCTCCGCGGTGTCCGGGTGGTTGCCCATCACGGGCGGAATGTCGACGGGCGCCGGCAGGTAGTCGACGACACCGTCGAGGAGAGGCTGGATTCCCTTGTTGCGCAAGGCGGCGCCACAGAACACCGGTGTGATCTTCGTCGCCAGCGTGGCGCGCCGGAGCGCTTTCTTCAGCTCTCGGGCGGTCACTTCATGGCCCTCCACGTAGCTGATCATGAGTTGGTCGTCCACTTCCGCCGCCCGCTCGATGAGCTTCTCGCGGTGGCCGGCTGCGCTCTCCGCGAGCTCCGCCGGGATCTCTTTCACGACGGGTTCTTCGTCGCGGTCCGAGGAGAAGTACCAGGCCTTCTCTTCGACGAGGTCAATGACCCCCTCGAAGTCGGCTTCGGTGCCGATGGGGATCTGGACCGGTATGGGCCTGGCGTCCAGCCGTTCGGCAATCATATCGATCGTGCGCCAGAAGTCGGCGCCCACGCGGTCCATCTTGTTCACCAAGCAGATGCGGGGCACCTGGTAACGGTCCGCTTGGCGCCAGACCGTCTCTGATTGAGGCTCTACTCCATGCACGGCGTCGAAGACGACCACGCCCCCGTCGAGGACGCGGAGGCTACGCTCCACCTCGACCGTGAAGTCGACGTGACCGGGCGTGTCGATGATGTCGATCTGATAGTCGCCCCAGTTGCAAGTAGTGGCGGCGGCAGTGATGGTAATGCCACGCTCGCGCTCTTGGGGCATCCAATCCATGACAGCGGTACCCTCATGCACCTCGCCGATCTTGTACGTGCGGCCGGTGAAGAAGAGGATGCGCTCGGTCACGGTCGTCTTGCCGGCGTCGATATGGGCAATGATGCCGATGTTGCGTACCCGTTCGATTGGATGGTCTCTAGGCATGGTGGTTGCTCGTGGGCGAAGTGTGGGGCCGCCCAGAAGTTCTAGGCGGCCTCACACTTCGCTTACCAGCGATAATGGACAAAGGCGCGGTTCGCCTCCGCCATTCGGTGGGTGTCCTCCTTGCGCTTGATAGTGGCGCCCTGGTTGTTGGCCGCGTCCATGAGCTCGCCTGCGAGGCGCTCGGACATGGTGCGACCCTTGCGGGCGCGGGCGGAGATGAGGAGCCAGCGCAGCGCTAAGGCCGTGCGGCGCTCCGCGCGAATGTCGACTGGTACCTGGTAGGTGGCGCCACCCACCCGGCGAGGCTTCACCTCGACTGTGGGTGTGGTGTTCTGCATGGCCGCTTCAAAGAGCTCAACCGGGTCGCGCTCCTGCTTCTCCTGGATTTCGTCTAGCGCGCTATAGACAATCCGTTCGGCCGTGCTCTTTTTACCACTGTACATAACTTTATTGATCAGCATGCCAATGAGCCGGTTGTTGTACTTAGCATCGGGCAGAGTTGGTCGTCGTGTGACGCGCGCTCGTCTTGGCATACTCTGGTTCCTCTACGTGCAAACCGCCCCGACTGGCCGGGGCGCCTCGATATGCGGCTAGGCGGTGAGGGCGCTGGTTAGACGCCGCCGCCGGGCACGCCACCCTTGCGGGTGCCGTACTTGCTGCGTCCGCGCTGACGGTCCGCGACGCCTCTGGCGTCCAGAGCGCCCCGAATGACGTGGTAGCGGACACCCGGCAGGTCTCGCACGCGGCCGCCTCGAATCAGGACGACGGAGTGCTCCTGGAGGCTGTGGCCTTCGCCTGGGATGTAGGCGGTGACCTCAATGCCGCTGGTGAGCCGCACCCGCGCAATCTTGCGCAAGGCGGAGTTCGGCTTCTTCGGCGTCATCGTGCGCACTTGTGTGCAGACGCCGCGCTTCTGGGGCGATCCCGCTCCGCGCACGACCCGATTTTTCAGCGTGTTGTACGTGAAGCGCAGGGCGGGCGCCTTCGTCTTCTTCTTCACCCGCTTCCGTCCCTTGCGTACAAGCTGGTTGATCGTAGGCACTGGTGTTCTCCTCGCGGCACCTCGCGCTCATAGCGAAAAGCCAAAAGCCATCATCCTGAGCCTGACCCGGCGTAGGGCACGAAACCCCACAAAAGCCGGCGGTCATCACGCTCTGGGCTTTCGGCCTATCGGCTGAACGCTCTTAGTAAGCGCCGACAGATTAGTGTAGCGCTAGTTTTGAAGCAGTGTCAAGCAGATATGGGTTGAACCTGCCGGACGGTTCGGTGCGTTGGCCCGCTTGCTCTTCCTGGGCCTGAGATCCTATACTCGCTCATCGCTCCGATAGCACAATTATAGCTAAGACCGTGATGCACATGCCCAATCGGACTCAGGCCCCCCATCGTTTCCTCGCAGCCACCGTGCTGGTCATCGCCCTCGCCGTCGCGGTCGGCGTGGCGTGCGGCGACGGAGGCAATGACACGCCCGAGGCAACGGCGACCGGAGATGGGGTCGCGACCGCCGCCGAGCCGACAGCGGCGCCGACAGACTCGATCACGGTCGGAGCGGAATTCTGGCACGCCGGATGGAAAGTGACACTGGGCGAGGCCGCACTCGGCCAGGACGAGCTCGACATCCGCACCGTAACCATCGAGGCGGCCTTCGAAAACCTGGGTAACGGGACGGCGACGTTCAACTCGCAGCTCGCCCTCACGTCGGGCGGCAACTCGTTTGCCGACAGCGGCGCCGAAGAGGACCTGCCGAACGTGCCGGCCGGCCTCAGCAACGACGGATTGCTCGTCATCCAGGTCGATGACACGTTCAGCCTCGACGACGCGACGCTTACTGTTGGCAATCCGGACAACAACCAGGCGATCGTCCCAATCGGCCCCGCCTCGCCGGACGAACTCGTCTCGCTCGAACCGCTGCAGATAGCGGCCTCCGGCAGCGCCGCTGCTGGTCCCGTGTCGTTCACGCTCACCGGCGTTGAGGTTAGGGCTGACCTACCCGACTGGTCGCAGGAAGTCGAGGCGGGCCAGCTTGCTATGATCGTGTCCTTCGAGGTCACGGTCGGCGAGGGCATCGCTATCGGAGAAGGCGTGTTTCAAAGTGAGAACGTTGCCCTGATGCTGCCCGACGGTACAGCCGTCGCCGTCCGCACGGACGGACGCAGCGGTGTCAATGAGCTGCTGCAGGGGTTAGAGGGCACCACGATACGAGACCTGTCGGTCCGTTTCATTGTGGACGGGCCGGCGGATGGCCAGTACGCGTTCCTCGTGCGCGGGCCGTACGGAGCTGACCGAGCAGAGGTCGAAGGCGAAGTCACCTTTGAGGTGCCGGTACCCTAGCGGCGCGGCTGGCGGAAAAGGGCTGCTCGTTCGCAGGCATTCCGGTGGAGCGTACGCTCCCGCCCAGACGTGGGAGCAGTTCTAGTCTTCTGGCAACGCGTCAAATTCTCTTTGCACTTTCTCAAACCACTCTCTTCCTGCTTCAGGCCCTTTCGCCTTCATTTCCTCCATTTTTTCGATGTGCCCTTTATCACCCTTCTCGACCATCTCCATCGCATGCTTTCTGCTCATTTCCCCCATCTGCTCGAACGTTTCAGCATGAAACTGCGTGTCGCAGGCTCCGGCTAGTTGGTTACAGGTCATCGTCTTCATCTATGAGGTTCCTCCTATGAACTACGAAGCATTAGCGAACAGTATATTGTGATACGCGCTGCTCTACGGTCGCGCCAGCTCCTTGAGGAGCGCCACGTTTCGCTTCCCCACGTCTCCCGGCTCGAGCGACGTGGGCAGAAAGGCGAGCACCGGCACGGTGACGCCGTTGCGGCAGTAGGCGTCGAGGTGATCCAGGCACTCCTTCGTGCTTCCCAGGACGAAAAGGTCCTCGATTACCTGGTCGGGCATGAGTTCCAGCGCGGTCTTGCGGTCGCCGCCATGCCAGGCCTCCAGCATCGGCTTGAGCAGCTCACCGCGGCCCAGCCATTCGTGGAAGGCGCTGTAGAAGGGGGTGCTCAGGTAGCCCGCCGCCGCCCGGCGCGCCACGAGGCGGACGATGTTGTCGTCGGCGTTGGGCATGACGAAGATGCGGCAGGCCACTTCGAGGGCATCCGGGTCCCGCCCGGCGTCCTTGGCTGCCTTCCGGGCGATCTCGACAGTGCGGGGGACGTCGTCCGCGCCGAGCCAGTTCAGGATGACGCCGTCGCCGACGCTGCCGGCGAGCGCGAGCATCCGCTCTCGCAGCGCCGCGACGAAGATGGGCGGCGGCGGCGCGAAGCGGCGTGACAGGCGAAAGCGGCTTACGCCCAGTGTCTCGTTCGTCGTCTTTTCGCCGCTGAGCGCTGAGCGGAGGAAGGCGACGGTCTCTC
>SDBV01010019.1_pt1 | contig 12490 bp, 11 predicted proteins | sample 2277081 | NCBI WGS metagenome assembly SDBV01 (sample SAMN10402039, study PRJNA504765) | marine sediment metagenome | isolation source: marine sediment core GS10_PC15, 223 cmbsf | place: Arctic Ocean: Southern Knipovich Ridge | collected 2010 | reverse complement strand
CCCCTCATTTTGTCGGAGGTTTCGCTGAATATTGCTACATCACTCCAGGAACATGCGTAATTAAGGTTCCCGACAATCTAACAGATGAGATTGCCGCTCCAGCCAACTGTGCGCTTTCAACTGTAGTGGCCGGGTGGGAGGCAATCGATATTCGGCCTTTTGAGAATGTTCTCATTTTTGGCGTAGGTGCTCTGGGAATCTACGCCACTTCTTTAGCAAAATATTATGGATGTAGCCGAATTATCGTTACTGACATACTGGATCATCGGTTGGAATTAATCAAAGATTTTGGGGCCACAAATGTAATCAACTCCAGAAAAATGAACGAAGATGAACTTGTTAAAACGGTTCATGACATGACCGACGGGGTCGGGGTGGATGGTGTTATGGAGGTCGCTGGGATACCAGCTCTAATATCTACCGGTCTCAAATGCTTGAGAAAAGGTGGACGATTCGTAGAAATTGGTAATTCTTTTCCAGGAGCAACTTTCACATATGATGCTTGTGATATTATTTGGCGTCGGCTGACATTAAAAGGGATTCATAACTATGACACAAAACATCTGCAAGCAGGGATTGATTTTTTATCTATGACCCAAAAAGAATTTCCTTTTCATAAAATGATAACACATCGATTTCCCTTAGAAAAAATAAACAAGGCAATGCGTATTGCAGATTCAGGAAAAGCCATACGCATAGCAATTTTACCATAAATAATTTTTGCCGAAAATTTTAGATGTGTGCTTTTCAGATTTAGTAGCAACTAATTCAAATCATACCCAAACCATCAGATTTTATTTTAAGCTGTTAATTATCCTCTTCAAATAATTTTGCATTTTATTTGAGTTTGAATACTCAGGTATAATAAAGTTTTTCTCCAATACGTCATATTCTATCCTAAAATGCTCTAATAACTTGCTCGAATCTGTTGCCATTCCAAATAATCTGTCGGGCAATTTCTTTTGGTGGCTTATTTTAGTGGTATGCCTGTGCTCACCGTATCCGGTATAGATTAATTTGCTTTTTCCGTTTTTCTTGCCCGATAAAATTTTCATGATAGCTCTCAAACGCGGACATTGTTTGATAATATTAAAATGATAATTAGGATGATCTAGATATTTAATTAATTCATTAATGTGTTCTTTAATAAACCGTTTTTCTTTGTCAGAATTTTTTGATCTGTTTATATAACTATTTAAACATTTATCACATACTAAATATTTAAGCTGATATCTATCAAGGTGCTTATTAAGAATCTTTTTTCTTTCTAAAAGGATGGCCGTTTTTAATTTGCCATATATTGGATTTGCCGTTTCTCTTGATCGCAGCTCGTCACGGTAACTTAAGTATTCAGGTGATTCAAGAGTTGAAGAAGGCTTTTTGTTTACAACAAGTTTATCGCCGGGAAGATTGTCCAACGCTAATAAATACATGGGGTAATTTATATTTTCGTATAACGGCTGGAACCCTGTTATATCTCTGTTTCTGGCAGATGCAATAAAAATGTCAAAATCTTTCTCAGAGATTTCTTTGTAATCATTATACCTTAAAAGCTTATCTACTTCTGCCAATGAATAATTTAAACCGATAGCTATTGCTATAATTTTTCCCCTACCTGGATTCTTAATTTTGCCGGCTTTTATGTAATTGAAATATGTGTTTGAAATTCCGCTAATTTTGGCCAATTCGTTTAAAGTAATTCCTTTGGCATCTAGATTATTAGAGTCCAAAAGTTCTCTTAGCGTTTGTGACATTTTTCCCCCACTTGGTTTAAAGTTTTAATTATATTAATTGAATAAAAAACAAAAATCAAGATTTAATTATTAGTTAATATAAAGATTTAATTTAAATTAAAGGTTTAATTAAAATTTTTGTTGACACGAAAATAAATGAATGATAGTAAAAAACTTATCGCCCATGGTTTTGTGTTCAAGTTCATCTATGAACGCATACAAGTTGCTGAAGTAATTATAGAATTGGCGATGGCATTGGTTCTTTCTGCAAATCACAATTCAATTTATAAATCTCCGCCAAGAGAAATACGTGTTTTTCATTAACTCAAAAAAAAGGAGAAAGTATCATGCAAAGACGAACAAACAAGCTTTTTATTTTATGTTGTATAAGCATTTTTGTTGCCTTCTGGTTACCAGGAACAGTCCTTTCAGCGGATTGTGAAAACCCAGACGAACTAACTTTTTCAATTGTTCCTGCCATGGAAACTATGCAAGACCTAGCCCTTTATGAGCCTGTTTTGAAACAGCTACGAGAAGTTACCGGAAAAAAAATCAATTTTTTTATGCCGACTTCAAGGGCGAGTGTTATAGAAGCAATGATGAACGGCTTTGTGGATATCGCAGTACAGGGCCCCTACTCCTATATTCTTGGTAATGAAAAAGATCCAAACATAGAAGTTTTTGCCACCTATGCCAAGAAAAAGGGGCACATAACAAAGGAAGGTCCCGGGTATCAAGCTGCTGTTATAACAAAAAAAGGGTCCAAATTCACAACAATAGAATCGCTTAAGGGAAGTACGGTGGCCTTGGTTGATCCGGCAAGTACATCTGGAAACCTTGTACCCCGTATAAGTTTTTCTAAAGTGATTGGCATGCCGATTGAAGACTATTTCAGCAAAATTATTTATTCCGGAGGACACGACTTGTCAACTATGGCCGTAAACGATGGAAAAGTAGATGCTGCTTTTGTCGCGTCTCATCGCTTTGACGAAGTAATAAATCGTGGAAAGGTCAAACAAGAAGATTTTAATTACCTGTGGTTTTCAGAGCCAATTCCTGGGGACCCCATCACTTACAGGTTGTCCCTTTGCCCCGATTTGAGAAAGAAAATTGAAGATGTTTTTTTAAATCTTCATAATGTGCCTGGTGCTGATAAATATTTAGAAAATGTTAAAGCCTCGAAAATGGTACGCATGACCAGTAAGGATTATGATATTATAAGGGAACTCAAAAAAGCTAAGGACGAACTAAAGAAAAAGAAAAAATAATTAATTGGGGATAGGAACGTGCTTATGGTCGTTCCTAATCCCCAAATGAATTTTTTAAAAAAAGAGGCTCAAACGAAAATGCTTGAAGTCAAGGACTTGAGAATTCGATACAATAAATCTGGACCTGAGGTTTTAAAGGGTATTTCTTTCAGTGTGGAATCCGATGATTTTGTGGCTATTATTGGGCCAAGTGGCGCCGGAAAATCAACGTTAATAAGATGCATAAATAGATTGGTTGAACCAACCTCCGGGGACATCTTATTTGACGGTACAAGTGTAATAAGTCTTAACCAAAGTGAGATGAGAAAAATTCGTTGTAAAATGGGTATGATTTTTCAAGAATTCAACTTGGTGGAAAGAATGAGTGTAATTGACAATGTTCTTTCCGGGAGATTAGGATATACCAGCTCAATAAGAAGTTTATTTAAAATGTTTCCCAAATCTGACATTAAGATGGCCTTGGAGTATTTGGACCGGGTGGGGCTTAGTGATTTTATTGAAAAAAGAGCCTCTGAGCTCAGTGGCGGCCAGCGACAGAGAGTCGGAATTGCGCGAGCACTGATACAAAATCCGAAACTTCTCCTTGTAGATGAACCGACTTCCAGTCTTGATCCCAAAATTTCACGGGAGGTTATGGGTATGATCAAAAAAATGTCAGAAGAAGAGAATGTACCGGTTCTCTGTAATATTCACGATGTTGAGCTCGCGTTAGAATTTTCAAACAAGGTTATTGGCATACAGGACGGGATTAAGAAATTTGAAGGCCCACCCAACACTGTCGATAAGAGTACGCTTGATGAAATATATGCTTTTGAAGTTTTATAACAAATAATTAGGTGCGTTATGGATCAATCGTTAATTCAACAGTTTGACCTATTTGTCCGGCGAAGAAAAAAGTCGAAGATTATCCGATATTGTTTTTACTTTTTATTATTATTACTGGTTTTGTGGAGTGTAAATGTAACGATTATTGATGACACGGATTGGGAAAGAATTGCAACCATAAATACCGTGTTCAAGGCCATCGGTCAATTTTTCCCCCCGGATCTTTCTGTAGTTCAATATCTTTTCATACCCACTGTTGAAACATTCATGATCGCCTGCCTTGGAACTTTGCTCGCGATTATTCTTTCGATTCCTGTAACCTGGTTTGCCGCTCAGAATATCACACCCAATCTTTTTATTACCTACCCCATTGGCCGCGCAACAATGACGTTATCAAGATCTGTACATGAGGTCGTTTGGGGGCTGCTATTTGTTTCTGCAGTTGGTCTTGGTGCTTTTCCGGGAATACTAGCGATAGCTATGCGGTCCATTGGTTTTATTTCTAAATTGACCGCCGAGGCCATTGAAGACGTCAAACCGGGTCCGATAGAGGCAATTAAAGCTGTTGGGGGTAATCGCTTTCAGGTTATCTACTACGGTATCATCCCTCAAATTTTGCCCGTTTATATCGGCAACGCTATTTTCCAATGGGATATTAATATTAGACGCGCCACAATAATGGGTCTTGTCGGTGCGGGCGGCTTAGGCCTAACCTTTCAAAGGCAATTATTAATGTATAACTATGAGGGTGCAACAACAGTTATTATTGCGATACTTCTCCTTATTGCTGTCGGCGAAGTCGTTTCTTATTATGCTCGTAAGGCCATGTTATAATTCAATCATAATACCAAGGCTATAAATCTGCTATGAATACCACCAAAAATAATGATCTGTTAACTGGGGCCGATGTTTCCATTACATGGAGTCGTTTTAAATATCCACAGTCTTTGATCCAATATGGAGTCTTTTTGTTTGCATTGGTTTTTATCAGTTATTCTTTATCTTTCCTGGATGTGAGGCTGAGCCGTTTTTTTACAATGTTCGGCCATATGTGGGACATGATTACGAACCGTTATTATCCTCCGAATATTTCCTATATATTAGACAAAAGCTACTTACGATATGTAGTTGAAACGATTCAGATGGCTTATTTGGGAGCCCTTTTCGGCCTTCTTTTCTCGATTCCGATTTCATGGTGCGCCTCATTGAATGTTACACCCAATAAGCGTTTTGCCTATCCCGTTGCAAAATTTATTATTATGCTCAGCCGATCTGTGCATGAAATGATATGGGGAATAATATTTGTGATTATAATTGGATATGGCATGCTTCCCGGAGTTTTAGCCCTAACTATGTGGTGTATCGGCTTTGCAGGAAAACTTTTTTCTGAGGAAATCGAATCAATCAATATGGGGCAAGTAGAAGCCATTCAAGCTACCGGCGGTAATTCAATACAGGTACTCCTATATGCTGTTTTGCCGCAAGTTAGAGTGTCTTGGACGGGTATTTCCATTTATACGTGGGATTCAGCCTTTCGAGCAGCCACCGTATTAGGATTTTTTGGAGCGGGTGGTATGGGGTGGTATTTAAAACAAACTGTTGAGGAGCTTGAATATTTGAACGTCGCTGCAATAATTCTATCCATACTTGTGCTTGTTGTAATTTCTGAAACAGTGTCTGCTTGGGCTAGAAATAAAATCAGAGGTTGATACTGGGGCTATTTTCATAAAATAATCAATGTGTTGTCTCTAACTCAATTTTTGAATCCTTCATGTTGATGTCCTTCCAGCTAGCCTGCATGCAATGATTAGTTGAATTATGGTAGCATCGATTGTTAAAAGGAATTTGTAGGACAGTCGATGGAGCCGAGAAACCCGACCGGCCGAAATCAGCGTAAATTTAACATTAGGGAAAAATCCCCGTAGGATGTGGCAACCTCAACACGTTTTTCTTGCTCAAATACATTGATGACGTTGAGCTCAGGCAGAATATCCGAAACTACTTTTTATAAAGAGCATCCGGCTCAGAAAGCCTCGGCAAGTCAACTTCCGATCATCTCCCAATGGTATGTCTTTCCTGGAAAAAATGCATTAAAGATAACGGAAGTTATTTGCAGTCATCTTGATGTAGATTGTGAAACAGAAAGTGGCACAGAATACCGCTTTTGAAAAAAATGGCCAGAGAAGCCCAGAGCCTGATGCCTAAATTGCGGTCCTCACTCTATTTGTTAGCGTAGGACGGCGACGGTCTGTAAATCGGCAATAATTGCGACGCAACCGGTATCTACCAAAGACGACAGGAGATAAAAATGTCAGTAGTAAATGCGAAAGATATGCTTCTGCAAGCCACGGCAGATAAATATGCTGTGGGCGCATTTAATGTCACAAATTTGATCCAGATGGAAGCTGTTGTAGAAGCGGCAGTAGGCCGTCATGCGCCGCTGATAATTCAAACATCTGTAGCGGCAGCAAAATTTATAGGACCTAAAGTGCTGGCTGCAATATACCGGACACTTGTCGAACCAGCTCCCATTCCGATTTGTTTGCATCTGGATCATTGCACAGATGTCGAATTTTGCAAGCAGTGCGCGGATGCCGGCTATACCAACATCATGATCGACTCCTCGAAACAGGAATTTAGAGAAAACATCAGGCAGACCAAAGAAATTTGCGCTTATTGCCACGAGAAGAAAAACATCTCGGTGGAAGGAGAATTGGGAACGGTATCCGGGATAGAAGATCATGTCCGGGTAGAGGAAGACGAAGTGAACTTGTGTGATCCCGAACAGGCCCTTGAGTTTGTGGACCGAACGGGAATCGATATTTTTGCACCGGCCATTGGAACGGCGCATGGTGTCTACCAGACTAAAAATCCCAAACTTGACTTTGAAAGACTTAAAACAATTGCAGACCGAATCAATGGCCAACAGCCGAGGGTTCCGCTGGTAATCCATGGCGGCACCGGCCTGCAACCGGAGGTTGTTAAAAAAATGATCTCACTCGGGGGTGCAAAGTTCAATGTGTCAACGGATTTAAAACACACCCTGATTGATACCACCTACGAGTTTATTTCATCTCACAGAAATGAATACAACCCAGGTAAAATTGATGCTGCCGTGAAAGAGGCCATCAAAGACAGGATTATTTACTGGATTGATATACTGGGATGTGCCGGCAAGGGGTAACACCGGCAAGATCATACCGGGAATATCTTTTAGACTGCGGATTCGAAAACGTGCCAGAAATAAAAGCAATTTTTTTTGACCAGGACGGCGTGATCGTTAATACCGAAAAAGACGGGCACCGCGTGGCCTTTAACGCGACATTCAAGGAGTTTGGGCTTCCGTTTGCGTGGGATGTGGATAAATATCATGCTCTCCTTCAGATCGGTGGGGGAAAGGAAAGAATTCGACATTTTTTTTATACCGAAAACCTCTTTCTCGATCTGGCTCGGGAAGAGTTGGATGGGCTGGTAAAAACCCTTCATAAATGGAAAACAGAGATATTTATCCAATTGATAAAAAGCGGCAAACTGCCCCTGAGAACAGGCGTCAAGCGTCTGATGGAAGAAGCGATGGACGAAAGGTTAACTCTCGGCATTTGCACCACCGCAAATGAGAAGGCTGCCCAGGCCATCGCTTTGGGAATGCTCGGGGATATTAAATTTGAATTCATACTTGCCGGAGGCGTGGTCAAGAGAAAAAAGCCTGATCCTGAAATATATCTGCTTGCTCTTGAAAAATCCGGTCTGCCACCAGAGGCGTGTATCGTGGTTGAAGATTCAAGAAATGGGATTTTGGCCGCCAAAAAGGCAGGCATGCATGTGGTCGCGACAACGAACAGTTATACCGAAAATGAGGATTTGAGCGGTGCGGATATTATTGTAACCCGTTTGGGGAACCCCGAAGGGAAAAAGGGCGTTTTAATAAAAGGCGGCAAATCGCTGGAATTTGACGGAGTTCTCAGCGTGGATCAATTGATGGCCTATTTTTCCAAAGCAGGGTATCACCCCGATTCGGCCCAGAACCAACATTCGTGACACCAGGGGCAATTACGATATCATAGCTTTCTATCAAGCCCGGGTGCGTTACTTCTGTGATAGATACCGAAATACCGTTCGTTTGCTCACGGCCATCGCATTGACAATTTCCGCAACAGTAAGCCCCCTGATTCTTGAACGCCCTTGCACGCTCAGGCTTGCCTTTAGTGGTACCTTTCTGGCGCCCAGTATAAACACCTTCCTTCCGAGCCACCCTGATTCCTGCCGCTTGGCGTTCCTTGCGATACTCCAACTCGATCTCAGCCAACCCAAACATCACACTGGCAACCATGCGCCCCATTACACCACTGAGGTCAATCTCCTGGGTGATCGAGACAACACGGACATCCCGCTCACACCAGTCCGCCAGTACATTGATGCCATCACGTTGTCTCCTGGGGATCCGATCCAGTTTCCAGACCACGACCGTCTTTACCAAGCCGTCAAAGATGGCCTTCTGCAGTTGTTCAAATGCAAAACGTCGGGTAGTCGTCCCCGTTTCCTTGTCTTCGAACCACCGGACCGCAGACAAATCAAGATCATTATTCTTTAGCCAACGCTTGATTTTGGCACGCTGGCTGTCATTTTTCTGGTGCCGCGTCTACACCCGGCAGTAACAACTTTTTAATCGCCGTATAAAGTTCCGTATCGGCGTCTTCTTTCAGCAGATACCCTTGAGCCCCCGCCTCCAGACAGTGATAGAGATATTCTTTGCTTTTGTGCATGGTCAAAATGACAATGTTAATTTCGGGAGCGGTCATTTTAATCTCTTTAGTGGCCTCAATTCCACGAATATTAGGCATGGAAATATCCAGAATCACCACATGGGGGGTAATTTTTTTCAACAAATTGAGGAGTTCTAACCCATCGTTGGCTTCTCCGACAATCTTAAGATCATCGTGTTCCTCAAGAATTTTTTTAATTCCCTGGCGAAACATCAAATGATCATCAGCCAAAACAATATGGTAAGGTTCCATTTGAAACATTGGCCTATATTGGAATTTTAAAAGATATTCGGGTCCCTTTGCCGGGTTGCGTTGAGATGTCGAGGGATGATCCTACAATCAAAGCCCGTTCCTGCATAGCAGCCAACCCCATTCCCCGTTCAGTCGGTTCTTCCAGGGCGATTTGGCTGATGTCAAATCCTATACCATTATCTACAATCAGAAACGAGACCTCATGCGTCTTTTTTTTTATTTCCACGAGTACTTCTTCGGCTTTTGCGTGTTTTCCCATATTGGAGAGTGTTTCCTGAAAAATCCGGTATATAATGATTTGATGTTCAGGAGAGAAAAAGTGATCTATATTTTCGGCGGTATATGATAGTGCCAAATTATGATGCCTGGCAAAATCGGACACAAGCCATTCAAGCGCAGCTGATAATCCGAGGTCTTCTAGAATTGAAGGACTCAAATCTCGTGAAAGCCGGCGAACGCTTTCGATGATATAATTTAAATATTGCCTCGGTTCTTCCAAATCTATAATTAATTCGTTTTGATCCTCATCTAATTTTCTTTTGATGGAACCCAGTTGAACTTTTAATAAAGATAAGGACTGTCCCAGTTCATCATGTAATTCTAAAGAAATTCGCCTGCGTTCTTTTTCTTGGGCTTTAAGAAGCTGGGAGGAGAGCGAGCGCAGCTTATCTTTTGAATCCCGTAGCGCTGCCTCGGTGCGTCGGTGTTCTTCGATTTCTTTCTGTAATTGGGTATTGGCGTTCTGCAGTTCTATTGTTCGCTCTCCAACCCTGAGTTCCAGTTCGTCTTTGGCTTTTTTCAAGGCAACTTCAGCTTGCTTGCGTTCGATAATATCTCGTGCCACACACTATTTCCTGAAGTTCATTGTTATCCGGATGCATGACGGCTCCTGAAAACAGAACCGGTATATTCCGACCGTCTTTGGTTAAATAAGTTTTTTCAATACTGCCGATCGCCCCTTTTGAAATAAGCTGTTTAATAACCGAATTGCGAGGTGAATCCTCAACCACTATTTTGTTAATCGATTTTCCGATGAGTTCCTTTTTTTCATACCCCAACAAATCCAGCGTCGATTTGTTAACCATGCTGATTTTGGTGTCCGCATTAACGACAATCAGTGTATCCAGCATGGAGTTGATGATATTGTCCACATAAGATTTGGAAACGGTGGTGCGGCTTAAATCCCGAGCCATCTGGTTAAATGCGTTGGCCAGGATACCAATTTCGTCTTTGGTCTGAACTTCAATTTTTGTAGCGAGTTGCCCTTTGCCGATTTCAAGTGCTGCATTGCTTAAATTAATTAATGGCCTGGAAATAGAACGAGAGGTCCAGAATCCTAAAAAAGAAACAGTACATAGAGTAAATATTGTGGATACAATAATTATCACGTCGGCAGTCGGAATGTCTTCTTCAATGAACTTTCGATACTGATTTTGCATTTCTTCGTGGGCAAATTCTCTGTATTTATCAATGATGGGCATTATGTTGCGTCGATAGTGCGGTTCCAGAGTGGTTTCAAAGAAGGCTCGGGCTTGATCCGGCGTATTTCCGGCTAAATGCAGGAAATACGAAATATATTTCCAGTGATAATAGTAACGCTTTTTCTTTAAGTTAAGCCATTCCAGAGACTCTTCTTTTCTCATCTCCTCAATTTCAACCGGCCCCTCGGCTTTTGCCAGCTGGATTGGGAGTTTGGCGGATACGTTTGGACTCGATAATAATCGGGCCAATTTTTCTAAATCGGCCTTTAAACTTCTCTCTGCTTGAATAATTTCTTTTTCCGTCGGTTTTTTTTCGTAAGGTTTGAATATGATTTTATATTTTCTTTTAAACAAGTCATGGGCGGATGTTTGAGAATTTTCGATGGCATAAAGAATTTCATCAGGTAACCGAAGCTCTTTATCTCTATGTATTTTCAGCTGGATCACTTTATGTTTAATATCATTATAATTTATGATGGACAGATATCCTAAAGAACTCATGAGTAATGCGATTGCCAGGTATGTAAAGATCAATTTATGGCTTATTTTCATCGGAGAAACCTCCTTGACTGATCTAAATAAAAAGCCATTTCGCCACATCCAGATTCGATTGTGGCTTGGCCGACTCCGGGCCGGGACCGTATGCGTAGATCGGGATTTCTTGTTCATGCAGGGAACCATGGGAACGGATGTTGACCGTCTCCCGCGGGCCGGACAGTGCACCAAAAACCGTATCGCGATCACCCAGAACAAAAAGGTGTCCAATTCTGTTGGGATGGAGATGATATCTCGCTGCCGCCTCATTTTTCCGCAACACCATTTCGATTCCGGACTCCTCTTTTAGGATGGCCATGACATCGTCGATAGCGGCGGTATCTTGGAGGTAAATATAAGCAGCCCCACCCAGATTTTGGTGGTGAACCACATAACGGTCTTTGATGATTGGGATGGCGTTGACGGTAATTCCATTGGCCTTTATAATCCGGTTTAAATCCAGCGCACGGGTCTTGGAATTCATACCGTGGTCGGCCGTCACCACCATTTCAATATCCGGTTTCGCATTTAAAAGTTCCCCTATCAGGCGATCGATGACGTTGAAATTCCACTTCGATTCTTCAGCTTCCGGAGGAAACTTATGGGTGACATAGTCAGTTGTCGTCAAGTAGATTAAATCCGGTAATTTCATTTTGAGAACCGCGATAGCCGCCTGAAACAACCAATGGTTGACCTCGATGGAATAGATATCCGGCGGCGGTCCGATTTGATCCACCAGCCAGGCAGAGGGCTTTTCAGCCGATTCGGCAATGGTCGCACCATCCTGTATCAGGCCTTTAAGTTTATCCTTGGCGGTAAAAAGGGCTGAAGACTTACCCAGAGTGTCGGTTCGGCGGAATATGGTGTCAGCCATCAGAAATTCAGAAGACTCCATATAGACTTCTTTGTTTTGGACCGGGTCCAGAAAATAGTTGGAGGTAATTCCGTGGATGTTGGGATAGTTCGCTGTTACAATCGTTGTATTGTTAACATTGGTGACAGTGGGGACAACGGCCTGACCAATGGTGCTGTACCCTTCACCGGCAATAGCATCAAGGTTTGGGGTTTGGCTTTTGGCCGGATATTCCGGGCTACAGCCGTCTATGCAGATAATTATTTGAGTTGGCATAGGTGTGTCTATTTTCAAGTGCAATAAATTTAATAATGAGTGCCTGAATGAAAAGTCCTGGCTTTTGTTCGGGCACTCATTAGATTGAAGGTAATTGAATACCGGGAATCAACCGATGTAATGCCTCGCATATTGCTTTTTGCCTAGAAAATGTGCTATATAATTTTAAATTGTGTGTCGTATTTTAATTTTACGCTGCCATATCTCCAGTATATTCTAAAATTATACACAATCGGAAGCAAGGTAAAAATTGCTTTTGGTGGAACTCGTGCAGGATTTAATTCTTAACTTTTGATCTATTCCTAAACCCTTTTTTTTTACGAGAGCGACTTCAAATCAAAGATTGTCAATAAAAATAAATTTCTATGTGATTATAGTAAGTTATAACCTGAATTTTGCACGTAATGAGGTAAAAAATAGAGAAACCATCTGGGAATCCTGTTATAATGGGATGTCGACAAAAACAATCCATAAAACAGGAGGTACCCAGATGGTAAAACAACGA
>SDBV01010018.1_pt1 | contig 12490 bp, 5 predicted proteins | sample 2277081 | NCBI WGS metagenome assembly SDBV01 (sample SAMN10402039, study PRJNA504765) | marine sediment metagenome | isolation source: marine sediment core GS10_PC15, 223 cmbsf | place: Arctic Ocean: Southern Knipovich Ridge | collected 2010 | reverse complement strand
CAGCATTTGATGCCCATCCGTCTGTTACTGGGAGATATGCCGGCTGCACTCTTAGAAAAATAGATACTAAAATTGGAATTAAAATAAAAAACAATACTTTATTTTTAACAAAAAAATTAGAAAATTTTCTCCAGTCTACTGTTATTTCATCATCAGATGCTTTGTCTTCTTTGCTTGATTTGAAAATATTTTTTATTTTTTTTAGATCGAAGGATATTTCTTCTTCGTCATCTTCTTTTTTTCCTACTGACTTCATTTCCCCTTTTTTTTCTTCTGATGAAAAAAATCCTTTGAAAAACTTTGTAATTTTGCTTAAGTCTATAGATATTTCATCATCTTTTTCCACATCTCTTTTTTCTTCTTTTGTTTCTTCTGGTTCTTTTTTACTTTTGAAGAATTTTGTAATTTTGCTTAAGTCTATAGATATTTCATCATCTTCTTTTTCTCTATCTCTTTTTTCTTCTTTTGTTTCTTCTGATTCTTTTTTACTTTTGAAGAATCTTGTTATTTTGCTCAAATCTATCGAAAATTCCTCATCGGAATTTTCGGAGATGTCAGAAATCTTTGATTTCTTAGCATCAATGGATATTTCATCTTCTTTTCTATCAAGTTCTTTAACTTCTGCAGCATACTTTTTTGTTTCTGATTCTTTTTCCTCATTAACCCCCTCAGGTTTTGATTCTTCAACTTTAGTATCTTCTTTTTTTTCAGATTCTGTTCTTTCTTCTACTTCTGTTTTTGTTTCTATAGCTTCTTTCTTTTTTCTTTTGAAGAAATTCTTTATTTTACTTAGGTCGATAGAAATCTCATCATCATCTTTTTTATTCTCGTCCATAAATAATCAACTGCAAGGAAAGAGTCCAATTTTAAAAATGTTTTGGAAAATTTAAAATACATATTTTCCAAAGAATAAAAACCTAGGCTCTCTTAGCAATAAATTTAGAACCAAAGGTATTGGTGTATCCCTATCGTATTTTTTCAGAATCTTTTTTATTTTTTCTTGGTTCATTAATTTAAGTAAATAATTATAATCCTTATCTGAAAATTTGTTTAAAACATTTCTTATCTTTAAATGCAATGATAATTCTTTTCCTGATCTTTTTTTAAATTCCTTGTTGTAATCTTTATTATTCAGAATGCAATCACATAATGTTCCAGCAGCTTTTAATGAAGGAATTATGCCGCCGCCAGTAGTTGCCTTAACCTGTGTTGCCGCATCTCCTATTAGATAAACATTATCTTTTTGTATTATCTGTTTTGGATTGTAAATTGGGATTATACCAGATTCCCAGCATAGAATATCTTTTTTACCTGTCCTTTGCTCTAAAAATTTATAGAAATATTCTTTTGTATTTTTTATCGCACCTAATCCAAGTCTTACAGTATCTTCTGATTCAGGAACAACCCACCCAAAAAAATTAGGAAAGCTTTTTCCAAAATAAGTTTCAAAAGCATTTGCATCCATATTCAACTTTACCTTTGCTTGCATTCCAATGTAATAATTATTTGTCAAATTCATGTTTGCAGCTTTTGCAACTGCAGAAGAAGGCCCATCAGCCCCTATAATAAAATCAGATTTTATTTCCTTAATATTTTTATTTTTTTTATCCCTGATTTTTAATGAAGTTCTTCCATTGAATCCTAGAAATTGATGATTTACCAGAATCTTAACTCCTTCATCTTGAGCTTTTTCTGCCATAAACTCATCGAATTTATTTCTCCACATAACAATTTCATCAACCTCTGCTTCAGTCTTATTATTTTGGCTCACAACAATAACTTTGCTTAGTCTTTTCGCAATTACATTATTTTTTAATTTCACAAATTTTTCAATAGAACCAGTCACAATTCCAGTGCATTGAACAGGGCTTCCTATCTTATCATGCTCTTCAACTAAAGTAACCTCTTTGCCCTTTTTTGCCAATAAATAAGCCAAATAACTTCCAGCTGGTCCTGCACCTATAATTGTTATCATTAAAAAAGGTTTAGAAGGATTATTTTAAATAACTTTTTTAAATATCCTAATTGCGTCTTTAAAATTTCCGATAAATTTATATAGTATTAATCACTTCCAAATAGTTATTAATTCATATTACTATACAATAGTTACTAATCTAGATGGTAAAAAATGGAAGACAATTCAAAATCATTAGCAGACACTGTTAATACAGCATTTGAAAAAACTAGAACTAGTTTTAAACGACTTAAAAAATCAGCTCACATTGGAACAGCCTACCTTAAAAGCGCAGCTAAAGAAATGTTTACTCCTAGAAAAGGCGCTTATACTGCTGTTTCAGTTGCCGCACTTGAAGCTGCAACTTTAGCATTTCTTGCTACAAGACCTTCTATAGTCCAAGCCAATAGTATTTCTAGTGAACTTAGAAGACCAGTTTATGACCAGAGTAAGTGTGATTGGTTTGGTTTGAATCCAGGCCTTCTATTTGAGAAGACTGCTTCTGAAGAAGCAAATGTAAGAGGAGTATTTACACCAGAAAATGATAAGAGAGGATATTTTTTTGCTAGGGTTGAAGCAGAATGTAAGTATACCTTAGCAAGAATAGGCATTGGTTATTTTGAAGGTGCTGCCCATCCTGATGGTAAAACCAGATTATTAGATCCGGATGCAATGGAACTTTTATTAGGTTTAAGATATGAAACAGGCTCTTTTAGCACATATGGTGGATTCAATTTTCAGAAATTAAGAGAACTTCAAAAAGTTGACAGCTTTGTTAGGAACACTGAATTGCAATTAGGTGGCAGACTAAGGATGGATCCATGGTTTCTCGATATAAATCTTATTCATGACCCTCAAGGTCCTGATAAATTCAGAGAAGGGAATCTTATACTGGCAGAAACAGGTTTAACTCATAAATTATGGGAAGGGGGAGAAGTTGGATATGGAATCAATGCAGATTATCTCAATAAATATTTTGGGGGATTTAATGGTATTGCTAGAACAGGAGTTTTTGCAGCTTTAAAGCAAGATGTTACAGGAGGATTTTATGGGATAGTTAGTGCAAGATATGATATGCCAAATAATGGTGCTGCTCCCAGTGATATGGTGCTTGATAATCAAAACAGATTATATTTACTTTTTAGAATTGGTTGGGGGAATGATAAGATACACAAAACCAAGACAGTTCCAAAATAATTATTTTGAAATAATTCATATTTAATCATGACAAATATGGGAGATAAAAAATGATAAGCCTTAATGAAATCCAAGAAAATTTACAAAGAGATTTAGATACTGATAATTCTATAAAACAAGGAATTACAAGAAGACATTTTTCAGAGTATGCTGCTTTACTTTTTGGTGCTAGTGCTTTAGGTGCTGCAGGTGCTGCATTAGCCGTTCCTAGATTAGTTTTTGGTCAAGCAACAGGAGAAGTTGTTGGAAGTATTGATGAGTTACTTGAGGCACAAGAACCTGGAAAACTTGTAACAGAAAGAAAATTAGTTCCAGTAGTAGAAAGATATGATACAAAAGCAAGGAAAAAGTCTTATGAAAATGGTAATTCTGTTCCTTATATGGAAGACAGGCAAGAAAAAACGCTTGGGGGCGAAGAATTTCATCAGATTAGGGAAACTTTGAAAGAAATACTTGATAATCCTCTTAACGAAAGAGAATTCAGAAGCCCTGAATTTCTAGATTTAATTAACGATAGTTATCTTATCCTTGTTAAACAAGTTACAGAGCAAGGGAAGAAAGGCACTAGTTTTCAATTTCTCTACCGGGAAAATGGAGGAACATATCCAATACCTAATCCAGAAGAAGTTACAAAAGAAACCGGGGTAAAAATATTCAAATACGTAAGTTTTGACAGGTCTGATAAACTTCATGAGGCAATTAATGGAATTCTTCCAATATCCAAAGATGATAAAGTGGATGATGAAAGAGTTCTAAGACATATAAACTATGCTCAAAAAATTTATGGAAGTGAAGACAGGGTTAATTTCACATTTGATAGTTTCGAAGCTATGAGAAGGCTGTTAGATAGTTATGATTCTCCAGCATTTGAATGGGTTGGAATTGTTACAGAGGATATCCCTGAAAAAGAAAGCATTAGGGGACTTTTAGCTCTTGAAGGAACTGATGAAATTAAAGGAAGGAATAGAAAAGTATTAGGAGAAATACTGACAATGTATGAAGATTCTATGGCAAGATTTGCTTCAGTTCAGGAAGTTATGATGGGTATTGAAGCAGAAGAAGAAGGATTTATTGGTTTTACTGGACCAGGCGATGATGACTATGCAGATAAATTCCTCCATCTTAATACAAGATTTGGTCATCTCGGTTCTCTTGTTAAAGAAGGAGAACAGAGGATTTTTAGAGGTTTATTTAAGGATTTATATGGTGAAAAAGAAGGATATGAAATTTATAAAAACGTCTTAAAAAAGATACAAGAAGAAGGACCTGTGTCAGTAGAGGTTACTGGTGGTAAGATTGATACTGCTCAAAGGAATAAGTATTGGCATAAGCTTCCTGAAACCAATAACTTAGATCTTCAATTAGGGGCTGGGATGTACCAAAATGTATGGAATGTTCCTGGAATGGATAAGGCAAGATTACGAAATGCATATGATAGTGAGAATAGGAATGATATAAAGTCTGTTTGGCTTTATCCATTAGTTACCACGATGCAGATAAGTATAGCCAATCCTCTTCGCCCTAGTAAATAGTATATTAAAAAGGATATAATTTAAATGATGTGGAAAAATTTTTTTTCGGTATTTGTAATTTTAATGTTTACACTTTTTTTAGTTAATACTGTGTTCGCTCAAGCACCACCTCCACCTCCACCTCCAAGTCAATCACCAACAATATCAGGAATTCCAAATCAAACTTTCGAAGAAGACTCGGGATTAAATGACAATATAATTGATTTATTTGATGATTATGCTTCTGATCCAGAAGATTCAAATACACAATTGACTTTTTCAATAATCTCTCAATCAAATGCAAGTATTGTTTCTTGTAGCGTAGATTCAGATAGATATATTGATTGTACAACACAATCCAACCAATTTGGTTCCAGTGATGTAACTGTGAGAGTTACTAATAGATATGGTGCAACAGACACAGACACTTTTAGAGTTACTGTCACTGCAGTAGAAGATGTACCAGTCGCAACAGACGATTCTTATACAACAACAGAAGACACAGTACTTACAGTAAATGCAACAAATGGCGTCTTAGCTAATGATAACGATCCAGATGGTGACACACTAACAGTAACTTTAGTAACAGATGTTTCATCCGGCACTTTAACACTCAACACAGACGGAAGCTTCACTTATACACCGAATGCAAATTTCTTTAGTACAGATACTTTCACATATACAGTTAATGACGGAACTGATGATTCAAACACAGCAACTGTTACTATAACTGTTACTGCAGTAAACGACGCTCCAACAGCGTCAGACAATAATGTAACAACAAATGAAGATACTCCTTACACATTCACTGTTTCTGATTTTGGATTTAGTGATGTTGATACAGGAGACACATTACAATCTGTACAAATAACAACACTAGAAACAGTAGGTGCATTACAATTATCAGGAGTAAATGTAACATTAAATCAAGTAATAACTGAAGCTGATATAACTGCAGGCAATCTAATATTTGTTTCAGTCGCGAATGAATTTGAAGTAAATTATGACAACTTCCAATTCACTGTTAATGACGGCACAGATGATTCTGTAACACCCAACACTATGACTATAGATGTTACTGCAGTAAATGATGTACCAGTCGCAACAGATGATTCTTACACAACAAACGAAGACACAATACTTACAGTAAACGCAACAAATGGTGTCTTAGCTAATGATAATGACTCGGTAGAAGGAAGTCCTCTAACAACAGTCTTAGTAAGTGATGTATCATCCGGAACATTAACACTCAACACAAACGGAAGCTTCACATACGTTCCAAATGCAGACTTTAATGGTACAGATTCTTTCACATACACAGCTAATGACGGAACTGATGATTCAAATATAGCTACTGCAACAATAAATGTCAATGCAATTAATGATGCTCCTGTAGCTAATGCTCAGAGTATTACTGTTGACGAAGATGGTTCTGTTGCTATTACCCTAACAGGCTCTGATGTAGATGGTGACACATTAAATTATACTGTAACCACTAACACAACTTCAGGAACATTATCAGGAACAGCACCAAGCCTTACCTATACTCCTAACCCAGATTTCAATGGACTAGATTCTTTTACATTCATTGTTAATGATGGAACAGTTGACTCAAGTCCTGCTATTGTATCAATAACAATTAATTCAGTAAATGATGTACCAGTCGCAACAGATGATTCTTACACAACAAACGAAGACACAATACTTACAGTAGATACAGCTTCTGGAGTCTTAGCTAATGATAATGACTCGGTAGAAGGAAGTCCTCTAACAACAGTCTTAGTAAGTGATGTATCATCCGGAACATTAACACTCAACACAAACGGAAGCTTTACTTACACCCCAAATGCAAATTATAATGGCCCAGATTCTTTTACATACCAAGCAAATGACGGAACTGATAATTCAAATACAGCAACTGTCACAATAACTGTCAATGCAGTAAACGACGCTCCTGTATTTTCAATAATACCAAATCAAGGAGTTATTAACGGTACTGATTTAGTTGACAATTTAGTTGATTTACATCTTTTTGCATCAGATGCAGAGGATACAGACCCATCAACATTGATTTATACTTTGGTTTCACAATCAAATACAAGTGTTATTGATTGTAGCCTAGATTCCAACCAATTTATCAATTGCAGTGCACCACTCCAAACTGGTTTCAGCGACATTACAGTTCAAGTAAATGATACAGCTATTCCATCATTAATAGATACAATTACTTTTACAATCACTGTCACTTCAGTTCCAGTAGCCAATGACCAAACTGTAACAACAGATGAAGACACTCCAATAGATATAACCTTAACAGGTTCTGATGTAGATGGTGACACATTAAATTATACTGTAACCACTAACACAACTTCAGGAACATTATCAGGAACAGCTCCTGACTTAACTTACACACCAAATGCAAATTTCTTTGGTCCAGATTCCTTCACTTTCGTAGTTAACGATGGAACATTTGACTCAAATCCTGCTACTATATCTATAACAGTAACATCAGTAAGCGACGCTCCAACAGCATCAGACAATAATGTAACAACAAATGAAGATACTCCTTACACATTCACTGTTTCTGATTTTGGATTTAGTGATGTTGATATAGGAGACACATTACAATCTGTCCAAATAACAACACTAGAAACTGTAGGTGCATTACAATTATCAGGAGTAGATGTAACATTAGATCAAGTAATAACTGAAGCTGATATAACAGCAGGCAATCTAATATTTGCACCAGTTACAGAACAAAATGGAGCACCTTATGACACCTTCCAATTTACAGTGAATGATGGCACAACAGATTCTGCAACACCAAATACCATGACAATAGATGTTACTGCTGTCAATGACGCTCCTACAGCAACAGACGATTCTTATAATGTGGATGAAGATAACACTTTGACTGAAAACGCAGCAACAGGAGTCTTAGCTAATGATAATGATGTAGAAGGAGACCCTTTAACAGCAGTCTTAGTAACAGATGTTTCATCCGGAAACCTAACCCTCAACACAGACGGAAGCTTTACTTATACACCGAATGCAAATTTCTTTGGTACAGATTCTTTCACATACACAGCAAATGACGGAACTGATGACAGCAACACAGCAACTGTTACAATAACTGTCACTGCAGTAAATGATGCACCAGTCGCAACAGACGATTCTTATAATACAAACGAAGATACAGTACTTACACTAGACGCAGCAACAGGAGTCTTAGCTAATGATAATGATGTAGAAGGAGACCCTTTAACAGCAGTCTTAGTAAGTGATGTATCATCCGGAACATTAACTCTTAACACAGACGGAAGCTTTACTTATACACCGAATGCAGATTTTAATGGCCAAGACACTTTCACATACACAGCTAATGACGGAACTGATAATTCCAATACAGCAACTGTTACTATAACTGTCGGTTCAGCAAATGATGCACCAGTCGCAACAGACGATTCTTACGTTTCAGATGAAGACACAATACTTACAGTAGATACAGCATCTGGAGTCTTAGCTAATGATAACGATCCAGATGGTGACACACTAACAGTAACTTTAGTAACAGATGTTTCATCCGGCACTTTAACACTCAACACAGACGGAAGCTTTACTTATACACCGAATGCAAATTTCTTTGGTACAGATTCTTTCACATACACAGCTAATGACGGAACTGATGACAGCAATGAAGCAACTGTTACAATAACTGTCACTGCAGTAAATGACGCTCCAGTCGCAACAGACGATTCTTACGTTACAGATGAAGATACAATACTTACAGTAGATACAGCTTCTGGAGTCTTAGCTAATGATAACGATCCAGATGGTGACACACTAACAATAACTTTAGTAACAGATGTTTCATCCGGAAACTTAACACTCAACACAGACGGAAGCTTCACTTATGCACCAAATGGAGACTTTAATGGCCAAGATACTTTCACATATACAGTTAATGACGGAACAGTTGATTCTAGCGTTGCTACTGTCACAATTAATGTAGGCCAAGTAAACGATAATCCTACTGTTCAAATATTACAACCTCAGGGTACTTTTGTTGAAGGAGAAAACGTATTAGTTGATGCGACAGCATCTGATGCAGATGGCGATGCCTTGACATTTACACTTGATTTTGGCGACGGCATAACAGCAGCTGGAAATGTTATAGGCGGCCAAATTACAACAACCCATGTTTATAACACACCTGGAGCTTATGTTCTAACAATAACAGTTACAGATGCTCAAGGCCTAACAGCAACAGATACAGTTCAAGTTGCAGTTTTATCTTATAGCGTAAGCATAGTTGCTGATAAAACTTCTGGAATAGAGCCTTTAACAGTCAATTTCGATGCTGTAAGTAATGGGGGCAATGATCCTTTAACCTATGCATGGGATTTCAATAATGATGGGTTTATTGATAGCACATTAAAAAATCCAACAGTAGTTTTTGATGAAGATGGCAAGTATCTTGTCAGACTTACAGTTATAGATGCAGACGGTGACAAAGCAACTACTACAGTACAAATAAAGATTGATGATGCTCCATCAAAGTTACCAAGAAGAAAAATACATATAGGCCAAATTAGGTTCTTAGAAGAGGCTCAAGCAGGCGAATATCTTGAAGTTTTAGTAAGTTTGGAGAATACAGACTCAATAAAAACAAGAGAACTGTCTGCCACAGTTGTAATACCAGAATTGGGCTTAAGAAAAAAAGTTGGAAATGAGAAACTAAAAGCTGGAGAAACAACAACAAAAACAATAATAATACCAATTCCTAGTGACACTGAGCCAGGAATCTATGATGTAATGATAACCATTAATGACCACGATACAAACAGAAGAAGGTATAGACAAATAAAGATTATTTAGCAAAAAAATTTCACTACTGGAAAAAACGAAAAGTTTAAATATCAGTAGGGTTTACCAATCATTACTCAATAATAGTTATATCATGTATTTACTCAAATATAACAAATAAAGAGTTTAATTATAAGTTGTTAAAAAATACAAATCATTCGAAAATAAGTTGGGGGAAAAAATTAAAATGAAACTGATCAAATTTTTGAGCACATTCATATTATTCTTATTTAGTATCTTAGCTGTAAATGCTTTGGATGTTACAATTGACGAGGTTAAGCTTGATGGTGATATTTTAAGCCCAACTTCTTCTAATAGTGTTTATGATTTTGAAAGAGACCAAGAAATAGAAGTAAAGGTAAGAATTACTGCAAACGAGGCATCTGACGATGCACAAATTGAAGTTGTTATCTCTGGGTATGATCATGATGATGAAATTAGAGATAAAACAGACACTTTTGATGTAAAACAAGGAGTTACTTATATCAAGAAATTAACATTGCCTTTAAGAGAAAGGATGGACCAAGATAGATATAGATTAAGAATTAGAATTGAAGATAGAGATGGAGATACTATTGATGCAACTTATGAATTAGTAGTCAATACAAAAAGACATTCCTTAAGAATAAAAGATGTAGTTTTATCTCCTGGAGAAGAAGTAAGAGCTGGAAGAGCCTTACTTGCTGCTGTAAGATTAAGAAACTATGGAGAAAAGGACGAAGAAGGCATTAAAGTAACAGTAAGCATACCAGAACTTGGAATCTCAGCTTCAGATTTTGTTGATGAGCTTGAAAAAGACGGCGATGATGATGATGAAACTACAACAGAAGAATTATACTTAAGAATACCAGATTCTACAGAAACTGGTGAATATATTTTAAGGACAGTAGTTGTATTTGATGATGGTGATGAAAGGGAAGTTGATGAGAGAATAATAAGGGTTATTGGAGTAGAAGGTGTAATGGTACAAGAGCCATTAACAAAACAAAAAACAATTATAACTGTTGCTGCAGATGCACAAAGCCTTCAAACAGGCCAAGAAGTTGCCTATCCAATAACATTAACAAATGCAGGTTCAAATTCAAAAACTTATATAGTATCAGCAAATGGCGCTTCATGGGCAAACTTTAGAATAAGCCCAAGTAACGTTGTTGTTATAGATGCAGGAGAAAGCAAATCAGTAAGCATTTATGTTACTGCAAATGCAAATGCTCTTGCCGGCCAACAAACATTTACAGTAACAATAAGCAGTGGTGATAAGGTATTAAAGCAAATACCATTGACAGCAAATGTAAGTGTTGTAAACACTACTGCAAAATTAAAGAGAGGCCTAGAAGTCGGCCTTGTAGTATTAGTTGTCTTGCTAGTAATCATAGGCCTTATAATCGGCTTTAGCAAGCTAAGAGGTAGAGAAGAAGGCAAAGAAGGAGAAGAAGAAACTTATTATTAATCTCTTCTTTTTTTCTATTATTTTTTTATAATACTGTTATTTTCTCTTTATCTCCCCAGGGGGAATATTCAAAAATGATAAAAAAGAAGATAATATTACATTTATTTTTTGTATTTGTTCTTCTTGTTAGCTTTGTAAATGCGCAAGAAGCCTTTGATATAGTTTCTGATACAGAAGTGGATTTATGCCCCTGTTCCAACCAAGCTTACAACATTCTATTGCAAAATACAGGACCTTCAGTAAGCAAATATCAAATAAGTTATAGTGGCGATGCTGCAGATTGGGTTAATATTGCACCTTCTGAACTAATATTAAATCCACAAACAGCAACAAACCTTATGGTTAATGTAAATTCACCATGTGATACAAACGGAGAATTCGGCTTGGATACATTAATAAAATCTACCCAAACTGGTTTAACAAAAAAAATAAGTCAAAATCTAAATTTTTTAGCATGCTATGATTATAGTATAAGCTTAGGAGAAGCTCAGGATTTTGAAGAAGAAATTAAGAGCGTAAGTTTTATTGAGAACGAAAATGGCTATGAAATTTGTGAAGAAACAACAAAAAAAGTAATTCCTATTTTAATTGAAAATAAGGAAAATTATGGCAATGTATATGATATAAATTTTGTAGGGGAAGATTGGTCAAACTTAAATGCGGCTCAATTTGAATTAGAAGGAAAACAAAAAGGAATCTTACTTTTAACTTTAGAGCCTCCAAAAGGTTCAGAAGGCACTTATAAATTAGGATTGAATACAATAACAAGATTAGGGCAACTAGAAAAATCTACAGATATTGATGTAAAAGTCGATAAATGTTATGATCTAAGCTTGGATATAAAGAAAGAAAATGACCAATTATGCGGAGGAGAAGAAAAAGATTATGATATAGAAATAAAGAACAACGGCAAATTTACTGAAACTTTGAATTTAAATGTTGAAGGCTCTAATTTCGCTTCATTTGGAAATACAACTTCATTAGAACTAGATTCAGATGAACAAAAAACAATAAAGTTGCAAGTAAATCCAGATGCAACTGATTCTGGAAATTATAATATCAAGGTTACTGCAACTAACGGTAAAGTTAAAATTGAGGATACAATAAATTTAGATATAACAAAGAGAAATATTTGCTATAAATCTGATATTGAATTTAAAACTACAATAAAGAACCAGTATAAACATGAAGTATTCCTCATATCTATAATAAATAATGGAATTAGAAAAGCTGATTATAAAATAAGTCTTGAAGGTCCTTCATGGGCTTCAATAACTCCAAGTGAATTGGAATTAAATCCAAAACAAAAAGGATATGTAAACCTAGAATTAAATCCTGGAGAAAATATTTCAGAAGGAATGCATAACATTTTAATAAAGGCAGAAAGTAATAATGAAGTCTATTCTAAAATTGTTGATGTAAACCTTAAGAAAGAAAATCCAACACTAAAGAAAATAAAAGCAACAACAATATTTTACCGATACTACATTTATTTATTTATAGTTTTAATAA
>SDBV01010017.1_pt1 | contig 12490 bp, 26 predicted proteins | sample 2277081 | NCBI WGS metagenome assembly SDBV01 (sample SAMN10402039, study PRJNA504765) | marine sediment metagenome | isolation source: marine sediment core GS10_PC15, 223 cmbsf | place: Arctic Ocean: Southern Knipovich Ridge | collected 2010 | reverse complement strand
ATTATTAAAGAACCGGGGAGTGTGTTGGTGTATGCCACGCACTCCAATTTATAATTTTTAGAGGGTAAGAGGTTAAAAGAATGGGTGAAGATAAAATTGTTGAATTTTTAAATAGTCAAGTGTATAAGTATTCTAACTATATAAGTGTAACGTATGGAGTATATAACAATGGTTAGTTTTGGTATTGGATTAATTATTACAATAATAATATCTACGTGTAGTTTAATTATTGTTTATAATGTTATGCCAGATGTACTTAGTAATTTTTCATCAACTTCAAAATGGAGCGGTACAAGTGGAAGAATTGTAACGTCAGTATTACCTATATTAATAGTTGTAGGATTATTGTTTATATTATTCAAAAGGAAAAAATAAAATGGCAAGAAAGAAAACAAAGGCAACTAAAAAAGGTAGAAGAAAAGCAGAAAGAGAAAGAAAAAAAGATGTAAGAATGTTTACTTAATCATAATCAATCCCTCGATACTACATATCGGGGATTAGGAAATCTTTGATTTCCAAATCAATCGGTAAAAACAAAATGTATAACAAACTAAAAAACAAGTTGATGTCTATTAAAGAATCAACAACAGAAGAAGTGGAAGCACTAGAACAAACATCTTTTCTAGGAAAGATGGCTAAAAGAGGAAATCTCGGTATGGGGACTGTATTAACGATCGTTGGATTGTTAGTTGCGTCTAAAGTTGCAGTAGAACTATTGCCTGATATTCTATCAAACTTTTCTGACGCTTCAATATGGACAGGGACAGCGGGAACAATAGTAACCTCTGTATTCAGTATCTTGATTGTTGTAGGATTCTTGGTTCTACTAATGAAAGGTATGGGTCTTAATATCGGTGGCGGAAAAAAAGGCGGGACTTTTTAGGTAGGTTATAGAAATGGCAGACAAAGGTTTTAAGATTGTTTCTATTATTGGAGTGTTAATCGTTTTAATAATCGGTTATACATTAATGCCAATTATTGTTAATGATTTAGGAAATGAAACTAAGTTTGATAGTGATGGTAATTTAACTAACGGAAACCAATTTGATACGGGAGCGAATCTTTTCCTTATCATTATTCCTATTGTAGTGGTCATGGGTTTATTGCTTATGATTTTGCGAGTAGTAGGATTAAAAAAAGGTAAGAAAAGATGATGAAAAAAACTTTTTTATTTTTTATTTTATTTTTATTTAGTATAACTTTAGTTAGTGGAGTTACAATATTTGAAGATACTTTCTGTTATAATGATGGTTTAGATTCTCACCCTAACTGGACTAATGCAGGGTGTCCTACAGGTACAGAATTACAAGGTTTTAACGGGTTTACTACTTTTAACAGATCTAATTTTTTCGATAAGGAAGGTTTCGGTTGTGGTTCTAATGTATATGGTCCTTTTATAAGAGAACTTTCTCAAACAGAAGATTATACTATTAAAATGAAACTTGATTTGAACCCTTCAAGTCAAGGTGATTTCTTTGCAATATCAACATCAGATCAAGACACTAATGGTCAAACTTCACCATTTTTAAATGTTTTCTTGTTCGGAAAAGATGGCTCATTAAATTATAGATATTCTGGCGGAGATGTGAATGACGTTGTTTGTTTACATTGTGGTTTAGGTTGTGACCCTATAAATAATGTTTCAACATTTTCATGTGGTACATATCCCGCAGGAAATGTGTTTACTTTTGCTGTTACTGTAGAAAATATTAATGAAACATTACATAATACAACAGTATATATTGATGATGTTATTCAATGTAGTAACGTAACATTATATTCACCTCAAGATACTGGTGATAGTTTAGAACACGTTATGTTTTCATCTGTTGAATGTCCGACACTATCAGAAAATCAAACTTTTACGTGGGGAGATTCTTTCTTATATGATGTTCTTATAACAGATAATAAAAGTAACGCATTACAAAATTTCACCACAGATTTTTCATGCTTTAATCCTAATAAAATATTTGGAATGACGTTTAGTACAGGAAATCCTACTTGTTTAGATTCAACAATTACATACGGAGTTAATGCTACAGGTCAACATGATATGTTTATTAGGGTTGATTGTTATGGTGATGGTATACAAATATTAACAGGAGGACCTTCACAAAATCCTACAGTAGATTGTATTATGAATAGGACAAGGTCATATCTAGCTAAGGGTGAAATTATTAGTGAAGGACAAATATTTTCTGATGCAATAGTTGTTACACATTCAGGAATTGTTGTTAATGAAACATATCCTGATTGTTTTGATACGGGTCAAGAAAATGGTCAAGAGTTTACAGGATTATTTGATACTGATATACAACCACCTAAAGCAAAAGATTTAGATGTATCTAAAAGTATTGTTGATTTAAAAGTTGCTTTAGGATTATCTAATAATGTTGTATTATTATTAGTTCTTGTTTCTTTTGTTGTACTTAATATGTCATTATTAAGATTTACACAAAACCATATCATATTAGCGATTATAAATCTTTTCGTACTTATACTTTTATCAGTTATTGGAGTATTACCTAGATTTATTATTATAATTGTAATAATAACTTCTGTTGGAACTATAGTAACACTAGGAAGAAGGTTCTTATTCGGAAATAATCAAGGTGGCGATTCTTAATGGTTAATACTAGCACTCTAACAGTAATGTTGGGAAGTATTTTTGTTTTTTATACACTTGTTGGTTTAGGAACAGCTTTTCTTGACAGTAATTTACGAATTGAAAGTGATTTAGAATTTGTAGATTTAGAATTTCCTAATGCTTCTCAAGAATCTACATTTTGGTTTTTAGGTCCTTTGACAGGGCAAACATCTCCATTTCAAAATGCCAATCAAGTTAAATCTACTTCTTTATTATGGGACATTGCAAGTTTTAGAGTTTTTGGATTACCTGCGGGTGTAGGATTATTTATTAATGGTGTTATAACAATATTTACTTTTGTTGTAACGATTGAAGTATTAAAATTGATTAGGGGTGTATAATGAAATTATATAAATTAGGATTATTGTCATTATTTATATGTATGTTTTTAATAATTACCATTATAAACGCACAAGAATCTCCAAAAATATCAGATTTTAATACTTTCAATCCTGTAGATACAGGACTAAATAAACAGTTAGGTATTACTATAGATTTAGTATATAATGGATTGACTCATAAAGAACTGTTGGTAAATTTAGGTGATGTTACATTAAATGATGAACATTTATCTTTATTAATAAGTGAAGAATTTGTCAATCCTACCATTAAAGTTAAAAAATTTAAAAGTATTGTTAAAAGTAATTATGAACATAAATGTTTAGGATATTGGTTTGTTGATACTAATGGTAGTAATGCTTATAATTTTAATTGTTCAAAGATATTAATAGAAAAAAAGAATGTTATTAAAGAATATTGGGAAACAGTAGATGTATTATTTACTGATAAACAAGATAATAATAATATGATTAGTTCTTATACAAGTGGCAATGAATTTAAATATTCTTTTGATGTTCCTATAAGAGAAGATAATAATAGGTTTGGTAGTTATGGAACGGCATGGGTTAATTTTAGAAGTATGACGTATGTGGATTTACAGAATAGCTCATGGTGGAATCATTCAGTACCATTTAAATTTCCTATATTTACTAATAGTAGTGGTGGAGTTGGATTTTCTTCTACATATTTAATAAATGGAACAGAAGGAGTTAATAATATGACTTGTTGGAGTAACAGTACACATACAACAAGTGATGGAATAGCAGGTTTTTTATATACGAATGATACGAATGGAAACGAGATGTATATAATAGACCCGAATGAAACAATTCAAATTCCTTTTTATTGTGAAAGAAGAGGAAAGTTATCAAACAATTTTAGTATACCTACATTATTTAGTACAGCAAAAACAGTTGTAGGATTTCAAGGTTCAGGAAATACTAATATTCACGATCTTATAGGAAACTTTTCATTTACGGAGTTTGGAACTGTTGCAGGAGAAGTTGAAGGTGCTTTCGGTGATTATGCCATGCAAAGTTCTGCTACAAGTGGATATTTAAACAGTTCATTTCCATTCGGAATAAGATATACTTATGCGTTGTGGATTCAGTCTAAAGCTACAGGTCAAGAATATGTTGTATCTACAACAGAATCGGGAGATGATGGAGCATGGTTAAATACGAATAATATTACAGGAATTCAATGTGCAAAGAGAGGAACAGTTAGTGGTGTTGCTGTTGCTACTGTAAATTGGGCGGATAATCAATTCCATCATATTGTATGTAGATTAAATGGTACTGCTGGAAATGAAGTTCTTTATATTTATACTGATGGTACATTAAAACATCAATTAACTATAGGAACTCCCGCTGACCCTACAGATGCTATTGCTATTGGTTATAGACATTTCACGGGTGGTTCTGGTTTTACTGGTAATATAAGCCACTTTGAGTTTTATGATAGGGCTTTAAGTGGTGATGAAATATTAAGAATGAATGATACGTTTAGAAGTGTATTAGGAGCAAGAGAAACGAATGTTACTCCTGATGTTACTCCTCCTGATATAACAATAGATGATCCCACAAATATAAGTTATAACGAACCTTCAAGACCATTAAATATTAATGTAAATGAAAATAGTACGTGTACTTTTTCACTAAATCATGGAGTTAATGCTTCTTATTCTACTTTTGGTACTATACATAATTTTACTATATCTAGTATAAATCAAAGTAATAGAATAGATGTAAGTTGTAATGATACATCAAATAATTTAAATAGAAGTAATGTTGCATATTATATTAATTCTAGTCCTATATGTAATTTTATTGGTAATCAAACATGGGACGAGAATACTAATCAAACATTAAATCTTTCTTCATTTTGTTCTGATTTAGATGGAAATTTAACTATAGAATATACATTCATAAATGTTACAGGAATAAACGTAACAATATTAAATAACGTTTTAACATTCCTTCCGGCAGACAATTTTACAACAACAGGAACTTCATATACTGTGAATTATACTGATGGTGTTTTTACTAATAGAATTTCTAATGCGTTTCAGTTAATAGTTGAAGATGTTCCAATACCCCCTGTTGCTGATACTACTACTTTTGTAGCTTTAAGAGAGATTAATATTAATATATTATTATTTTTAATGTTAGCATTGTTCTTTGTAATGCTATTATTTTCAGAAATGTATGGCGGGTTATATTATTTAGCTACATCATTTATAGGTATCGGTGTGTTCATGTTACTATTTAGATCAGTAGACAAATTTATATCTTTACCTTTTTTATTATTCGTTATTGCTGTCACTATACGAATGGTATTCAAAGGTAGTATTGCATCAAAATCATAGATTTTCATAAGGAGAAATATAAAAATAAAATGTCAAAATTTTCATTAAGCGGTTTAAGTAGTGGTGGAGATGGTTCTTCTATTCTTGATAAATTAAATGGTGATTGGTTTAATAAACTTAAAGGGTTATCATTACAACAATGGATTACAGGTCTTGTTGTTGTTGTTATTGGTTTTGGTGTTATTAAAGGAGTTTTAGTAGGATGATTAATACATTTAGTTTACAATATACAGATTTAGAAATATTTGTAGTTGCATTTATGCTTATGTTATCAAGTTTTATGATATTAAAGGAGTTTTAGTAGGATGATTAATACATTTAGTTTACAATATACAGATTTAGAAATATTTGTAGTTGCATTTATGCTTATGTTATCAAGTTTTATGATAGGACTATATGTAGGATTAAATAAAGGTGAATTAAAAAATGTTAAAAAAATTAATAAATAAATTTAAAAAAAATAACAGAAACGTTATAGTAGAAGTAATAGACGGAAAACAAGTATCATTATTTTATTTAACTGATGACGCTATAGAAGGTAATGTATTAAAACTTGATAAGAAAACATCATATATTATTGATGAAAATAAAATAATGTATCAAGGAAAATTTAAAATTATTCATCTTATTAAAGATAAACCTATTGCTATTGATTACACTATTCTAAAAGAAGTTTTTAATCAGAAAGAAAGAAAGAAAGTTAAACCTTCAATGAAATTTTTTCAACCCGATTATAACCAAATAGGTTTAAACAAAAATATAAAAAATATAGATACTAAACTTTTAAAAAAAGTACTTGAAACTAAATTTATAAGTAATATGTTAGAAGAAGGAATGAATATTCCCGAATGGTTAATACCTTTAGTATCTATACTTAATTTAATTGTTACTGTGTATCTTGCTTTAAAAATTAGTGGAGTTGGTATATAATGACACTTGAAGATGAATTAGATTTAGATGGATTAATTTCTCAAACTGATGATAACCCTAATAATCGTATTATATCTCATTTATTTGACGCTAAAGAATTTGAAAAAGATGGTATTGATTTACGAACACAACTTAATACTAGGCAAATAGCAGACATAACAAAACTTCATTTTTTGGCGGACGCTTTAGATATGAAAACATTAAAATCTTTTGTTGTTAAATTCATGCGTCTTAAAGTTAGTCAGGATAGAGAAGGACGTAAGGAATTAATTAAAGCTGTTGAAAATACACTTGAGAGTTCTAAGACTAACGAGTTTATGAGTAAATGGGGATCAGTAATAGGTGGTAAGTAAAATGGATAATAAATTTATTGCGAATTGTTTAGATATTATATTAAGAGGATTAATGTTTATGTCTTCATATATTGGATTCTTATTTTTATTTGAAAAGAGATATATAGTTGCAACAATTTTTTTAATAATAGCAGTCATATCTTTAGAAGCAATAATAGATGCAAATAAGGAGTTTGATTTATAATGCCTGTTGTTATGATTACGGGAACATTAGGAAGTGGAAAGACTTTACTTATGACAAAACTATTAAAAGATAAGTTTGATAGAAAACACTCTATATATTCAAATTATAATCTTAACTTTAAATTTGAAGTTATAACAAAAGAACATATTAAAAATTATGGTAAGTGGGATTATAACGATTGTTGTATTGGTATAGATGAATTACAAGTGATGTTAGATTCTCGTACTTCCATGAGTGCTAAAAATAAAATATTATCTTATTGGTTTTTACAAACTCGTAAGCGTAATGTACATTTATATTTTACTACACAATTTAGCGATCAAGTAGAAAAGAGATTAAGACGAATAGTAGACATATGGATTGAATGTAATAAAATAGTTGCTAAAGATAAAAAGAAAAAGGTTATTGTTAATGAAAAAGGAGAAACAGTATATATAATTTCATATACAATTATGTTATTAAAGAATAGAAAATTACAGAAACCTATAAAGAAGTTTCTTATAGCAAATAAATATTATGATTTATATGATACCAATGAAATTATAGCTTTTGAGGATTGGTAATATGGAAGAATTAAAATACTTACAACAAGAAATGAAAAAACTTAATGAAAAAGAGAAAATATTAAAGTTAAGACAAAAAGTAAATGAAAAAAAGAAAAAAGTTAGTCCTTCATTACTAGATAGGATAATAAGTTTTATAAATGGATTATAAAGAGGAAATTCAAATGAAAAAAAGAAAATTTTGTAAGAAACATAAAATACCAATGTTAAAAAATCAAACTGTAAAAATTGGTGATAATAGATTTTATTGTATAAAATGTAAACAGGAAAATTCAAATGAAAATTAAAAGAAGTATATTTTATTATAACTGTATGGTATTTTTAACACTCTTATTTTTATGGGGTTTAGATTCTAGCATATCGTGTATGGTTACTGGAAACTATTGTATATTTAATGGTATTGTAGGATATAGATTATTTGAATCGTTTATAATAGTAATATTATTTTTCTCACAATTTTTATTTTTTGATAAGGAGTTTTATAAAAATGAAATTTAGCAAGTATGTTTTAATGGGTAAGAATAAAAAAGATGGTAGAATATATCCATTATTAATAGATACATCATTTAGGAAAATAGAAATATTATCATTAAGTAATGTATGTTCTTATTTTAATTCTATTAAAGAAGTAAATAAGATATTAAAAAAGATAAGAGAACAAGATAATAGTTCTTATGAATTTATAAGTATTGGAACTATGGTTATGGAGAAATATAAATGAATAATACATTAAACTATTCAGAGATGTTTGATTTACCTTTAAACATAAAACCTATATCTCAATTAACAGACGCAGAAATTATCGGAAAGTATTGTGACCATTTTGGTGATCTTATGTTTAAAATACCTATTTATATTATTGGAATTTGTTTACTATTGATTATTGCTTATTATGTTTGTAATCGTTATGAAAAATATAAGTTGTTTGAATATATTATAATTGGTTCTTTGTTTGCAATAATTGCTTTTACAGTTATAATGATAGTTGTAAGTGCCACACAATATCCCGATACATTAATTGGAAGGTATGTTTTAAGGTAATTTTTTCTTTTTTTATTTTACTACTATATAATAATAATAATAATATATTGTCACTTAATAATGGTAACAATTTATTTTTTACTGTCGAGTAATCACGAAACCTTTAAGTATTCTTTTACTATTACAGTCTATAGAATGGCACAAAAAACACAACAAGTAAATAAAAATGACGTAAAAAATGTTCAAGAATTACTGGACAAAGCAATAGAAGAAGATAAAGAATACCCAGAAACATTTGTTTTTGATACTAAAGATAAACCTAAATTATATGGTAGAGTTATGGAACATAAAGAAATTGAACTTAAAGGTGATATTTCTCGTATGATTATTGTTGAAGAATTAGAAACAAAAAATGTTTTTACTGTTTGGCTTTCTACTGTACTTGCTAAAAAGTATGATGAAAAGAAAGTTGAATTAAAAGATGTTGTTTGCATCTATTATCTGGGGAAAAGAGTTTCACAAGCTGGAAGAGAATATCACGACTTCACTCTAGCTAAGATTTAAAATTTTTTTATTTTTTATTTTTTGTTATAGGTAAGATGGAATGGGTAAAAAGAGGAAGAAAACTAAGAGAAAAACACCAAAGAAAACAGTTACTAAACCTATATCCAAAAGGGATAAACGAACGAAAGTGAGTTTAGAAAAACAATTAACTAAAATTGTTAATGTAACTGTTATTACACCACTTCCTAAGGCTAAAGTTATTAAAGGTAAGTTACGAGAAAATGTAACAAGAAAAAGTAAACTTAAAAGAACAACATTATTACGATCTAATAAAATTGTGAGAGTAAGAACACGATTAATATTCAAATTCAGAAAAAAAGTTATAAAAACAGGGGCAGTATCAACATTTACAAGATTGAGTGGTACTATAAAATTTAAACGTGCTTTATTAAATGAATTAAAATTAGAGTCATTATTACAAGCTTTAGAAAATTTAAGAAGAAGATTAGGAAGATTTAGAAGTTTAGGAAGTGGTGAAGAATTGTTAAATAATCAAGATACATTATTAAGGTTTTTTAAAAGATTTAGAAAACATATACATATTAGAACAAGTTTAGAGGTACTTAATATAAAGTGATTACTTGCAGTAAATGTGGAAGAGGAAAAATGAATCCTAAACCATATTTAATTCATAGAGTAGGAACATATGAATGTTCCATATGTAAATATAAATTAAGCACTCTAGGTTTTAGTTTAGTTTCATAATGACATATCAAAAGAGGAAATTCACACCATTGCAAAAATCGGATAGAGTTTATAATTTAGCTGGATTTGATATAGAAACATATGGTGACGATAACGATTTCTATATGGGTTCTGTTTATTATGATGAAGGAATAGAAGTATTTTATAATATTGTTGAAATGAAAGAGTTTATTCTAAATAATTTAAAAGGTTATATTCTATTTGCTCACAATTTGCAGTTCGATATAAAAATATTTTGGGACGAAATATATAAAGGTGAAATGTATATTTTAAAATCAAAGACTGGACTTATTATGGCTAGATATCCTAATACTAAAATTAGAAATACTAGAGATAGTATTCTATTTTATGATACTATGAATTTCTTAAATACTTCACTATTTCAATTAGCAAAATGTATTAATATGGATAAACTAGAATCTCCTGAATGTATGGGAAGATTGCCTAGAAACAAAAGAGAAAAGAGAGAACTGGAAATTTATAATATAAACGATTCAAAAATAACATATAAATTTGCTTGTATGATACAAGATTTTTATAATAATTTGGGAATTAAATTAAAACCTACTCTATCAAGTTGTGCTATGACATTATTTAGAACTAGGTTTAATACTAATACTTATTTACAAGCTCCTAAACAATTCCTTCCTTTCATATATAATAGTTATGCGGGTGGTAGAACTGAAATATTTAAAAGGGGTCATGTTACAAATTTGTATGATTATGATGTTAATTCTATGTACCCTTATGTTATGAAAGAATATCCATACCCTTTATATAAAAATGTATATAAAGATTATAGTAAAAAGTATTTAAAACATGAGGGATTTAGTGAAGTTATTATTACTGCTCCTAACCAATACATTCCTTATTTACATAATAGACAAGATAAACTTCTATTTCCTATTGGAAAATTTAAAGGAGTATATACAAATTATGAATTAAGAACTGCTAAAAAACGAGGTTATAATATAAAAATTATAAGGTCTTATATATTTCCTCATGTTAAATATATCTTTAATGACTATGTAGATTTTCTATATAAGAAAAGAATGGAAGCTAAAAAGAATGATGACATTAGAGAATTATTTTACAAATTAAATCTTAATTCATTATATGGCAAGTTTGCTCAAAAGATAACTAATAAAATAGAAGTTATAAGTATGTGTAAACTTACTAAACAAAAAGTTAAACATATATTCGATCATGGATATAAATTACATACTGAAAATGGATTTGCTTTCATTACTGATATTCTAGGGCATAAATATCCTAATTTCATTATGCCGTTTTGGTCTTCTTATGTTACAGCATACGCAAGAACTGAACTCTATAATCATTTTGAGAATACGGGATTTGATAACGTTTATTATTGTGATACAGATAGTATATTTACTGATAAACGTTTTAAAACTTCTAGCGAATTAGGAAAACTTAAACTTGAAAAGAAAATTAAAAAAGGTATTCTTATAAAACCTAAAATGTATAGAATAGATGAAAAGGTAAGAGTTAAAGGTTGTCGAATTAATACTGTTGATGAATTTCAAGAACTATTGAGAAAAGGTACTACGGATTATGATACTTTTATTAAAATTGGTTCTGCTTTAAGATATGGAAAAAAATTAAATCAAAAAGTAAATGTGACAAAAAGACTTTCTTTTGAAGACGATAAAAGAAAATGGAGTTCTTTATTTAATCCTTTAGAATTACAGGACTCTACACCGAAACATTTAAATACTAACTAACTATTATAAATATAACAATGGCTACTAAAAACACAAAAAAAGAGCAACCAAAAGACGAAAAAACATATAATGTTCGATATAAAACATCTGAACTAGAAAGTATGAAAGTTGAAACTAAAGATAAAACTCCTAAAGAAGTGAGGGACGCTGTCAGAGAAAAACACGGACTTAAACCAATTAGGAAACAAACAAAACTACAAAAGCTTAGAGAAAAGTACGACTTACCACAAAAATCAACATATAGAGATATTGTTGAACATATCGAAAATAAGGGGTAATCCCCTATTTTCTTTTTTAAAATGATAAAATTAATGAACTCTACAATTAAATGTAAACATTGTAAAGATTATGTAAGTATACACAACAAACCAAAATTCTTTTTGTTTGAATGTAATTGTTGCGGATCACAGGAAACACTATTAAAATGAAATGTTTGCAATGTAATAAAGATATAGAAAATAGTGAATATGAATATTGCCATGATTGTGAAGAAGAAATGGCTCATTATTATTATAGTTGGAATTAAAGTAATTAAAAATGAAATGTGTAATTGATAATTGTGAAGAAGATGTAATCCTTATTTGTTTATGTGGGAAACATTGTTTTTGTTATAAACATTTACCAATAAAAATATGTCCATTTTGTAATAAAGATATAAATGTAAAAGATTTTACAGATACTTTAAGTAAAAAAGAATATTTAATTTCTGGATTATGCCAAAAATGTCAAGATGAAACATTTAAAGAAAATGAATAAAGAAAAAGTTTTAGAACATTTAAATGATGTTATAAAAAGAATTGAAAATATTAATAATGAAGAAATACAAGTTTATCTTTTTATTAGTAAAAAATTGCTCAAACAGAAATATTTTATGGGAATACTAAAAAATGAAAAAAATAATAACTGAACAGATAGAAGTTTATTTAACTAAAAAACAAGTTAAATTTTTATTAGGTATGAATGGAGCAGAACTTAAACACGTGTTTGAACGTGATGATAACGTTGTTTTTATATTTAGAAAAATAAAAGAGTAAAACTAATTCTAATATAACTTTATAAGTGTAGGGTACTAGGTTAAAATAAATAAATTTTTCCTTTGCGGGTGATATAT
>SDBV01010016.1_pt1 | contig 12492 bp, 14 predicted proteins | sample 2277081 | NCBI WGS metagenome assembly SDBV01 (sample SAMN10402039, study PRJNA504765) | marine sediment metagenome | isolation source: marine sediment core GS10_PC15, 223 cmbsf | place: Arctic Ocean: Southern Knipovich Ridge | collected 2010 | reverse complement strand
AAAGAGGAATATAAAGTGGAAGATATTCTTGTGAAATATAATGCTCAAAAAGAGGTAGTGGTATGAGATATAAGGAAATAAGGTATATGGAAATAAAGGCTGAGTGTGTACCCCCTATACCCTTATACCTGAATAGTAACCAATTTTATTATTTGCAAAGTTATGTTTTTTTATACTAATATAATTTTTTGGTAAATTTTTGTAGGCAACTAAAATATTATTAATTTTGTTATATTAAAACAAATAAAATTATTTAACAATGGATTTACAATACATTAATGATAGTACTGGCAACACTGCTGGCATTTTTATTCCTATTAAAGATTGGAATATTCTTACTGAAAAATATAGAGGGCTTGATGATGAAGTAAATTATGATGAGCCTACTAAAGAAAAAATTCTTGCAAATATCAGGCAAGGGCTTAAAGAGGTTCAACTCATTGAACAGGGTAAAATGAAAGCCACTCCTTTAAAAGATTTTCTAAATGAATTATAAAATTGATACTACAGATACTTTTAAAAGAGAAGCAAAACGGCTGATAAAAAAATATCATTCTCTAAAAAACGAATTAGCTGAACTTGGTAATACACTTGCAGAAAATCCCAGAACAGGAACTCATTTAGGTAATGATATTTATAAAATTCGTTTAGCAGTTAAAAGCAAGGGTAAAGGCAAGAGAGGTGGGGCTCGTGTAATGACAAAATTTAAAATAATTAAAGAAACTGTATATATGTTCTCTATTTACAGTAAAGGTGAAAAAGATGATGTTTCTGATAAAGAAATTCATGAACTGATTAAAGAAATACCAATATAAAAATTCCCCATATACATGCTCAAACACTATTAAAAACAGCGTTTTTTGTAAACAAAAAAGCGGTTCAACTCTGAACCGCTTTTTTTATTTAATTAATTCGTAGTTCTATTTTACAATCGTTTTAAACGTATCATCTTCAAAATACTTACCAAATTCTAAGTCTGTCTTGGCTTCCGAAGCTAAAGAAGCATCTTTGCTAATTGCTGTTCGTAGATTGTTGTATAACAAATCACTATTATCGCTTCTTGCTCCGATTATTGCTTTAAGGTAATAAATTATTGCATCATCTTGCTCCTCAATACAGTCTATAGCTTTTAAAGCACCATCATTATCACCGGCTAATAATTTAGCCAATGAAGCATTAAATGAGCAAGCAGTTCCAAAGTAAGTTATAGCTTCATCATATTCTGCTCTTTTGATACTGATAATTCCTAAGTTGTAACTTTGTTCATTTCCGGCACCTGCTGCAGAAGTATAATATTCTAAAGCTTTCTCAAGGTCATTATCAATAAAGGCAACTACTCCTAAGTTGTTAAGAACAATTACATTTGCTTCATCTAAATTCTTGGCATTTTCAAAAGAATTTTTAGCATCGCTTAACTTGTTTTGTTCTAAATAAGCACAACCTGCATTATTATTTCCTCTCCAGTCATCAGGAAATTTATTTATAAACGATTGATAAAATTGTAATTGTTTATCAAGATTTTTTGTCAATGTAGCTGCATATAGCAATTCTTCAGCATTTAAAGTATCAGGCAGAGTATCAGCTAATGCTAATAATTCTTCATCTGATTTACCAACGATATCAATATTTACATTAAGCATTGACCTTCTTAATCGTGGCAAAATTTTATCAGCAATAATTGTATAAGCTGCAGAAATGTTCTTAATTTCTTTTTCACGAACAACAGGGTCGGAATACATTGAAAGAACTCGCAGGATTAAATCTTTATCCTGAACATCAGATTCTTCCATTAATTTTTTGAATCCTTCCCAGTCTTCGGGTGTAGAAGCTGAACTAAAGAAACCTTCTTGCTTAGCTTCTTCAGCTTTTTTAAATTCACCGCCTAAATATTTTTCAGCAGAAACAGCTCTTTTTTGAGCAAGACCAGTGTTTAAGTCTAATTCACCATCAGGCGAAGCATAAGCAGAAATTCCAACGCCTTTAAGTACGCGATTTTCATTTTCAATAGCTTCCTTAACATAAGCTTTCAATTCTTTGATATCCTTATCTCTTAATTCAGTAGAACGAACTTCTGCCCTGTTAATTAAAAAATGAATATCAGCTTCGTAAGTATCAGGAGTTATTCTGGCGAACTTATCCTTTCCGATGATTGACTTAGCATCACTTTGAAGCAATCTCGGTGTAGCTATAACACCATCGGCTAATTTATAAGGCTCAAAATCAACGTCTTTACCTTTTACAGTAGCTTTTACTCTGATTTCAAGCTCTGACATTTTCATATCATCAATGTAAGGAATTTTACCGCTGTAAGTAATACTTCCTCCATCAACAAAGCTTATTATCGGATTGTTTGCTTCAACTGCTTCACCTTGAACGGTTGCAGAATTAAAAGCTTTTTCTCCGTTAGTATATTTAAGCACCGGAGTAGCCGTAACTACTGCCTTTTTGTTAAAAAATTTTCCGGGAAATTTCACCGAACCATTAATTTCAACACTATCAGCATGCATTTCAAGCGGCGATGGAGTAACACTGTACTTTACCAAATGGGCATTTTTTACCATTTTGTTTAACCCGCCGCAGCTACTTAAAACAACTGCTGCTATTGATATAGATACTAAATAATTAAAATTAAATTTTTTCATATTTACTTTATTTTATTTATTAATAATTAATTTCAAACTGCAAAATTAATAATGTTTTTTATAAAACAAATTTATTGTTTAAAAAAAAAAAATTATTTTCAGACTGTAAAATTAATAAATTTTTTATAAAACAAATTTAAACTCGTTTTTTTTTCAAAAAAAATAAAAATTTATAGACGAACTCTGTTTATCCCCTTTTTATATCCCGATACATCGGGATTAAAGATTGCTTCAACTATCAATTTATAGTCTTCATCATTATTAACAAAGTCTATATTATTCACATCAATAATTAAAATTCGTAAATTTTGCTGTTGGGTAAAAAATTCGTAATATCCTTTTTGAATTTTCTCTAAATACTTTTTGTCAATTTTTTTCTCATAATTTCTTCCTCTTCTTTTAATATTATCTATCAAAGCATCAATATTTAAGTGTAAGAAAACATATAAGTCGGGCTCGGGTAATGCTCTATAAATTATATTAAATAATTGACGAAATAAATCATATTCATCATCGGCAAGTGTTAATTTTGAAAAAACCAGACATTTCATAAAATAATAATCAGCAATAGTAAATGATTTAAAACAAATCCTGTGTTTGCAGCATATTTAGGCGTCGGACACAAACACTACCACTTATCGGGAAAAAATGCTACCACCAGATCATTAGTTTTACAAAACAACAATCTATTTATCCATTCAAGGATTTTACAACGTACGTTAGCTAAGGGATGGTATTTTAATTTTTTAAAAAATATAAAATTTTTTGTTAGTTCAAAAATTTTTATATTTGTAAAAATTTATTTTTGGGATTTGGTCCATTTTTTGACATAATCCCCTTTATTAATCGTACACTTTAAAAATCGCAAATGAAAAAAATAACAATTCTCACAATATTTGGATTAGTTCTTTTTACCTTTTGTTGCGGACAAATTAGAGAAGATTATTCGGAGCTAATCAATGAAGCATGGAAATTTTATCAGAATAAAGAATATTTAAAATCAGGCCAGAAATATTCTGAAGCATTTGTTGGATTGAATAATGGGGAAATGGCTTATGATAGATACAATGCTGCGTGTTCTTGGGTATTAGCAAATCAGTTAGATTCTTCATTTGTTCAGCTATTCAAAATCTCAAAATATGGTAATTTTAAAAACCTTAATCACATAATCACTGACGCAGATCTAAACTCTTTACATAAGGATGAAAGATGGAGTAAGATCATTGACATTGTTAAGGTCAATAAAGAAAAAGCAGAAGCAAATCTAGATAAATATCTAGTAGCAATTTTAGACACAATTTTTCTTGAAGACCAAAAATATAGACAACAAATTAATATAGTTAAAGACAAATATGGTTGGGATTCTGATGAAATGAAAGCACATTGGAAAATTATTAATGAAAAGGATTCTCTCAACTTAATCAAAATTAAAAAAATTTTAGATGACCGTGGTTGGCTAGGCCCAGATATTATTGGAGATGAAGGAAATACAACTTTGTTCCTGGTTATTCAACATTCAGATATTGAAACTCAAGAAAAATACTTACCATTGATGCGTGAAGCAGTAAAGAAAGGGAATGCGCTCGCAAGTGATTTAGCCTTACTTGAAGACAGAGTAGCTATCTTTAATGGAGAAAAGCAGATTTACGGCAGTCAAATTGGATTTGATCAGGAAACGGGTGAATATTATGTCCTTCCACTTATTGATCCTGAAAATGTTAACAAAAGACGAACAGAAGTTGGTCTTGAATCTATTCAAAATTATATTTTAAATTGGGGGATTACATGGGATGTAGAAGAATATAAAAAGAAATTGCATACATACGAAGCTAAACAAAAAGAAATATATGGTGGTATTAAAAACCACTAAAAAAATATCATAATTCTGTGTACTAATGGCAACTTTTTTAGCGGTAAATATTGACTGCCATTTAAAATACATTTCAATAAATAATAACAATTATTAATATATGAGTAGACAAATAATTATTCTATTAATAATCATCATAACAAATTTTAGTTGTGAAAAAAACAGAGATACAAATAATAGTCAGGCCGATTTTTGCTTGTATGAATCTTACAATTTGCTCGATATATATCCTGCATTTCTGGAAGCTGACGAAGTGCTAAGAATGGAAGAGTTAGATTCATTATCAAAAATTGAATCAGGAATTGCACTTTATGATAAAATGATTACTGAAGAAGCTAAATCAGATACTTTGGATGGTAAGAGCTGGGATGGTTTTCATTTTTTTGAGGTTTTTACACCAAATATAACTTCACAATATGAATGGAAATCCTCTGCTATACTTGGTATGACTCAGGATACGGCTACTTTGATAAAATATCTTTTAAAGACAGATACCTGCTTTAGTGATGATATAGAATGGAAGATTGTCTTAGGATTAAACAGTGGTCATAATTCACTTCATGCAATAAAAAAACACAAGGAAAAAATAATTTTGACATCACAAGATATTGATTCAGTTATTGTTATTCCTGCTGGATTGAACAGTGTAGGTGGAGTAATAGAGGAAATATCAGATTTATGCGGGATTTCCGAATATTTAATTCTTATGAAATTAAAAAAGGATTTGATTAGTAAATTGTCTGATAAAACTTTTTCCTTGATAACCAACATAAATTCTAAAGAATTTTCAAGTTCGGTTTCAGATTTTTCTAGTACTTATAACAAATATATTATGATTGGACAGATGGATAATTCGGATTTTGAGATTTTAAGGAATAAATTCGAAGCGATAATGAAGATTAGTAAGGGTTTACCTGAAAATTCAAATTCCCTAAATCCAATTGATTTAAGAACAAGGATTAACGATTTACGATTTTAGAAGTATCTTTTAATCAGACTCTTCGTAAATCAAAAATCGTTAATCATCAATCGTTAATCAAAATATTTGAAAGATGTATTACCCCAAAAATTAGCATTTTTGCTAAAAAACGGGGTAATTTTAATGAAAAAACGTTGTAAATCTTTGTAAATCAATGGATTTTAATTTACAGGAAGACCCTAGTAAATATTAGATTAACGAATCAATATTCAATTTTCTGAAAGAAAAATAATTTTAATCTTTTCGACTGGCTCAGAACAATCCGGGAAAAGATACCAACCTATAAAACTTACAAATAAACTACACGAATTATTACCATATAACTTTCAAACCCTACTTGCTAGTCATTAAAATCTTTTATGTATTTCTTTTGATTTAAATATTTTTACTACAATACAGTATTATATTATTGTCATATTATTAGACTTTAATACAAACATTTCAAAATCAAATGTTAATTGAATAATCATAATTTATATTGAAATTCTTTTCCCGCCATTCTTCAACACTTATCCATTCATCCTGATGCAACCACTTAGCTATATATGGATTATATGTACATTTGGCTGGTTGAGAATATATATTGTTTGAATCTTTGATAAAAGCGCGGCAATCAGTACATACATGCCTAAATTCACAGTCTTTACAGACGTCAATTTTATCTTTACAAATTGTCCAGAAATCTTTAAATCCATCTTTATTAATTACTTCTCTTAAAGTTGTATTATTGATATTTCCATAACTTTTATTCATCGAAGGACAATTCTTAATATTGCCATTGATATCAATGGATATTTTCCTGTTTAGACAAGTATTATGCTTCTGTGACTCAAAAAAAGTATTAGTATTAATTGAAAAGTATTTAGGTGTAATTATTCCACAATGTAAGTCGGAATCAATAATTTCTTTTACATATAAAATATTAGAGTTTACTTCAAAATCCTTTCCATATTCTTTTACAATACGGCTTTCTGGAGCCGAATGGACAATTATACTGTTTATTCTTAAAAATCGATCTGATAGTTCATTAAGTTTTTCAATATTAATTGAGGTTGAATATTTTATTACTAGTTCAATCGAAGAAAAAATACTTTTATTAGTATGTTCTAAAATATTATAGAGTTTTTTAATAGAAATTTCAGAATAAAAACGTAATTGAATGTTTTTACATCCAAGCGATTCTAACTCGGAAAATATTTTACTAAAATCATATTTGGAATTCTCATTATAATCAATTAAGGAATTGGTAATTTCAAACGGGCTTTCCCATGTTAAATCCAGTGAAGGAAAAAGTGACGGATTTTTGCACCAGAATCCATACTCATTTTCAATTAAAAATTCAAAATACTCATCAATAGTATCATCAAATTTATTTCCATAATACCTTTTTATTTCATCTAAGGTTTTATTGGAATGGTTAACTAATATTTCAAATAATTCATTTGGGATGAACTTAATTTCATTTCTTTGCAAATCGCAAATTAAGCTCCTGATAGCGCCTTTAACAGGTATACATGAGGCAAATAATTTAAATTTCATATTATTGTTAAAGATGATAATTTACAATTTTAGATATAGGTCTATAAAAACTCCTTACACTGTACAATTTTGTATTATATAAAGATGAATCTACAAATTTAACTTTTATAGAATTCCCTATATAATCTTCAGATTTTAGTAATCTGTGATTAAAAGGAAATTCTTCAAGTGACTGAATACCTATTAATCGATAAAAATCTAAGTCATTTTTATTACTCATTTTTGTCGATATTTATTAGATAATTTGCTATTTCTTTCTCAATTGGATAATTGCATGGGAACGAAACCATGCCAAACTGACCGATAGGATTGACTTCCAGAAAAACATATTTTTCGTCTTTAGTAAAAATCATGTCAATTGAACCAGTATTTAAATTGACACTTTTCATGAATTTGACAATTTTCTCTTCAATTTCATCAGGAAGATTGTAAGGCACATTCCTATTAGGCCTCTTTATATTATATTGTCTGAAATCAACAGATGTCTGTTCATCTAACTGAGAAAAAATTGCCATTGAGTAGCATTTTTCATTTAAATAGAATATTCTTAACTCATAATCTTTATCTAAGTTTTCCTGAAATTTTGATGGGAAGAATTCTTCGGGGCATTTCTTTATTGCATTATTATCCACTTCAAAAGTATAAACCGGATAAAATTCCGTATTACCTTCGCGTTCTATAGTATATGAAACTGTTTCCTGAATTGCTTTAGTTATTAATCCGGGATATTTTAGTTTTAACTTTTGTAATTTGTCTTTCTTAGTAGTAACTAATGTATGAGGAATATCCAGTCCGACATTTTTGGCTATTAAAAGACATATAAGTTTATTTAGCTGGGAGTTAAAGATACTGCTAAGTCCATGTTTACTATTGAGCAGATAATGTATTGCAAATTTTAATGAACAATATTCTTTATGTAGATGTATATCTATATCATTTCTTAATTTTTTGTCTGCTATTTCTTTAAGATCAACTTTTTTATCTCCTATATCACTTCTACGATACCAATATGCCTTAATATTGTCAAAATCAATCTCTTTGCCATCTATTTTGAAAAAGAAGCTTATTTTATTTGAATTATCAATTTCAATATCTTCAAATTCAAAATCTGATTCAAAGGATATTTTCTTAAATTCATTTCTATAATAAAAATGTATCCAATCAATAACATCATTAGTGCTTGCATCAGTTTTATCACTTATAATCAAGATCATAATGAAGAATTTCTATACACACTTTTATCCTATGAATGATAAAAATATTAAACTCAATTTCTCTATCTCAAATTATAATTTAATAACAGGATATAGCGTTAAGCCCATGTATTTTTAAGCCAAAAAAAATTCACTACTTATCCAAAGTATAGGTCAGCGATGTTTATATCTACAGAGTTCTTTATTCTTTGCTCCTCTTTGGTTACTTCCGCAACATTCCACTCCATAAGTAGTAAAGAAAAGTGTCTAGAAAAAAAATAACAACTTACACAAATAAACCAAAACTATCTTCATTTATTTTATTATCTATATATTAGTGGTTATCAGCAAAATAACAGTCCATTACATTCAATATAGAAACTCACAAATCACCTTATAAAAACTCAATCAATTATAGCTGTTCTGAATGACTGATATCACTAGAAATTGTTTTCATTATCGTTACAGGAACAGCTTTCAATCCACTTTCTCTTTAAATTTTTATCTACTTTTTAACCCTAACTTTTCTCCAATCTGATGCACCTTCACCAATATCTGTTACGGTATTTTCCATAGAGATTACTGTAGAATAAATAATAAGTACCCTTGTCCGTATATAATATTTAACATTACCAATAACATCTCCTACTTCATCTTCATATATGTAATTATTAAACAGATCATCATCTATTTTACTCATGGGTGTATTGAATCCAGAGACATCTGTTAAGCCAACATTTGTTGGCTTTCCCTTCCTAAACAATGAAAGTTTTTCGTTGTTATGCATGATTTTAAGTATAAAATTGTTTATAAATAAATTTGTTTTAATATACGGTCATTATCAATTATTTTATATTTTACATTTCATTACGCCGGATATTCCCAGTCAAGCCCTTCGGCTATTACATTAAAGCTTTCTGCATTTTCCGTTGATGCCTTTAACACCCACCCTGATTTTAATGCAAAATCTTTTTCATTAAAGTCAATTCTATGAGAAAAACTATGTGCTATTCCTGATTTGGTAACATAACCAACAGGTACTTCAGTTAAAAGTTTAGTGGCTGAAGCACCATCATACAAAAACAGTCGCACCATGCCGGGTGTTGTGTTCACCTGTGCTTTAATGATAATACTTTGTATAATGGTTCCATTAGAAGCTGCTGTAAGGATAGTGACTAAAGCCCCCGTACCATCCATGTTTGAATTAGCAGTTGAAATAGCGGTAAATCCTGTATTAGCTTCATATTTTGCGCTCTCCGGTCTTACAGAACCATAATATGCCCAATTAAGACCCTCGGCAATTACATTGAATGTTTCACTGTTTTGTGTAGTCGCCTTTAAAATGCCCCCTGATTCCAAATAATAGTCAAGGGGAATAGTTTCTTCAAAAGAAGTGTCTCTTGATGACCTGGTAACAGCAGGAATTTCAACTTCAGCAATAATTTTTGTATTAGCGCCTTCATATACAAATAATCGTACCATACCTGGAGTTGTATTGCCCTGTGCTTTGATTTTAACTGTCTTTATCAGTGTTCCGTTGGAGGCTCCGGTAAGAACAGTTACAGCACCTGTACCATCCATGTTTGTATTCTGGGTGTCAATCGTTGCCATAGCGGTGTTAGCGGTGTATTGTGTTTCTTTTGCCATGTTGTTATAATTTTAGAATGTCTTTATTATTATCTCAAACTAATATTATGCAGGGTATTCCCAGTCAAGACCTTCGGCTATTATATTAAAACTTTCTGCATTTTCCGTTGACGCCTTTAATACCCAGGTATCCTGTAATGCAAAACCTTTGTCCCGGAAATCAATCCTGCGCGAAAAACTATGAGCCGATGCGGATTTGGTAGTTGCTTCAACGGGTATTTCTGTTAAAAGTTTTGTGTTACCTCCATCATACAGGAATAATCTTATCATACCTGCTGTTGTGTTCACCTGTGCTTTTATAGTTACGTTTTGAATAATGGTTCCGTTTTTGTCTGCTGTGAGGATAGTGCCCAAAGTTCCTGAGCCATCCATGTTTGAGTTAGCGGTTGAAATTGTTTGAGAAGCGGTATTAGCAGTATATTTGCTGCTCTCCGGTCTTACAGAAGCCGCATAGTATGCCCAGTCAAGTCCTTCAGCAATAACATTAAATGTTTCAGCATTTTCTGTAGATGCCTTTAACATCAGGTCGGTATCTAATGCAAAATCAACCGGAATAGTTATTTCAAATGCTGAATCTTCTGCGGATCTTGTAACAGCAGATATCTCAATTTCTGCAGCGAGATATGCAGATGCGACACCTTGAATAAATAACCTTACCATACCCTGGGTTGTATTGCCCTGTGCTTTGATTTTAATGGTTTTTATTAGGGTTCCGTTGGTTCCTCCTGTGATAATAGCAGCACTCAAAGTTCCTGTTCCATCCAGGTTGGAATTTGCTACAGAAATGGTTTGCATTCCTGTGTTTGCCGTGTATTGTGTTTCTTCTGCCATGATTTTTATTTTTTAAATGTTATTTTAAAATTATTTTTTATAAAATATATTAATATTATGCCGGGTATGTCCAATCAAGTGATTCTGCAATCACATTGAACGACTCGGCATTTTGAGTAGAAGCTTTTAATCGCCATCCGGATTCTAATGCAAAACCGTTTTCAAATACAATCTTATGAGAAAAAGCATGGGCAGTTGCAGATTTGGTTACAGCAGGAACAGGTACTTCCGTTAAAAGTTTATTATTTGAACCATCATAAAGAAACAATCTGACCATACCTGCAGTTGTATTTACTATCGCTTTAATCGTAACACTTTGTAAATTACATCCGCTTGAAACGAGTGCGGTTCCCAATGTTCCGCTACCATCCAGGTTGGAATTTGCAGTAGAAATATTGCATGCAGAGTTGTAAGCAGTATATTTTGTCGTATCAGACCTGACTGATGCTGCATAATATGCCCAATCCTGGGCTTCTGCGATTACATTAAAACTTTCAGCTTTTTCAGTAGATGCTTTTAAGAGCCACCCTGATTTTAAACGAAAATAAAGGTGTACGGTTGTTTCAAAAGCAGGGTCGGTTGCGGATTTGGTAACAGCAGGAATCTCAATTTCTTCAATTAGTTTTGTTTTTAAGCCATCGAAAATAAATAATCTGACCATACCTTGTGTTGTATTGGTTATTGCTTTTACCGTAACGGTTTTTATTAAAGTTCCATTGGATGCTGCCGTGATGACAGTCCCCAAAGTTCCTGTTCCGTTCAGGTTAGGATTTGCTGTTGAGATAGTTACCATTCCTGTATTAGCGGTATATTGTGTTTCTGCTGCCATTTTTTTATAATAAAATTTAATACTTATTTCAAATTAGTTATTTAAATAACATTTACGCTGGGTTATGTCATATTCAAACCTTCTGCTGTAACAATAAATGTCTCACCTTTTTCGGTAGATGCCCTGAGTTTACGAGTCGCTTTTAAATAAAAAATATCGTCAATAATGGCAATAATAAATGTTTCATCTTCTGAAGATTGAGTAACAGCAGGCACTTCTACTTCTCTTAAGAGCCATATACCTCTGTCTTCAAAAAAAATTCTAACCATACCTTGTGTCGTGCTGCCCTGTGCCTTAATAATTATTCTTTTTACTAAAGTTCCATTGTTTGCCCCTGTAATTAAATCCACCAGAGTTCCTGTTCCATCCAGGTTCGAATTTGCTCTTGAAATAATAGCATGTTGAGTATTTCCGGTATATTTAACTCTCTCATTTAGCATAAGGCCGGTTCCGTTAATGTTAGCGCTTGATATCGGAAGATTCATGCCTAAATATGCATAATTATTACCTGTGTCATTTAACATTTTAAATATTTTTTATTTTAATTATTAATTACACTTTTTTAAATTTTTAATATTTAAAAAATTCAGTAAAATTAGTAATATTTCTCAAATTTACGATGTAATTCATAGAATATCAAGAAGAAAAGCACAAAAAAAGTATGAGATATAACAGTTATTAATACGTTGAGGATACATATTTTCCCTTTTTACATTAAAATATTTGTGAAACTTAGTGGTGTATAAATTACAATAGAAAATTCTCTTTTATAGAAATAGTCGATGATGTGGAGCTTGAATTAATTGATTAAATAATTAAATAATAAAAATATATGTGTCTGGGACATAAAAAAAACTGTCGCAGAGCGTGTTTTCTTTTCTAATATTAAATAGCAGAAAACCTCTTTTCTAATAATACCAGGTGATGTGGAGCATAAATTGCCCGCTCACTTAATTGAATAA
>SDBV01010015.1_pt1 | contig 12494 bp, 8 predicted proteins | sample 2277081 | NCBI WGS metagenome assembly SDBV01 (sample SAMN10402039, study PRJNA504765) | marine sediment metagenome | isolation source: marine sediment core GS10_PC15, 223 cmbsf | place: Arctic Ocean: Southern Knipovich Ridge | collected 2010 | reverse complement strand
ATAACAGGTTATATTATATACGACCCGCAGTGCCTGTCAACCAAAAAAATGATTTAATTCCAATAATCACAACAACTTATAGCACTTTCCCGGCAGTATCTACTTTTGACACAGGCGTCAATATTCGCAGCATCGGATCTGCTGGGACGCGTTTTGACAATGCCCTTTGTACAAGTCCTCTTTGCGGACCTGCACGGGCGAGCATGTTTACAGGCCGCTATCCTCATTACCTGACCAATGGTGAAAGGGCTCCGCTTGGTTTCGAGCGGCATTTGTCGGATGACGATATCATTTTCCAGGAGTACCTCAAAAACGAAGGCTACAACACAAAGCATATTGGAAAATGCCACGTCGGGGCCGATAAATTTCATGATGCCTTTGGAGAAAACGACGATTCGTGGGACCGCTGGGCACCGCCGCTTATGGAAGATGATGATTACGTGGCATTTCTAAAGCAAAAGGGCGTCGATGCTCCGGTTTACAAAAAAGAACTTCGCGGAAAACAGATTGACCGAAAGAGTCCCGGTAATTCTTTCGGTGGATGGATCAAACAGAACAACGGTAAAGCCTTCCCCTTGGAAGCCCACTATTCGATGTATCTTGCAGATAAAGCGACTAATAAGATCGATGCGTCCATCAAGCAGGCTCCCGATTCTCCGATTTTTATGCAGTTGGATTTCTTCGATCCGCATCAGCCTTTCTCTGTACCCGCCGGTTTTGAAAAGCGTTACGCCGAGCTTAAAAAGGTTGTCAAACTTCCGAAGAGTTATCAGAGAGTAAAGAAAAATGATTTCAAGCCCTTTAAGGGTGAGCCGCCTATCTATAATGTTTATCGTCGCTATTGGGGTGCTTATGACGAAGAGATGGTCAAGGATTATATCATCGGTCACTGTCTGCAGATGGAAGTGGTGGATCATGCAGTCGGCAAGTTATTGATAGAGATCAAGAAACGCGGTTTGTGGGATGACTCTGTGATAATCTTTAGCGGTGATCATGGTGAAATTAATGGACGGCTTGGTTTGTTTGATAAGGGCGTATATTTTCAGCCGGATATATTCCGTATCCCGCTGTTTGTTAAACTTCCGAAAGATTATAAGCAGTCCGTTAAGGAGATTTCCGAGCCCGTCTCCAGTGTCGATATCAGCAAAACGATCCTTAGCTGTGCCGGGATTATTGGACCGGGCTATATGGATGGTGAAGATTTACTGACTGTGATGCAGGGCGTCTCCAAACGCAGCCGATGTAGGCATGTATTCCAGACTGGCTGGCATGTTGGAGCCAATTTCGGATTTGGTTACCAGTTATACGATGATGCGGATAATCACTGGTTCTACGGGTATAACATCAATAGCGGCGATCAGGAACTGTACAATATGTCTCAAAGCGATCCTGTAAATGTTTTCGATGATCCTCAATATAAGAAGATCAGGCAGAGGATGATCAATACTGTCGCGCAGGAGATGCAAAGTGATAAGCGATGGTTCGGGTATTGGTGTACTTATCGTTTGCACAACGCTGAGTTCCTTCGCAAAGCTGACGGGGACATGCAGATGTTCGTACCAAAGAAACACTAATGTGTAAGGTGAAATGATATGAAAGTTTTGATTTTAAGATATGTTATGCTGCCGGTGATGATATTTGTTTGTGCTTTGACGGCGAATGCTCAGGTTGATAAGAGGCCGAATATTGTTCTGATCGTGGGTGACGATATTGGGTTTTCGGATACAAGGTAAGGCGTTTGAGTGTCTTTTTAACGGTGCACGGAATTAAAGTATAACTATGGGATTTGTTGTAATCGGTGATATCTGATTCGGAAGGTAAGCAAAGCAAAAAACGCAAATCTAAATCCTGATGTGTTATTGAAATAAAAAGGGCTACAAATGAACAGACGAATGTTTTTACAATCCATAGGCATTGGCCTTGTCGCAGGTTCGTTTGGGCTGGCGAAGGCTAAATCGCTTAAGAAACCGAACGTGTTATTCATAGCCGTCGATGATCTTAACGACTGGGTTGGTTGCCTTGGCGGTCACTCGCAGGCAATTACGCCAAACTTCGACCGATTCGCGAAAAAATACGGCGTCGTGATGAACAAAGCGTATTGCCCCTCGACGGTATGCTGTCCTTCACGATCCGCGATCCTGACTGGTAAGCGTAGCGCTTCGACCGGTGTGTACGGCAACGGTCAGAATCTCAAGAATGCTCCCAAAGCAAAGGACGTAACAACACTGCCGGAGTATTTCGGCAATCATGGCTACCACACGCTTTCGTCAGGCAAGATATTTCATAAACACCAGGTCGTTGACGGTCTGGATGAAGGCCAGTGGGCTTATCACGAGTTTCAAAAAGCCGGTGGAAATGGCGGTGTCATTAAGAAAATATTTCCCCCGCCAGTGGAGGGTGTTAAGCTTGGCGGAAGCGATTTTGCATGGGGTGCTACTGAAGCACCACTGGAGAAGACCAAGGATTACCTGACGTGTAAGTGGGGTGCCGAGCAGATTGATCGCGATTTTGACGGCAAGCCTTTCTTTATGGCGTTGGGCCTGTCAAAGCCGCATCTACCCTGGTATGTTCCGCAGGAATTTTTCGATATGTACCCGCTCGATACGTTCGAGCCGCCGATATTCCGCCGTGATGACCTGGATGACATAATCAATGCCAAAGGCGAAAAAATATTCGAACCGACTTCCCGTTTCATCGTTGCTGATGAGGCAGACATGCATAAAGAGGCTGCACGGGCCTATATAGCGGCAGTTAGCTATGCCGATACGTGTCTGGGTGTTATTTTCGACGCACTTGAAAAAAGCGATGTTGGCGAAAACACTATCGTGATGATCTGGGGAGATCACGGGTGGCACCTTGCCGAGAAGATGCATTACGGCAAGACATGGCTATGGGAAGAGTCGGCGCGTGTACCCTTCATTGTCAGTGTGCCGGGCGTTACGCCATCAGGCGCCGTATGCGACCGCGTTGTAAACCTTCTCGATATGTACCCAACGCTGATCGATCTGTGCGATTTGCCTAAGAACCCTGCCAACGAAGGTCACAGTTTTGCCCGCCTGCTTGCCGATCCGAGCATGGCTTGGGATCATCCGACGCTGACAACTTACAAGTACATGAATCACTCGATTACCGACGGACGCTATCGCTATACGTGGTACGGCGGCCAGAAGGGTGACGGAACTGAAGAACTCTATGACCACAGCACCGATCCGATGGAACACAAAAACCTTGCGGCAAGCTCGAAGCACAAAGCCATAATTGCCAAACTCAAAAAATATCTACCAAAACACAATGAGCCGGACTCACCCATGAACACATTTAAAAAGAAGAAGAAAAAAGAGATACGCACGCGGAAGAAATGATTTTGCAGACAAGGCAGTTGGACCATGATGAAATACAACAGAATTATGATTGCAATACCAGCGGTAGTGTTAACTCTTGGTCTCTATGCAAAGTCTGCTCAGCTGTTTTCAATGTCGGTCAAGTTCTATCATGTGAAAGACAATCTGACCGCCGCTGAGATGCTTGATTGTCAGGTCAGCGCCTCGGTCAAGTCCGCCGGTAAATACCGCTCCATCGATTTCCAGTATCTCATGTTTCCATTTTCCGCTGTTATCGAGTCGCGCCTTAGTCGCCTGCTTCCTGTCTGCTCCGTCGAAGTAGTTCAGTGACCATTGGCCATAGCCCTTATCCAGATAGGTTACGGTGACGCGAATGTTTTTTTTGCCGGGATCATCACTGAAAAAACTTTTGTCAAGACGAAAGAGCATTTCGCCGCCCGCATGGATAGATCTTGCGAATCGCCCATAGATCGAATCGCTCGGGCCAACGTGCCACCAACCGGTTGACGTCGCGTCGGGATCGATCTGCGTCAGAAACCGTTCGTAGTTACCTCGCCAGTATTGCCAGCCAACATCGACGTATCCTTTTCGCTGGCGATGGCGAATCCCTGTGTCGAATAAAAACCCGTCGTCCTCAATCACAGCACCGTTCTTTGCATGCACTTTGACGATGGCCTTATAGCGTTCGCTATTTTTTGAGAATGCTTTGCCGAATTTGTCTTCGGGAAAGGTCACTGTGTCCGAAACATCCAGCCCATGCCTGAGTGCGCTGAAGGCGCCTGGCGAATCCCTGGGGTCTTTTTGGCCGGCATACTTATTGAAAAATTCGAAGTGTTTGTAAGTTTTAGCAGCGGCGATGGCATCTTCACGCACGTTCCACATATCAAGACCGTACTGGAGGCCGAAGAGAATGCTCCAATAGAGATTGCGGTCGAGGTCTTTCTGGAACCATGGCTGCATCCAGAGGCTGTCCAGTTCGCAACGCGAATAGATCGGTTTCGACGATGGATTTTCGCCGAAGAGAACAGGGGTCCAATACCCCATACGCCCGGTTGCCTGCGGGACATGATACCCATGGCCGGCGTTGCCCCGTTTAATCCATTTCAATTCCATGTGTTCGAAAATCCAGTCGTTCATTTCGGTGATAAACTCTGCATATCCGCCCCCCGGATGTATCATGATGGGTATTTTGGGCCTGTCGCCTTGCTGAAAAGCTTCATCGTAAACAAGCCATGCTTTCTTGCGAAACTCGATCCACTCCGGATCATTGCGCATTAATTCGCGATAGCGTTTGTTCGTAGGGACGGCGCCCTTGAACAGTCCCTCATCGCCCGTGGAACCTTCTGCGGTTTGGACGCAAACGATACGCTCGCGAATATCGGTGTCCAGCGAACGAAGATGTCTGCCGAATTCTCGAATCATCCTGTGGTAATACTTCTGATAATCTTCGTCCAGCGGCCACGGTATGACCCGCTTTTTTCCCTTACTGTCCTTTTCTGCGATGCGAGGAACTCCATTGTCGAACAGCCAGGACGGGCAGCATGGATTAAACCACATGACCATGAAGATGTTGAATCCCTCATCGGCGGCTTTTTTCATCTTTGCGTCTATGTTCGACCAGTCATAATTGCCCGGCGTCGGTTCGACACTGTCCCAATGCGGAACCAGACTAACTCCTTTTACGAAGGGAAAGTCCTTCTTATGTGTCTTGCCGCTCCATGAACACCATGTATAGATACCGAATTGAGTTCTATCGGTCGCAGCCTTTGCCGAAATATTTTCGCCAAAGCATACCGATAGCACCCATATGCAAAGCGTAAAAAAATATCGTTTCATCACCAGGCTCATAAAATCTCCATCCAAAGCAATATTGCCCTATGTATATGATACCTCATTTCCTTAATGAAGCAATGCCATAATGCGCATGTCTATCGCCATTTTACGCTAAACGGGTGATTTTTCCTCTATGGTTGTTCGCAGATTTCAAGGTTAACCGTCATTGACGACTGGTAAGCAATGGCTTGTCTGCGTAAAATGGATATGATTGTGCGCATTATGGCATTGAAAAGGTTATCTGAAAAATGCTAATATGATAAGTGATTTAATAAACGAGATTATTTTTTGAAAGACTATTAAAGTGAATCGACGAGAATTTCTAAAAAGTGTTGGGATCGCCGCAGCATGTTTTGCTTCGGCAGATTCCATAATGGCATCCGAGAGTATCGCTGCAAAACCCAACATCATATACATCCTTGCCGACGATCTCGGTTATGGCGATCTGGGTTGTTACGGACAAAAGCAGATCAAGACTCCAAACATTGATAAGATGGCAACCGAAGGCATGCGTTTTACAAGGCATTATTCCGGTAGCACCGTTTGTGCTCCTTCACGCTGTACGCTGATGACCGGTTTGCATACGGGGCACTGTTATATTCGCGATAATGGAAAATACAGTCTTCGACCATCTGATGTGACTGTTGCTCAGACCTTGCAAAAGGCAGGATATACCAACGGCATAGTTGGTAAATGGGGACTGGGGCAGGAAGGTTCGACCGGAACGCCAAATAAAAAAGGGTTCGACTATTTCTATGGTTACCTCGATCAGCAGCACGCGCATAATTATTATCCCGAGTACCTGTTTGAAAATGAAAGTCGTGTAAAATTAAATAACTTTGTGCCCGATGCAGGTCAGTACGGAGAGGGCGTAGCAAGCGAAAAGAAAGAATACAGCCATGATCTGATGGTTGAAAAAGCAATGGACTTTATTAACGAAAATAAACAGAAGCCATTCTTTTTGTATCTGGCACTTACCATCCCCCATGCAAATAACGAAGGTGACGATCTTGGAATGGAGGTTCCTTCCACAGAGCCGTATACTAATGAAAACTGGCCTCAGCAGCAAAAGAATATGGCGGCGATGGTTACCAGAATGGATCGTGATATTGCCAGGATCGACGATCTGTTAAAGAAATTGAATATCTATGATAATACTGTGGTGTTTTTCACCAGTGATAACGGTCCCCATAAGGAAGGCGGAAACGATCCTGAATTCTTTAACAGTTCCGGATCGTTAAGGGGGATCAAGCGTTCTCTCTATGAAGGCGGTATCCGTGTGCCAATGATAGCCCGCTGGCCAAGCAGGATACCGGCAAAATCGAGCAGTGACCATTCCTGTGCATTCTGGGATGTATTTCCTACACTTGCAGAAATAGCCGAGACAGATGTTCCTGAGGGTCTTGACGGGATTTCTTTTCTGCCTGAACTGCTTGGTAAGTCACAGCAGCAGAGAAAGCATGAATCTCTTTACTGGGAGTTTCACGGTGGAAAGAGCTGTCAGGCGGTTATGTCAGGCAACTTCAAAGCTGTAAGGCAAAGTTGGATTAAGCAGCCGGATGGGCCTCTTGAATTGTATGACATTGAAAAGGACCCGCAGGAACTAACCGATATTGCGAAAAATCATCCGGAATTGGTCGCAAAATTCGATAAATTATTCGGACAGGCCAGAACAGAATCCGAATTATTCTCTACCGATATCAAGGCCCGAAAGAAAAAAATGAAATCTGAGAAAGACGTAAAAATATAAATCAAACTGGTGCTTGTATATTTAGAGGCAATCTGCTATAATAGCTTATGTCTGTTTTTAAAAGCGACAGACAAAGGAGAGTGAATATTGAGACGCAGGGTTTTTTTGAAAAGCTTGTCGATTGGGTCTTTGTCTCTTGCCTTGTGTGGAAATCTTCCGGCAGCGGCAATACGCAAACGCCCGAATTTCCTGGTTATTCTTGCAGGTGATGCGCAAAGTGGCGAATGATGTGCGCGAAATGGCTTTGTTATTATTTGTTTTTATGCGATAATTAAAATGAAGGTTTGTTTTGAATTAAGGTAGTACAGGGTGGTCATTCTCTGCACATATTTTTATTGTTTTATCTTTGCGGAGGTAGTTATGGGTACGAAAATAATTTGCAGTATAGTGTTAGTATTAATGTTAACCCTTAGCTCAGTTGCACTGGCAGATGTAACAGATACTTTTGTATCTGCTGGCGGCAATGTGACCATTGCAACCGAAGGTGCCAGCTCGGTCGGACTGATAAATTCGGGTATGAGCACTTTTGGCTACGGCGGTGTTTGCACGGGATATAGCGGTTCGTCGGAAATCCGATTTAACGCTTCAAATATGCGGATACATTTAAATAACATAGACGATGCTACCGGTTCCTATATTGTGACCGTATTTGACTCGAGTGGTGGTAATACGCCGGATCAGACTGTTGCTGCTACAGGCATTCGGATCACCTCCGAAAGGTCCAAACCCGGACGTTACCTGCTTCGTGATGAATGCAGCGGTCAGTGGTATGCCTCGCAAGGCACGGAGTTAGATGGAGTAGAGGTTACGATTTCATCCTTGAGCTGGTTTACAGTCGACGAGAGTGACGCTATCAACACTGCCATTTCAGCAGGTACGGCTACCTTCCCAGGTGCTGGCGCCGGCAGTGGAGTTCAAACCCTAAACTTTACTGCCGTAGCGGCTGAGCCGAATAGCATTGATGGTGGGGGTTGGTATTTTACTACCTCAAAACAGGACCATATTACCGGTTTGAGCTGGATCGGCGATCCGAGCCCCGGTTGCGGTATGTTCGTCAGTGCCGGTCCTGATCTTTCAGTCAACATCAATACGCAAAACCCCTTCATTATCGATGCTTCTTCTTCCTCGACAGATTCACTGGCATGGTCGATAGTTAGTGCCCCGCCGGGCTCGACTATGACAACGGCTAATTTTTTGCCGAGTGCCAGCGTTGAAGACCCAAATGTCACCGTGGACATTGTAGGAACTTATGAATTCATGCTTACCGGTTCTGCCGCCGGTCAGGATGATGCGACAGACACAGTTGTCATTACTGTCGCCGATAACTTTGCCCCGACGGTAACTGTCGACACTGCTGACACGTTGATATTGATTACTGAGACTTTAACTCTTGATGCTACAAGTGACGACCAGGATGTTTATCCAGGTACCATGACATACACCTGGACGGCTGCAACTGGCGATGGCGACGTGGGAAGTGTTACTTTCGGCAATGCAGCAGCAGAAGATACGACAGTCGATATTACAACACCGGGTACTTATACGCTCACGCTAACTGTCAATGACGGTCAACTGGATGCTATCGATTCTGTCGTTGTTACGGTCATCGGCAATACCGCTCCTACGGCAGTTGCTGATGTTAATGATATTGTTGTCCTTGCCGATGGCGGCACGGCTGCTCTAAACGGAGCTGGAAGTTATGATGATGGTCTGCCCGGCGATCCGCTTGTTTACACGTGGTCCGATGTTACCGTTGACGGTCCTGCAGCTGTAGTGATCACACAGGATACTTCCGATCCATCTGGCGTGGCAACATTTACGGCAGCCGGTGTTTACACACTGAATTTGAATGTAAGCGATACCGAACTCAGTGATGATGCTACGGTTCAGGTCAGAGTATTCATGAGGCCCTTGATCACAACTACGGTTGCCTGTACTGCAGATACATTTGTAAGAAGTGACAAGGGTGACAGAAATCATGGCATAAATCTTAAGTTAGCCATAGCAGCAGGAACAGACAGTGACGACCCTAACACCTATTATTATGGTTATCTCAGATTTGATCCCAACAGTATTGCCGGTGCCATAAAAGACTTCGGGAGCATTATGCTTACGACAAGTAATAACAAAAGTAAGGACCTCAATGTTACTGCATGGGCTGCAACTTACACTGTTGCGTCAACTCGGTGGGTTGAAGGTGAACAAGAAAGCTCTGACTCGACCGCAGGCGGTATTAACTGGAACACCAAAGACGAGCAGGTAACTATGGGAGATCAGGTCGGTACTGCTGTTGGTCCGGGTAGCAATGAAGAATATGCTATAGATGTTGCTGGGATCGTTTTCGAATCTGACGGAACGGCGAACTTTGTGATACAGTCTGAAATCGGCATCAAGAACCCAAACTTGTACTCCAGAGAAAATATTGATTATGCGCCAAGACTGGTTATAAGCTATGACCCGAATGAGGCCTACAACCGTTATCCGGGACGCAATGCAACAGAGGTTCATCCAAAATCTGCTGATTTCATTTGGACACCGGGTGCAGGCGATACTTCCGCTGTAGTCCGGGTAAAAGAAGTTGGCGGAAGCTGGATTACAAGCGGTTCAATTGCTGTAACTGCCGGCGTAGAAACCTCTATGCCGATAGCTGACTTTATTGCAGAACTTGCGCTTGGAACTGATTATCAATGGCAGATATTTGGAAACGGTACGATCGAAAGCGAAATATTTACCTTTACATCTATGCTTATTGATCCTGCCTATCCGATCAATGTAAGTCCTGCAGATGGTGCGATTGATCAGGGAGATCCTGCATTTACATTTATTCCGGGTGAAGGTGTTTCAGGCCCCGGCGCACAGCAGGATCTGTACATTGATACCGACGCGGATGTTTCAGACGGAAGGGTCGTTGCAAATGTTTCCAGCGGTGTTAAGATTTACGCTTTGGTCCCGAATACGACATACTACTGGGCTATTAACGCTGAAGGTAAGACCAGTGCTGCTACCAGCTTTACTACTGCCGAAACAGTAGTTTTCGACGACTTCGAAGGTGGCGTATGGCCTGGTGGAGTTGCCGAGACAGTCATCGTGGCTGATGAAAGTACCCAGTCAATGGCAATTGCGTATGACGACTCCGATGGTGCTGACGCAGCAACTCTGATGTTGGCAGGTGGAGTGGACCTTTCCAGTGCGAACGCAGCTTTCCTGCATATTCAATACCACGGAGCTATCGGAAATGACGCCGAGCTTATGACCGTAACTCTGGATTCCGGTGCCGGCGGTGTAGTAACTGTCGCTTACGACGGTGACCCGGCCAATATCGTAGAAGAGTCCTATCCAAACTTCCATAACTGGTATGTAGACCTTGCGGGCTTTGCAGGCGTGGACATGACCTCCGTTGAATCTATCTCGATCGGTGTTGGTGACGGTGCGGGTACAGAAGCCGGTACGATTTACGTCGACGATATTACCCTGAATGCTCCAATGTGCGTTAGAGCTAAGATTTCCGGAGATTTTAATGGTACAGACTGCATGGGCGATTTTAACGAGTTGGTGTTACTTATAAGGGATTGGCTGCTGCAGGCAGAAGCCAGGACCGCTGGCGGCGACGTTACCTCTGACCTGCTAATGCACTTTGACTTTGAGACTCTCGTCGCTGATCCTGGCGGAGATTATTATAACTCAACAGTCGGCGGAGTTACCGCAAGCGTTCAGGGTACCGTAGGTGTTGCAGCCGGCCCGACTGGTCTCGGTAATGCGATAGACTGTGCTGCCGGTTTTGTCACTGTTGACGATCATGCAACGGTCCTTGCAAATATTACCGATGGCGGAACGATGGCCTTCTGGGCTCGTACCGATACCACGGTTGATCCTCTGACTGGTAAATTTGTCATCAATGATGATAACATGTTTGTAAGTGCAGATGGCGGATCAGCGGATAATTGGCGGTTCCGGTTCAACGATACAGGAACATACAGATCCAAGGTTCTCAGCGGTGAATCTGTTAGCACAGGGTATGATGGTGACGATGATATCAGTAAGGTTATCGGCGTTTGGAATCACATTGCATGTGTAGTTGCTCACAGCGACGGCTACTCCGCTATTTACGTCAATGGTGAGCTTATGGCTGTAAGTGCCAATGTCGTTCCGCTGACATTTGGTGCCCCGAATGGAGGAGACTTCAATATTGGTAACAGAAGGATAGAGAGCTTGAATCCAAATAAGATCGATGACTTCAGGATTTACAACCGTGTTCTCACTCAGGAAGAGGTCATGACCCTTGCAGGTACGGCACCTTTTGTTCAGCCGGTTGTTTCTGCTGCCGATACTGATAACGATGGTACTGTCAACCTTACCGACTTCGCTAACGTAGTGTCGATTTGGCTTGACACAGTTGTCTGGCCATAAAAAAGCTTTGAGGATATGGCTCGACGTTGGTTGACAGGCAAGTAATGATTGATTATTGATTATTCAAATGTAAAATTAAAGGGCTCATGCTTCGGTGTGAGCCCTTTAATAAATCCAAATCGAAAGGGGTTATCTTTAATGTCATTGTCACGGCGAAATTTTTGAAATCGGCTTCAATCGCAGTCTTATCTCTAACAGTCTCAGGTATAGCTAATACCGCTGCTTCACGTCCTAATATTGTGGTCGTGCTGGTCGATGATATGGGGTATTCCGATCCCGGCTATATGGGAGGTGAGGCTATTACTCCGAACCTCGACAACCTGGCGAAAAAGGGCGTTACTTTCCTCAACATGTTCAATAATGCAAAATGCGCACCATCACGTGCCGCCGAACGGTGCAGGCAAATCCACCGTCCTTAAGGTGGTTGCCGGTCTGTTGAGGGCCACCAGTGGTACTATCGCAGCCGGGGAGATACTGTTCAATGGTGAGAGTATCCGGGGACTGAGGACAGATCAACTCGTTTCAAAGGGAATATCATTAGTGCCGGAGGACAGACATTTATTCTCCTCTATGACAGTCATCGAGAATCTTGAGATAGGGGCATTTCAGCGTAGTGACAGGGTTGCTGTGAAGGATGATATTGACATGGTTCTTACGTTTTTCCCTCGACTCAAAGAGAGAACCAAACAAAAAGCAGGCACTCTTTCCACCGGAGAACAACAAATGTTGGCAATTGGTCGAGCATTGATGCTAAAACCAAAGTTGTTGTTAGCTGATGAGCCTTCCTTGGGGCTATCTCCTAATTTTGTAGAGTTAATTTTTGATAAACTTAAAGAAATCAACAAGAATGGTACGAGCATACTATTGATAGAACAAAATGCAGTGGAAGCTTTATATGTTGCCCACAGGGCATATGTCTTCAGCATTGGTGAAATTGTATTGCAAGACATGGCGACAAGTTTGCTGAATAATGAGGAAATCAAAAAAACCTTTTTAGGTATCAGTTAAATAACGTCCATCCCTTCCCGTCAATTCCTTTCAGTTTGATCCTGGCTCAGAACGAACGCTGGCGGCGTGGCTAAGACATGCAAGTCGAACGGACCATATGATTGAGTAATCGAGATTATGGTTAGTGGCGTAAGGGTGAGGAATGAATAGGTAAC
>SDBV01010014.1_pt1 | contig 12494 bp, 12 predicted proteins | sample 2277081 | NCBI WGS metagenome assembly SDBV01 (sample SAMN10402039, study PRJNA504765) | marine sediment metagenome | isolation source: marine sediment core GS10_PC15, 223 cmbsf | place: Arctic Ocean: Southern Knipovich Ridge | collected 2010 | reverse complement strand
AGATTTTAACAAATAAACAGTTTGAGCTGGTTCAAAAGAGAAATAAAAAGCTAATCGGTAAAACTCTAGATGTTTTAATAGATTCATATAACTCAGAGTCTAATCTTCTCGCCATGGGAAGATCTCAGGGGCAAGGATACAATGTTGATTCCAATATAATTATCAACAATACTCAGAAGATTAAATCTTTTGGAAAAATCTACAAAGCTAAAATCATAGATTTAGCAGAATATGATCTTATCGCTTCTTTAAAATGAGAAAAATTTATTGAAAAGAAATGTTTTTTTCTGTTCACTGAGCTTAGAAGAGAAAAAATATTAAAAGGTCATATCATGGCAAAAAAACAAAAGTTTACAGGCTTTACTCTCTTTGTAGCTTTAATTGCTGCAATTGGTGGGCTTTTATTTGGATATAATACTTCAGCAATTTCTGGAGCGATTTTATTTTTAGCGAAAGATTTTAATTTATCTACAATCGCTCAGGAAGTAATTATTAGTGTTATTTTAATAGGAGCTTTAGTCGGAGCCTGTTTTGGCGGAATTCTAACAGATAGAATTGGAAGAAAAACTACTCTTTTACTAACTTCTATTGTTTTTTTAATAGGGATTTTTATTGTAATGACAGCAGATCATATAACTGCTCTTGTTGTTGGAAGAATAATTCTAGGGTTTGCTATTGGAATAGTATCACTCGCTGTTCCTCTATACATTGCTGAAATGTCAGATCCAGGTCATAGAGGAGCTTTAGTATCTATAAATCAATTAGCAATAACTATCGGTATTTTACTTGCATATGTAGTTGATTATTTCTACGCTCCAACAGGTGAGTGGAGATCGATGTTTGGTATCGCTTTAATTCCAGCTGTTTTACTTTTTATTGGGCTTTTTTTTATTCCAGAGACACCATCTTATTTAGCGTCAAAAGGGGATAAGAAAAAAGCTTTAAAAATACTTAAAAAAATTGAAGTAAATACATCAAAATCAGAAGTAGTTCTAGAGAAAAGATCTTCTAAAAAAATGGGTTCATGGAAACAGCTTTTTCATAAATCTTTAAGACCAGCTCTTATTGCCGGAATTGGAATTAGTATATTTCAGCAAATAACTGGAATAAATATCGTAATTTATTACGCTCCTAAAATTTTTCAACTAGCAGGAATAGAGAGCGCAACGTCCGCCATCTTAGCTACTATGGGAGTTGGAGTTATAAACTTTTTAATGACAATTGTAGCTCTTTGGTTAATCGATATGGTTGGAAGAAAACCTCTTTTAATAGTAGGTCTCATTGGAATGAGTCTATCCTTAGGAGTTTTGGGAATAGGTTTTTTAGAAACTACGAAAGCAACAAGTGTGATTTCAATTGTAAGTTTAATGACTTACGTTTCATTTTTTGCGATAAGTTTAGGTCCTGTCGCATGGCTGATTATCTCAGAGATATATCCAATGGGAATAAGAGGAAGAGCTATGGGAATAGCAATTTTTGCTAACTGGACTTGTAACTATATTATCTCTCTAACATTTTTAACTTTAATAGATTTTTTAGGAAAATCAGGAACTTTTTGGTTCTATGCCTTAATTGGCCTATTTGGACTTTGGTTTGTAATTAAAAAAATCCCAGAAACTAAAGGAAAAGAATTCAAAGAGATTCAAAACTATTTTAAAAAGAAGGCAGCTAAAAATTAATATTTTTAATATTATATAAAACAAAAAAAATGGAGACTTAATATGTCATATTCAAAAATTCAAGAGCTTTTGGGTAAAGATGCCAAAAATCTTTTAGATCATAAATCTAAAACGATGCCAAAAGATAAACTCCACATTCCAGGTCCTGATTGGGTAGATAGAATCTTTTCTGAGTCCGATAGAAGTGTAAGAGTTCTTAGGAGTCTGCAAGCTCTATATTCTCACGGAAGATTAAAAGATACTGGCTACTTATCGATCTTACCTGTTGATCAAGGAATAGAGCACTCAGCTGGTGCATCTTTTGCTCCAAACCCGATATATTTTGATCCTGAAAATATTGTTAAACTAGCAATTGAAGCTGGTTGCAACGCTGTAGCATCAACATCTGGAGTACTATCTATTGTAGCTAGAAAATATGCTCATAAAATTCCTTTTATTTTAAAGTTTAATCACAATGAACTTTTATCTTATCCAAGCACATACGATCAGATAAAATTTGCATCTATTAAACAAGCTCATGAGATGGGTTGCGTAGCTGTTGGAGCAACTATCTATTTCGGTTCTAAAGAAAGCAATAGACAAATCATAGAAGTTGCAAAAGCATTCGAACATGCTCACGAACTTGGCATGGCAACAATTCTATGGTGCTATTTAAGAAATTCTGCTTTTAAAGTTGGAGACACAGACTATCACGCTTCTGCAGATCTTACAGGTCAAGCAAATCACCTCGGCGTTACAATTCAAGCAGATATAATTAAACAAAAACTTCCAACTAACAATGGTGGCTACAAAGCTGTAAAGTTTGGGAAATACTCAGATAAAATGTATACAGAATTATCTTCTGATCATCCAATAGATCTTTGTAGATATCAAGTTATTAATAACTACATGGGTAGAATTGGTCTTATAAATTCTGGTGGAGCATCTGGAGAAAATGATTTAGCTCAAGCAACAGAGACTGCTGTAATAAATAAAAGAGCGGGGGGAATGGGGCTTATTTTGGGTAGAAAAGCTTTTCAGAGACCTGTAAAAGAAGGTGTTGAAATTATTAATTCTGTGCAAGATGTTTATCTTTGTAAAGAAGTAACGATCGCATAAGAGAAAAGGTCTTGTAATATTTATATAGATGTATAAAGTTATCTAAAAAATAGCAGCTAAAAGTAGCTGCTATTTTTTTTGTCATTAATTAACATTTAACTATTTTGAGAGAAAAAAACATTTTTTTTATTTAAAAAAATCAAAGATATTATCACTTCTAGCAGGCGCTCTTCTTCTTACTTTGCCTTCCCAAGGAAACGGTCTTTTAGCGGGAGGGATATCTTGATCTTTTTGAAATTTCGTAACTAAGCCTCCTATAATAGAGCCAATACCACTAGATTGTTGAAGAGCAGATAGTGCTATTATTTTAGCTGTAGCTTTTGATGCATCAATTTTTGGATTTTCAAATGTGCCTTTAATTGGAATTTTTATAACGTAATCATCAGGTAGATTTTCAATACCAAAAACGCTATATAAAGTATCCGCTGTTATTCCTAAATTCATTTTTAGAGCTTTATTATTGAGATCTATTTTCCCCCAGCTGCATAAGTGAACAGCTTCATCTATTAAAAAATCCATTCTATCAGAGAGTAGCATTCCATTATCTATTTGGATGTTTACATTTGTAAACCACATGTTTACAACATTTGAAGATCTAAGTTTTGCAAGCTTCGTCATAGTTCTAATAGCTCCAGTGTTAGAGATAATCAGTTTATTTAGATCTATTGACATATGTCCAACTTTTAGATTTTGAGTTTTAAAAGGGGAGAGGGGATACGAAAAACCATTATTTGAGATTCTAGTGATTATTGGAGAGTTTTTTTGAGATGCAAGATATGTAATGTTGTTTGCAAACCCGGGATTTATAGGGGCTAGATTTAAAACAATAGTAGCTGATTTTGTTAGAGTAATTTTATCTTTTTCATAAAAAAGATTTAAATTAGCAGTTGCATTTGTAGATTTGATATCAATATTTATAGGTCCTTTTAAATTGTCTAGTGTGGATTCTATATGTAGATCTAAACTAGATCCTAGAATTTGAGATAGAATATTTTGGTATTTTGGACTTGCTGAAAAAAGCAGTTGATCAATTCCGATTATAGGTATGTTTTTAGCGTTTATTGTTGATTGAATTTTATCTCCTTCGAAATGAATAGAAGCTGTGAAATTTCCAGATATATTATTTTCAGTAGTCCTGCCAGAGATTTCAATTGAGTTAATTCCTTTTAGATCTGCTTTTATAGATGCGTTAACATTATTAAAATTAGCATGCGGCTTGTTTGGATAGTGAATTACTACATTTAAATTATCGATTTCAGTATTAGAAAAGAGTTTTATTTTTTTATAGGTTTTTACAGATTTATAAAAAGATAAAAGACTCATATTAGATGTGATTGAATCTACATCCAAATCAATATTTGGATCTTTATAACTTAAATCTTTTATTCTTTGTGGTCCAAACCAAGTCAAATGAAAAGATTCTATTTCAACTTTGGCATTTGATTTTTTCTCAATTTTATTAATTAAAAAATTAGTTCCTGCTGTTGTAGAGAAAACAGCTGGAAGAAAAAATATAAAAATAGCTAAAGCTATCGATATAGAGATCAAAGTTATATAAATTGGTTTTTTAATATTTTTTTGATTTTGATTTTTTTTATTCATTCCACCGTCACCGATTTTGCTAAGTTTCTTGGTTGATCAATATCTGTTTTTCTTATTTTTGCAATAAAATAAGCAAAAAGCTGAGCTGCTATTGTAGAGGGGAATATAGAGAGCTCATCTATTGTGTTATCGAGCCAAATAACATCGTCTGCAATATCTTCAATTCCATAAGAGCCTTTTGTTGCAAAAGCTAATATTTTAGCGTTTCTAGCTCTCGCTTCCATTAAAGAAGAGAGCATTTTATCATATGTTTTTTTATTCGAGCAAAAAGCAATTATTGCAAGCTTAGAGTCTATTAAAGCAAGCGGGCCGTGTTTCATTTCACCAGCTGGATAAGCACTTGCGTGTAGATACGATATCTCTTTTAATTTTAGAGCAGCTTCCATCGCTGTTGGATACATTAAGTTTCTGCCTAAAAAAAAGAAATTATCATATTTTGAATATTTTTTAGCTTTTTCTTCTATTATTGATGTGTTTTTTAAAATTTTTCTAACTTTCGAGGGGATTTTTTTTAGCTCATTTAAAAGTAGGGTAGCCCTGTTTTTTTGCATTGATCTTAGCCTTGCTAAGTAGATTGCAAAGAGATATAAAACCGTTATTTGAGAGCTAAAAGCTTTAGTTGAGCATACACTTCTTTCTATTCCTGCTTTTAAAAATATTGAAGAGTCTGAAATTCTAGATAAGCTAGAGTTTTCTACATTTACTATAGATAGAATTTTTGCGCCTTTCTCTTTTGTAGTTTTTATCGCAGCTATTGTGTCTGCAGTCTCTCCTGATTGAGATATTGCAATAACTAATGTATTTTTAGTTAAAATAGGAGTTTTAAACCTCATCTCTGATGCGATCTCTGTAGAGACTGGGATATTTGCATTTTCTTCTATTAAAGATTTGGCTATTAAAGCTGCATGGTGAGATGTTCCACAAGCGGTAATTATTATGTTATCTATTTTTGATAAAAAGCTTTTCGATAATTTCAGATCCTCAAATTCAACTTGGCCCTTATTTTCTAAAATCCTTCCAAGATATGCTTTTTGTATGGTAGATGGTTGATCGAAAATTTCTTTAAGCATAAAATGCTCAAATCCTTTTTTTGAAAATTTTATGTTTTTTGCATTTATCTTTTCAGAAGTTTTTTGAAGCGTTTTGTTTTTAAAATTTATAACTTTTATTTCCTGGTTTTTTATATGTGCGATTTCATCATTTTTTAAAAATATCACATTTAAATTTCTGCCAGAGAATGCATTGGGATCAGAAGAGATGATTACTTCAGTTTTTTTATCGTTAAAACCAATAGCTAAAGGAGACTCCCTTGAAGCTGCTATTAATTCATTTGGATGATTTTTATGAATCATTGCAATAGCAAAAGATCCTTTTAGCTCTTTTAAACTTTTTAGAGTTGCCTCTATTAAATTGCCTTTATAGTTTGAAGAGATTAGATGCGCTATAACTTCTGTATCAGTATCTGATCTAAATTTATAATTTTTAGAGATTAATGATCTTTTTAAAATATCAAAATTTTCAATGATGCCATTATGAACTATCGCTATATTTTGGTTCTCATCAAAATGTGGGTGAGCATTTTTTTCATTTGCGCTTCCATGAGTTGCCCATCTTGTATGACCAATCGCCAAATCTAATTTAAGATTTTTTAGATTAATTTTTTTTTCTAGAGCCTTAATTTTGCCACTGGCTTTAAAATGAATGAGTTTATTGTTTTTTATAGCTGCTATTCCTGCAGAATCATAGCCTCTGTACTCTAAAAGTTTTAAGCCACTTAAACACTCTTTTATAGAACTTTTAGATCCTAGATAAGCAAAGATTCCACACATAAATAACCCTTCGAGTTTTTGTTAGTGTAGCAAATTGATAATTTATTTGCCTCTTATCTTTTTATTTTATCTATCATTTTTTTATGATGTATGTGCCAAGCTGGTCTTCTGAAATATCTGATGACAAATGGTATTATACAAAATAGGATGGTTCCTCCAATTAAAAATATCTCGTAAGAGAGTGTGTTAAATCCAGCAATTTGCGTAGGAGGAATGTACCCAACAATTAGTGCAAATGTTGTTCCTATTATTCCAATAGATCCAACAACCCACATGCCAACATTTTTAAATGGTATTTTATAAGCTCTTTCAACATTTGGTTTTTTATATCTTAAAACAATAGCAGAGATAAACATGAGTATGTACATGAGTTGATATAAATGCGCGGTTAGATTAAGTAGCATCCAATAAGATGAGCTAATAGTGGGGGTTAATAAAAATACAAAAGCCAAGATTGTTACGATGATAGCCTGCAATACTAAAAGATTTACAGGAGCTTGGTATTTGTTTAGCTTTTGTAAAATAATAGGAAGATCTCCATGTTCAGCTGTTGCATACATTCCTTTTATCGGACCAATCGTCCATGTGCTTATCATTCCAAGAGCGCCTATTGTTATGAAAAAAGCAACAACAGATGTGAGTTTTGGAAGGTTATATGCTCTAAAAAAGCTAGCCATAGCTTCGATAGCGCCTGCTGGAAGTTCAATATTTCCAGATGGAACAACGATAGCAATTGCAAGAGCTCCAAAAGATAAAATTGTAATAATAATTATCGCCGATATTAAAATAGAAATAGGATAGTTTTTTTTAGGGTTTTTCACCTCTTTTGCGTGAACTGCAGACATCTCTAAACCGCTAAGTGACATCAATACTCCTGAGATCAGTGCAAATTGTGAGATAGAGTTAAAATCAGGGAAAAACGTTTTTTTTGAAAAAACTATTTGAGAAGGATTGCCTAAAAACAGCCAAAGGCCTGCTAAAACAATAATTAAAATTCCAGGCAAGATTGTTCCAAACATTGCGCAAATAGTACTGATCCAACCGGATATTGTCATTCCAAAAAAGTTAACTATAGTAGATAGCCAAAAAACTATAATTATTGAGCTCATAATAAAAGTTTTATTTTGAGCTAGAGTTGGATCAAAGATATAAGCAAAACTAATAGCTGCAAAAGAGAGTGCTGTTGGGTACCATATCACATTTTCAATCCATTGAAGCCATATCGCTAAGAAGCCAAAATTATCTCCTAAAGCTTCTTTTACCCAGATATACACTCCACCTCTTTGTGGCCAACCGGTTGCTAGCTCAGCAGAGATAAGTGCGATTGGAATGAAAAAAGCAAGAGAAGAAACTATAATAAAAAAAATAGATGCAAAGCCATATTTTGCAGAAACAGATATGTTTGCAATATTTACCAATGCTGCGACATTTATCATCGCTAGCATAAAAACATTAATCGAACGTTTGCCTTGAAACATTTATACCAACTCTTTTTTCTTTAAAAGTATAAAGTATATTTCATCTAAGCTTAAATTTAAAAAAAAATAATTAAAAATTTTTGTATATGAATAATATTTTCATTTTTTCTTTTAGAGCTATTCATGTATAATCTTCTATAAATAAATGAATAAATAACATGAAGCCATTTGAAAAACGAGAGACTTGGAAATCTAGAACGGGATTTATTTTTGCAGCTCTTGGGTCTGCTGTAGGTCTTGGAAGTATTTGGAGATTTCCATATGTTGTAGGTCAAAATGGTGGAGCGGCATTTATTTTACTATATTTAATTTTTTTAGCTTTGATTGGTTTTCCGATTTTAATTGCTGAAATTTTAGTTGGAAGAACAGCTCAACTATCCCCATTTGGAGCTTTTAAAAAAATCGGCAAAAATAAATTTTGGGGTCTTAGTGGTAAATTAGTTATTTTTACAGGACTTATTATCAGTTCTTTCTATAGCGTTATCGCAGGCTGGATGCTTGGTTATTTAATAGAGGCTATTTTTGGTCATTTGAGCTTTTCTGGCGCTCCTCAGGCTTTGCAGCATTTTGATAAGCTTAGCTCATCTGCTTTTTGGTCCGTTGGGTTTCATTTTATTTTTATGGCCCTCTCTATTTTAATTTTGTTTATGGGAGTAAGAAAAGGTATTGAGCAAAAAAGCAAAATTATGATGCCTCTTTTGATTGTAGTTGTAATTATTTTAGTAATTAAAGGAGTGACGCTTCCCTCTGCATCAAAAGGTTTAAAATTTTTACTGTCTCCTAGATGGGATTTAGTAACACCAGCTGGTATATTAATCGCACTTGGACAAGCTTTTTTTACTCTATCTTTAGGACAAGGAACAATGGTGACATATGGAAGCTATCTCTCTAAAAAAGAGGATATCCCAAAAAGTTGTTTTCCTGTTGTTTTATTAAACACTCTTATTGCTATTTTAGTAGGCGTTGCTATTTTTACTATAGCTTTCTCTCAAGACGTACAACCGGGCGCTGGTCCATCTCTCATTTTTGAGACATTACCTTTAGTTTTTACTAAGATGAAATTAGGTTATGTATTATCTATCTTTTTCTTTCTTTTGGTAACACTCGCTGCTTTAACATCAGAGATTTCAGCTCTAGAGCCTTTTATTTCGTATTTAATCGATGAAAAAGGTTGGAAAAGAAAAAAGGCATCGATCTTTACAGGCTGTTTAGCCTTTTTAATTGGAGTGCCATCTGCTCTATCTTTTGGTCTTTTAAAAAGATTTACACTCTTTGGATTAAATTTTTTCGATTGCTTATCATTTCTATCTGTAAATATTTTAGTGCCACTTGGCGGTTTTTTAATTGTCGTATTAGTGTCATATATCTGGGGTATAAAAAAAGCTTTTGAGCATCTAAAAGTATCTAAGGAAGCTTTTTTTCATCATAGGCCTTGGGTTGCTTGGTATTTCAAAGTTTGCTTGAAATATATCTCTCCAATATTAATTATTTTAATTCTTCTTAATGTTTTAGGCTTTTTTTGATATATATCAAATTTTAAGCAAACTAAAGAAAAATGGCGTTTTTTAAAAATTTTATAGTCGTTGTAATCCTTGTTGGGATTTTAACAAGAATAGCTCTATATCTATTTTCTAGAAAATTAAAAAAAGATATGGCTATTTTTTTAGCTTTCTTTACAGTTTCGGTAATAATTCTGCCAATAGTTTCTCTAACTTTAGGGTTTGATATTGCTGTATCTGAATATGTTGTAGCTTTAGTTATCTGGCTGCTTTTTGATCTTATGAGAATAAAAATTGATACAAAGAAGAAAAAAAAATGAAGATTTTAATATATTTTGTAGAATGGATATTTGCTTTTTTTATTATTTGGGGGCTGAACTATAGTCTAAACAATATTTTGAAAAGAAAGATATCTCCTGTAATGGCCTCTATTTTCACTTTTATTATAATTGGACTTTTTTGTTTTTTCGTATCGCCTTATCTTATAACTTTTACTTATCCATCTTTGGTATATCTTCCTATAGCATTTTTCTTTTTCGTTATAACATTAATAAAAGTTGCAAAAGTCTAGTCTTTAAAAAGTGAATCAAATCCATTATCTGAATCTAGATTCTCCGAATCATCAGAATCTTTTGGGGCTGGAGCCTCAGGATCTAGATCCTTGAATAGCTTTTTAGCGATATCTTTTTTTGATTTTGAATTATCTTCATCTAGAGTATCTTTAATTGAAAACTCTTCACAATAGTTATTCTTCTCTCTATCAACTATATGCTCTGTATTTGGGACTAAACAATCGTTTGGTTTTCCAATTAGATAAAATCTACAGTTTTTACAAACATGTAGATCTGCTTCGCAAAAAAAGCAGGTTTCTTTGAAACCTACTTTTTTATTTGGCAGATCTAGTTTTTTTTTGCATTTATGACAATACATTATTCGTTTTCTATCCTTATCGTCTGCCTCCTACTGGCACTCTAAGTCCAGACATTGAGCTATCTAAACGAACAGGTGATGGTGTCGGTACACCAAAGCTAGAAGAAGAAGAAGAAGAAGATGATGATGAGCTTGGAGAGAAACGTTCATGGAAGCTTGGAGGGAGGGTGCTAGCTATACGTGCACTTAGAGCAAAAGATGAGCTAACGTCATCACTACTTGTTGATGGAATAGTCTCTCTTGGAGTGCTAGGAGGTGTTAGTCCACCTGTGCCAACAGGAGCTCTTGGAGCTGAAGAAGGTGTAGCTGGTCTTGTAGTAGGTCTTGAACTCCTAGATGGCCATAGACTAGTTGGGAAATAAGAAGAGAGTCCTCTTCTAGGTGCAGCTGAGGTCGCCACAGACGGTGTTACTCCACCTGTTCCAACTGGCGCTCTAGGAGCTGAAGCAGATGTACTATCTCTTACAGCTGATCTTCTAGGTGTAGGATTGGCTCTTCGCCAAGCTGTGAAAGTAGGGCTTCCCATTGATGACCAACGATCAAAAGAAGGTCTTCCCATCTCTACCCACTCATTATTATTTAATAAAATTATTCTGTGATCCCTTGTAAATGGCGAAGGAGCTCGAAAAAAAACCCATCTAGATGGAAGAACATAATCTCCAAGAGTTACAAATCTTCTATGCCATGGTCTTCTATGGGCTGTGGCAGTGGGGTCTGCTTCAAAGAAGCTTAAAATTGTAGCTAATATTATTACAGAAGATACAATTGCAGCTCCAGCTGGAGGTAAAAATGCATAAGATGCAATAGTACCTAGAGTTGCTAAAGCAACTCGAATAATTTTAGAAATAGCTAGATTTTTTCTTTCACCTCTATCTACAAGAGGAGAAGAACCAGCACGTGCGCTGGGTATTGATGATGATGATGAGCTCATTTTTTTACTCCTTAAATTTTTATTAAAGGCGTTTTATAAATAAAACGCCTTTTTAGTTTATTGTCTTTTGCCAACAGGTGTTCTTTGATGGATATATGCCGTGGATGGTGGCGGTGTTTTTTTTTCAGACCCAATAGGTACTCTAGTAGTAAATGTTTTCTCTACTAGAGGATTAGTAGAAGGTGTTGGTGTTACATTAATAGTAGCTGATGTTTTACGTGTTCCAACTGCTACGCGAGCAGAATCAACTAGCCTAGCTACACCTCTATCGGTAGAAGAATTTGTTCCATCTTCTTCTTCTCTTTGCGGCCTTTGAGTTGCCGCGAATAGTTTTCCTTGAACTGGATATGCACTCATATATTTACTCCTATTCAACTCTGTTAGCTTTTATTTCTTGAAGCATATTTACATTGATCAAAATGTTTTCATAAGAATTGTTAAACCATCCTTTTGGATTTGTTCCAATGATTACGACATCTGATGCGATCCATTTCATTAAAATCTTTTTTTGTGAAGGATCTAATTGCCATAGCGAATTATCTGATAAGATAACTTCTGAGGTTGTTGGATTGATTGCAGCTACTTGAAGTGTGTATGGGTTGTCTAAAATTGGGCTTAAATGTAGTTTAACTTCAATTGCAGAGCCTGTTCTTGTGTTTACCATCTTATATCCATATCCATTAAAATATGATGAATAAAATGAATTGTTTTTTACGATCATAATAGGATCGTTTTCTTTCCAAGAAAAAGCTGCTTTAGATGAACCATATTTTATGTTCCATTGAGATCCATCTTCAATGATTAAGTAATCACCTAAAACTGAAATACCAACGAGGTTGTGGGTGTAGTGATTAAACACTAAAGGTGGGTACTGATTATCATAAATTGTTGGAGATAGTTCTTTTTTTTCTGAAGATAGAAATTCTTTCTTCTCTTGTTCAAGAAGCTCTTTTTTTTCATTTTCTGTAAGAGCTCTAGAGCCTACCTCTATTCTATCGGCATCATTTGCAAAAGCAAATGTTGTTGTTAGAAAAATTGTGGCAATTGTAAAATATTTTGTTAAAGTTTGCATATATTTACTCCTTTGTTAAAAATGAGCCAGAATAATGCAAAAGTTTATTTTTTTTTGCAATTGAAATAAAAATTTCATAAAAAATCTAATTTGTTTATAAAGAGATTTTAAGAGGACAAATGATAAAAAAATTAACTTTTATATTTTTTTTATTTTTAGTTAGTTTTCTTTCTGCAAACGAGAAAAATTTAATATATTTAGGTGCTGGAATAAATAATTTCAGAAGACCAAATTCTCGTTCAACTGAATTTAGATTGGAGTTTAAATCTAAATATTCAAAGTGGCTCTTTCATCCAATTCTAGGTTATTCAATGACTACAAAAAAACAAATCTATGCATACGGGGGAGTCTCTTTAGATTTATATCCAAATCGCTA
>SDBV01010013.1_pt1 | contig 12495 bp, 11 predicted proteins | sample 2277081 | NCBI WGS metagenome assembly SDBV01 (sample SAMN10402039, study PRJNA504765) | marine sediment metagenome | isolation source: marine sediment core GS10_PC15, 223 cmbsf | place: Arctic Ocean: Southern Knipovich Ridge | collected 2010 | reverse complement strand
CGTTCGCCGCCCGCCCGGCGGACTAAGCGCCGCCCGCCTGCGCCTCGGCTTCGATCCATGCCGCGACCTGGCGCACTTCGTCGCGCGCCTCGCCGTCCGCATGAATCAGCCAGTACGCATGGGCCGTATCGCTCGCTTGCAGTGCGGGCGCAAGCTGGATCAACTGTTGCGTTTCGAGCAGGGGCTGAATCAGTTCGAGCCGGCCGAGCGCAATGCCGTGGCCCGCGAGTGCCGCCTGGATCACCTGGTCGTACTGGTTGAAGTGCAGCATGCCTTGCGGCCGCGCCCGCTGCAATCCGTGCGCGGCCAGCCAGTCGTGCCACTGCAGCCAATGATGGTGAGCATCGTCGAACTCCAGCAGGGCGTGTTGGGCGATGGCACGCCCCGAGCGCAGCGTTTTGATGCCAAGCGAGGGATGCGCCACTGGCGCAACCGATTCGCCGAACAGCCGCAGTGCCCCGGCGGGCGCAAGCGAAGGCGAGGTGTAGCGAATCGCCAGATCGATGCCGTCGCGACGCAAGTCGACAAGGCCGTTGTTGGCGCTGACCCGCACATCCACGCCGGGATGAAGCTGCTGAAAGCGGCTGAGCCGCGGCAGCAGCCACAGCCCCGTAAAGCCGATGCTGGCGCTCAAGGTGACGGGGCGTGGCACCCCGCTTGCGGTGATTTCGGCGAGCACGTCCTGCATCTGTTGCACCGCCCCGTCCGCGCTACGAAAGAGCCGTTCGCCCTCGGCGGTGAAGGCGATGGCGCGATGGCCGCGCACCAGCAGCCTGACGCCGAGCCGCTCTTCGAGCGCATGGATCTGGCGGCTGACGGCCGACTGGGTCACGCACAGATCCTGCGCGGCGAGCGTAATGCTCATGCGCCGGCCAACCGCGACAAAGCCGCGAATCAGGTCCAGCGAGGGAAGGCGGACGAGTGGAGTTGACATTCCTACCACGCATGTGAAGCACGAAGTGGACTGATTGGAGCATACGCCCTTGCAGGGCGCAACCGGCCGGAGCGCGAGCCGCTTTCCTACTGACAGCACGCTGGCAGTAGCCCCTCCCTAGAATGACCCTCAACATGACGTGAAAGCCTTTCCCATCAGCGGTTGCGGAGATTTAGCCATGAAGAAGACTTACCAGGGCAGTTGCCATTGCGGCAAAGTACGATTCGAGGCGGATATCGACCTGAACAGCGCGAACGGCGGCCGGCGCCGCTGCAATTGCTGGATCTGCGCGCGGCAGCGCGTCTCGGAGACGCTGGTCAAGCCGGAGGACTTTCGCCTGCTGGCCGGCGAATCCGAACTCGGCGACTACCAGTTCGGCACGGGCGGCGGCCACCATCTGTTCTGCCGGATCTGTGGGGCCGCTACCTTCGGGCGCGGCGTGATGGATGCAACGGGCGGCGAATACGTGTCGATTGCCGCTACCTGCCTCGACAACGCCAATCCGGCGCTGATGCCGCGTCTTGTCGCGAGCGCGCCGCTGGGAGCCGCGCGATGCTGAGCCTCTACTTTGCCCCGCTGGCGTGTTCGCTCGGCACTCGCATCGCCTTGTACGAGGCGGGCGCGCACGTCGAATATATCCAGGTCGACACCACGCTGAAGCAGTTGCGCGACGGCTCCGATTTTTATCCGATCAACCCGCTTGGACAGGTGCCCGTGCTGCGTACGGAGGAGGGCTGGCTGCTGAGCGAGAACACGGCGATTCTGCCTTACGTCGCCGATCGCTTTCCTGCGGCGCAACTGGCTCCGCCGGCCGGCACGTTGCAGCGCGCCAGGCTGCAGCAGTGGCTGGGTTTTATCGGCACGGAACTGCATAAGGCGGTGTTCGTTCCGTTGCTCGATCGCCGCGCGCCGGAGGAGGTCAAGCGTTATGCGCGGGATAAGGCCGCGCTGCGGCTCGGCATCTTGCAGAAGCACCTCGCCGTCAACGACTATTTGCTCGACCGTTTCAGCGTAGCAGATGCCTATCTGCTGGCCGTGCTCAACTGGGCGTCCTTTACCGGCGTGGGTCTGGCGGAATGGCCGGCGGTTAGTGCTTACTTCAGGCGGTTGCTGGCGCGTGCGAGCGTCGCCGAGGCGCTGTCGGAGGAACAGGCTCTCTACAAGGACGAAGTCGCACGGCGAGCGCGCTAGGCCTTCTGCTTTTTCATGAGCGCCCTGAGTTCCGCTCCCGCCTTGGGACGGCCAAGATCTGTGGCGGTGAAATGGCCGATCATGCGGCTGTGCAGATCGACCGTCACATAGTCGTTGGGCGCTTTGGCGTTCACGCCGTCGCTTGCCGAGTGATACTCGATGCGCAGTTGCGCCTCGTTGACGATGATCCGCAGGTAGCCGAAATTGACGTCGTCGTAGTTCTCCAGCACCACTTCGTCGGTGCTTTTGCCGGCCTTCTGTATCACCTGCGGCACGCGCAGTGCGGTTTCGCCGTGTCTGGTGAGTTTCGCCAGACCGTGGCCGCCGTTGCCGCACACCACGTACGGAATCTGTGTGCCGTCGGCGCCACGGGTGCGCGTAAAGCGCTGATAGTTGTGCGCGTGCCCCGACAGGAACGCATGCGGCCAGACACCGGTCTTTTCGCAGATGCTATCGATCTGCGCCAGCAGTTTGACGCTCCAGCCGTGACGGGACACGGTGTAGGGCGGGTGATGGTCGGCAATCAGCAGCGCACCCCGATACTTCTCAGCCTTGACGCGTTTGAGCGCCGCCTCGAGAAAAGCGAGCTGGGATTCGCCAACGTGCTTGTTGTCGGCGATCACGCCTGGGTCTTCGAGCGTATTGCTGTAGAGCACCAGCACGCGCACGAACGGCGCTTCGAAGGTGAAGAACACGCCGGGCTGAATTTGCGCGGTGCGCGAAAGGCCACCGGCATCGGGCGTGACCACAAAGCCCTCAGCGCAAAAGTTGCGCAGATAGGCCGCGAGACTCGTTGCATGCGCTTCGGGAGAGATCATGCCGTCGTGATTGCCCGCGCACGCGAGAATCGGCGCCGGGTAGTCGCGGTAGGGTTCGTAGAACTGATCGTAGTAGTACTTGCCTTCGCCGAAGTCGTAGACCACGTCGCCCAGCATCAGCATGAACTGCGGCACTTCCTTGGGGTCCGCTTCGACGAAGTCCGCCGTCATCTTGTCGGCCACCTCGTTTTGCGTGGCCGGTCCCTTGGTGTTGCCGCAATCGCCGGTTGAATGAAACACCATCTGGCCGCGCTTCTCGATCTGCTTCACCGCGTCCTTGTTGCCGCCCAGCACCTCGGTGAGTGTCAGTTGCGGTTCAGTCCCGCCGCGCGGGGGCGGAAACGGCAAGGGAAACAGCTTGTGCTCCGCGTTGAGCTTGTCGATTTCCTTGTAGACGTCTTTGTCGGAAGGGTGACGGACGCGAAAGACGGTCGGATCGGCCGTGGGTTCCGGTTGCGAGAAGACGGGCTGCTGCAGCTCGCGAGGGGCGAGCGCCGACGAACTGCTCGAGGTGACGGCGGAATCGGCCAGCGACTCGGTGCTGGCTGAAGTAGTGGACGATTTGCGGCGGGACTTGGTTTCTGCTGATTTCGACTTCGCTTTGGCGGCCACGCGAGCACTCCCAGGATGATGTGGGGGCAGGCATGCGCCGCAGTCTACGGCGAAGCAAACACGGCGCACATCCTGCCTGCAGTATATGAAAAGCCGGAAATTTTGCAGAACCGTGACGCCATGACGATCGAGTCAGCTCTCGCCGTGCTGGCAGAAGCGGCGCCCCGGAACATGCGAAACCACAGCCTGAGCGATTTCAAGCGGCGTGCTTTCGGCGGGGACGACGCGGCGGCATGAATCGGGCGTGTGCTTCATCGTCCATTCGACCAGCCGGTATGAGCGTCCCCACGGAGGCTGCAGCGGGTCGGAGACCGTGCAGGATTGAATCTGGCGCACCCAATCGTGCTCGGGCATGGCCCGCAGATGTTCGAATACCGTATCTTCAACCATGGTGTGTGGTTCCCTCGCAGGAAGGCGCTGCATCGTGCGATGCGCCGGCGGCACCCCTCGGTTAAAAAAACGCCGCCGATACTCAGGCGGCTCAACAGGGGATGTTGAGCGCCATAGTTGCAGGGAAGAATTAAGCCAGACTTAAAACCACGCCGGAAAGGCGTGGTCCGTACAGAAGTTAACGATTGACGTCGTAGCCGTCGTTAAGCGTTTGCAGAAACGCGATGATGTCGCGCATTTCCTGATCGGTCATGGCCGGCTTGTCGCCGAACTTGCGATCGAACGGGGCGTCGGTGAAATCGACGTTGGCCTTATATTGCGGCGGAATGTCGTCGAAAACCTGGATCTTGCCGTCGGGGCCGCGCGGATAGATCTTCGCCGGATCGGTATTGCGGACGTTGTAGAACGTCATGACCTGGTCGAGCGTGTGATACACGCCGTTGTGGAAGAACACCTTGCGGGTGGCCGAATTACGCAGCGTCGGCGTGAGGAACATGCTGCAGTATTGCTTCTGATCGGTCAGGTCGGTACGGAAAGGACCGCAGATGCCAATGTCGAAGAAATGCGGGTCCTTGTTCTGCTGTAGCGCCGGATTGCGCGGTACAGCGAGCGCTTCGTACTGGAAGTCCGTGAACATCGGCGCAAAACCGTCGCGGCTCGGCTTCGAGAGGTGGCAGCCGGCACAATTGGCCTTGTCCGGGTCGTTGAACAGGCGCAGGCCGCGTAGCTCGGTCTGCGTGAGGCGCGCCTTGCCCTCCAGCCAGTAGTCGTACTTGCTGGTGTACGGATGGAACGAATTGTCTTCGAACTCGTAGCGGCCAATTGCGAACATGGCTTCGGCAACCGCGAGGCGCGAGTCCTTGAAGATGTTCGGTCCGAACAACTGGGTAAAGGTGTCGCGGTACGGCGCCTTTTGCAGCTTTTGCGCGACTTCGTCGATGCTCGTGTTGGCCATTTCGACGGGGTTCATCATCGGACCGGAAGCCTGTTGCTGCAGCGTGTCGGCGCGTCCGTCCCAGAACATGCCGCCTTGCGGCACCATTTGCGGGGCGGCGGGCGCGGCGCCGGCGGTCTTTTGCGCTTTCTGCACGCCGGCGTTTTGCGTGGCGAGCTGCGCGACGCTGACCGGGTCGTCGTTTTCTCCGCTGTCCGGGCCGATGCTGAAGTTCGGCTGGCGGTTCAGGTACATCAGCGACGGCGGCGGGCGATAGCCCTGGAGCGTCAGGTGCGGTCCGCCGAGTTGCGCGGCGAGGTCGTTGGGCGGGCCGTATGCATGATCGGGACTATGGCACGAGGCGCACGACTGGCGCCCGGACGCCGACAGCGCGGGATCGAAAAAGAGCTGTTTGCCAAGCAGTGCCACGGCGCTGAGCGGTGCGGTGGGCGCGCGCTGCAGGACGATCGGATGCGGATTCGCGCCGGTCAGGTTCTCGACGATTTCGCCCACTGAGTCGGGCGTCTTTTCGGGAAAAACGACGGCGAATGCGCTGAAGGCGATCGCTGCGACAACGATGCCGACAAGTCCCCAGAGGAGCAGGCGAGTGCCGCGGCGGGCCGGTTTTTCGCTGAGGGGAGGGGTCTTCAGAGGCGAGGTGGAAAGCTCGGTCATGTTTCGATTCACTACGCTGAGGCGACCAGAAAAATGAAAACCGTGTTGCCGCCCGCAAGGGCTGCAACACGGCACCGCAACTACCCGCTCCGCGGGCGAGAAACTCGCCTGGAGCGGGGTCCGCTGAGTCTGCTTAGAGAGCCGGCGGGGTCGAGACCGGCGTGCCCAGGTTCTCGTCTAGGTACAGGGTCGGATTCGTACCGCTGCCGCTGAAGTTGAACATGCCCATGATGCTGCCCGAGGTCGAGTCGAACGAACCGCCGCCGAGGCGCGTGCCATTGAGCCAGTTGTCTTCGATGAAGCGAACCACCGAAGTCTGGTCGACCAGCGTGTGATCGACGTAGTTGACCTGGGCCCACGGCGAAATCACCACCATCGGAATGCGCGTGCCCGGACCGCAACGGCCGTTGGCTGCGCCGCCGTTCACGCCGGCCGGCGCCGTGCCCGTGCCGCAAACACCCGAGCCGTTCAACTGGTCAGCCTGGCTGTCAAACGATGCGTGCGTCGGCGTCGTGTAGGCATGGTCGTACCAGCCGTCCGAATCGTCATACGTCACGATCACGGCGGTGCTCGCCCAGTCCTTCTGCTGCTGCAGGAAGTTGACGACCTTCGTCACGAACATCTGCTCGTCGAGCGGGTCCGAATAGCCGGCGTGGCCGTCTTGCGCTGCCGGTGCCTTCAGGAAGCTCACCGACGGGTAGTTGCCGGCCTGAACTGCGGCGAAGAAATCGTCCGTGTCGTACTGGTGGTTAGCCGGTTCTGCCGTCTTGCCGTCCGTTTCCAGGCTCGAGCCGATCGCTGCTGTCGAGCTCGGACGCGTGTGGTTCGGGTTGGCCGTCGAGGCGTAGTACTGGAACCAGTTGTGGTGCGGAACGTAGTCGGCCGTGGCGGCGCCAACTGCCGTGGCAAGCGTGCTGCGCTTGCAACCCGTGGTGCCGTTCGAGTTGGTTTCGGTCAGGTTGAAACCGCCCATGAAGCCGCCCCACGTGATGCCCTGTGCGTTCAGCAGGTCACCAATGTTCTTGCTCGTCAGCATGCCCGTGTCGGTCGTGCTCGAGCACAGGTCGTTGGCCGGATCGACGTCGCCGATCAGCGTCAGGCCGCCCTGGCCGTCGTTGATGTAGTACGACGACTTGGCCAGCGTCGAGGGTTGCTTGGTCGTCTTGACGATCTGGAAGCCGTTGGTTTCACCCGATACTACGTCCAGCGCGCCCGGCGTCGAAGGACCGTAGTCCGTCGTGTAGGCGTTGTCGTTCATGGCGAAGTTCTGCGCGTAGTTCCACAGCGCCGTCACCGTGTTGCCGTCGAAATAGCCCATCACCTGGCCGGTCGTGCCGAATGCGCCGGCGCCGCCGCTCGTGCCGTTACCCGTGTACTTCGGGAACAGGTCGGCGAGGCCGTTGTCGTAGGCTTGCTGCTCGGGCGTATAAGCGTGGTTCTGGTCGGCCGTCGCGGCTTGCGTGCGGTCGAGGCGGAACGGGTTAGCTGCGCCCGTGCCGTTCAGCGTGTTGGTCGAGTTCGGGTTCGCGGTCAGCAGCGTGCCCGTGAGACCGTTGACCGTCGGCGTGCCCGACGCTGCCTTGAAAGCCGGCTCGCCACTCGGGTTGGTGGCATTCGGATAGGTGCCGAAGTAGTGGTCGAACGAGATGTTTTCGCCATAGATCACGACCAGGTGCTTGATCGGGGTAGCGGTTGTCAGCGCGTCCTGGGGCGTTGTCGAAACTTTGTTGCCGCCGCCGCAGGCAAACAAAGCGAGCGCCAACCCGGCGCTGGGGATTGCAATCAAGGCTCGACGCAACATTTAACGTGACTCCCAAAGATGGTGGTTTTTCGTTGTTCGGGTCTTTGGCACCGGCTTTGCGTTAAGCGCTGACGTTGGCCACGCTCACACTGCGCGAAAGGGTGCAGACCTTTAGGGGACGTGATGTGAAGCGTCCGCATTGAACCATTTGGGTATGAATGTATGGAGACGGTCAGCTTTCGTTTGTATTATTTAAAGAAATAAAACTGTAAGAAGACGGCTGAGGGCCGCTGCTGGCGGCTGTGGGTCCCCTATGTGTGCTGCATTGAGTCAGGCGGCTGTTCAAGTCACTTTTGTTTCACAACGATGCGAATTGCTTGAAATGATTTCGCCTGGCGACTGCTTAATGGCGTTTTGCTTTGCAAAAACGGAATAGTTTTAAAGCGGCTTTAAATGAACGCGTCAATGCACCGGGTTGTACCGTTTCATCAGCGGCGGCCCCTGCCGCTGGCGCGACCCGGCCCTCAAGACTGCGTAAAAATGGCCGTTATTAAAGCGGTTGGGGCCGCCGACCCCGTTTTGCCCTAGGGCTGTCTCATTGCTAACGTGACCAATCTCGCCCAAACGCCACTTTCCGACCGCCTGCGCGCGCTTGTCGATACCGTGCAGCACAACGAGCGCACGCTGCGGCGCTTCCAGGATGTGGAATTACGCCTGATCGGTGCCCAGGATTTCGCCTCTTTCCTCGATACGCTGTTTGTCCACTTGCCGCAGGAATTCGCGCTGGCAAGCGTGAGCGTGTGGCTCGACGACCGCGCGCCGATGCTGCGCGATCTGCTCGAGCCGGGCGCGCTGCGCTCGCTCGACCTGCACAACCTGAGAACCAGCCGCGAAGGAGGCCTGGCGGCCTCGCGGCTATGCGCTGCGGGCCGGCCCTGGCTTGGCCGGGTAAGCGGGATGGACGAGGCGTCGCGCGTGACGTTTTTCGGCGACGGCGCGGTGCCGGCCAGCGCGATCGTGTTGCCGCTGACGGCCGGCGAAAAGGCATCCGGTTATCTGTGTCTCGGCAGCCAGGACCCGGCTCGCTTCGGCGAGGGGATGGCGACCGATATTCTCGAACGCTTCGCCAGTATCGTGACGGCGAGCCTCGACAATGTCGCGCACCGCGAGCGGCTCAAGCAGCTCGGCATGACCGATTCGCTGACCGGCCTCGCCAATCGCCGCTATTTCGACGAGCGGATGCGCGAGGAGATCCAGCGCGCGGCGCGTTACGCGCTGCCTGTGGCGTGCCTCTTTATCGACGTCGACAGTTTCAAGCGTATCAACGACACCTATGGCCACCTCACCGGCGACCGGGCGCTCGCGGCGGTGGCGGCGTGTGTACGGCAGCAGGTGCGGCTCGGCGACACGCTGGCTCGCTACGGCGGCGAGGAGTTCGCCGCGCTGCTGCAAGGCGACCGCTCCGATGCGCTGATCGCCGCCGAGCGCGTGCGCCATGCGGTCGAACTGCTCAATCTGCAGGACGACAACGGCGAGCGGATTGCGTTGACAGTATCGATTGGCGTCGCGGCCCGTACGATTGTCGGCGGGGCGATGGACGCGGCCGAACTGGGGCAGTCGTTGATGGAGGCGGCGGATCGCGCGATGTATCTCGCGAAGAATAACGGACGGAACAGGGTGGAAGTGATGGAGGAAGGGGCGGATTGATTCAACCTTGAGTTGAGTTGGCCGCCTTGCATGGGACAGGAGTAAGCGCTAAAGCGCTAACTCCTTTCGACAGCGAAGCCAGGGTGCCGGGCGGCGTCTGGGGACGAGTCCGCCTGCGCGAGAAACAGCCGGATTTCGTCAGCGAGCCAGTCGCGCAACGCGCACACCTTGGGGTCGTGGCGGCTTCCGATGCGATAGACGAGGTCATGCCCCCGCTCAGCCTTGAGACAGAACTGCGGAAACGGCGCAACCAGACGTCCGGCGGCAATGTCGTCCGCCACGATCACGCTGCGCCCCAGCGCCACGCCTTCGCCGCGAATCGCCGCCTCGATGGCGAGGCTCCCATGACTGTAGGCCGGACCGCGGCCACTGCGATCGCTGTTTACACCCGCTAGCGCAAACCACTGCTCCCAGTTGGCCAGCATGCGGTCCTCGTGCAGCAGGGTACAACTCGCAAGACTCGCCACGGAAGACAATCCGCCCATTTTTGCCAGATAGTCAGGACTGCAAACCGGAGTCACAGTTTCTTCCAGAATCCGTTCGGCGAGGACGCGCGGATAACGGCCGCTGCCGTAACGGATGGCTACGTCCGCTTCGCCGTCGTTCAGATCGACATGCGTGTCGGTCACGTCAAGGTGGACGTCGAGTTCCGGGTGCAGGGCCTTCAGCCGATGCAGTCTTGGTGCGAGCCACTTGTTCGCGAAGGAAACGCTGGCGTTGATTTTCAGGCGCGTCACCGTGTCGTGGGCCCGAAGGCGTTCGGATTCCTTCGTCAGTTCCGCCAGTGCGCGGGTAACAGCCAGTAGAAATTCGGCGCCGGCTTCGGTCAGGACGATACGCCGGGTGAGGCGCTGAAACAGCGCAACGCCCAGGTGATTTTCGAGCGTCTTGATGTGCCGGCTCACTGCGCCGTGGGTGACGTGCAGCTCTTGCGCTGCCAGCGTCATGCTCAACAGCCGCCCGGTTGCTTCGAAGGCGCGCAGCGTTTGCAGAGGGGGAAGCCGGTCGAACACAATGACGATACGTGTGAGTTGTACTCACGCATTATATGACGACAAATGGTTTGTCAGCCAGGATCGCCGCCCTCAATATTTGCAGGCAGCCGCGGGGCGCCCCGCGCGTCCCTCAAAGGTTGGCACTCTCAAGGTTGTTTCGGTAATCATGGATCTTCTTGTTTTCAAACTCGTCGTCACGCCGCTGTTGCTGTTGGCTGCATCGCTCGCGGTTCGCCGTTGGGGCGAAGCGATTGGCGGGTTTGTGGTGGGGCTGCCGCTCACCTCGGGACCCATCTCGGTGTTCCTGGCGCTGGAGCATGGACCGGCCTTCGCGGCCCAGGCTACGGCGGGCTCGCTTGTCGCGACGGCTGCCCAAGCCGCCTTTTGCTTTGTCTCTTGCAGACTGGCGCGGGTGGGCGTGCCCGTGGCCCTGGCGGGCGCCTGCGCGACGTTTTCCATCGTGGCCGGCCTTCTGCAATTGAGCGCGCTGCCGGAGACCAGCCTGTTTCTGATTGCCATTCTGGCCGTCGTGCTCGCGCTGAACTTCATCCCCGTGAACGCCGCCAGAGCCGGCAGGCTCGATCCGCCCTGGTGGGACTTGCCCTCGCGCATGGTGCTCATTGCCGGCCTTGTAGTCAGTGTGACGTTGATTGCGCCTTATGTCGGGCCTAAAACGAGCGGTGTGTTGGCGTCCTTCCCGTTCATGGCAATCATCCTTGCGGTTTTCGCTCACCGCATGATCGGCCACGCAGCGGCGCAGCAATTGATGCGCGGTATGGCGGCCGGACTTGCGGGCTTTGCCGCGTTTTTCTACGTGCTCAGCCTGACGTTGACGCGCCTGAGCCTGTTTGACGCTTATGGTTGCGCGATTCTCTGCACGCTCGCCATACAGGCGGTCTCGTTGTACCGGATGCGTCTTCCGGTCGCCGTGCCTGGCGAGTGAATGGAGTGAGCGTGAGCCAAGGGTGTGGACGCGGCGCAAAGCGCTGCCTCCTGTCTGGCCGGCGCGCTCGCCGGGAATCGCCGCCTGACCTTCACGCGTCCGGCGGCACTCCCAGCAACTGCAACGCACCACCGGTCACCGCGCCGAACACCGGGCCGGCCACCGTGCCGCCGTAGAATGCCCGCCCGGCCGGGTCGTCGATCATCACGGCCCCGATCAGGCGCGGATTGCTCATCGGCGCCATGCCGACGAACAGCGCGCGGTAGCGGTTCTTCGCGTACGTCGCGCCAATCTGTTTGCGCGCCGTGCCGGTTTTGCCGCCCACCCGGTAGCCTTCAACCGCGGCGGCTCGTCCCGTGCCGCCCGGCCCGGTTGCCATTTCGAGCATCTCGCGGATGGCACGCGCGGTGGCGGGCGTCGTCACTGCGTGTTCAGCGCCGGCCGCAAGTGGCCCATCATCGGTTTCACCGGCCTCACCACCCATCTCGCGATCGAGCGGGTCTGCCAGCAGCAGGCGGGCCGGATGCAGCGTGCCGTCGCCGGCGTAGGCGGTGTAGACCTGCGCGAGCTGCAGCAGCGAAGCCGACAAGCCGTAGCCGTAAGCCATCGTCGCCTGCTCGATGGGACGCCAGCGCCTGAACGGCCGCACCTTGCCGGCCGCGGCACCGGGAAAGGTCAGCTCGGGCCGCCGGCCCAGCCCGTATTCCTGGTACTTGTTCCAGATGGTCTCGGCGGGCAGGTTCAGCGCGAGCTTGGCGAGCGCAATGTTGCTCGACTTCTGCACGGCTTCCGCCACGGTCATCACGCCATGATTCGAGGTGTCGTGAATCACCGCCGGTCCGATCTTGTACCAGCCGGGCGACGTATCGATCAGGCTCTGCGGCCCGACCTTGCCCTTGTCCATGGAGAGCGCCACCACCACCGGTTTGATCGTCGACCCAGGTTCGAACGTATCGACCACCGCGCGATTGCGCAGTTGCTTGCCGCTTAGCCGGGTGCGGTCATTCGGATCGAAGCTCGGGTAGTTTGCCAGCGCGAGGATCTCGCCGTTGCGTGCGTCCAGCACCACCACGCTGCCGGCTTCCGCGCTGTGCTTTGCAATCGCCGCCTTCAGTTGCGCGTAGGCCAGTTGCTGGATGCGCCGGTCGATCGTCAGGCGGATCGTCGCGCCGTTATGCGCCGGCACGAGCGGGCGCGTGTCCGACACCGCCCGGCCAAGCCGGTCGCGGATCACCTCGCGTTGCCCGGCCTCGCCGTTCAGTTGCTGGTTGGCGGCGAGTTCGACACCTTCCTGGCCCTGATCCTGGATATCCGTGAAGCCGACCACGTGCGCGGCCGATTCGCCTTCGGGATAGAAGCGCTTCGAGTCGGCGATCTGCGTGATGCCGGCAAGCCCCAGCTTGTCGATTCGGCTCGCGGTGTCTGCGTCCACCTGGCGTTTGAGCAGCACGAACGCCTTGTCGGCGGCGAGACGTCTGCGCAGCTCGGCGAGCGGCACTTCAAGCAGGGTAGCGAGCGGCGCGAAATTCACCGCGTCGAGCAGCTTGGGCGTGGC
>SDBV01010012.1_pt1 | contig 12495 bp, 15 predicted proteins | sample 2277081 | NCBI WGS metagenome assembly SDBV01 (sample SAMN10402039, study PRJNA504765) | marine sediment metagenome | isolation source: marine sediment core GS10_PC15, 223 cmbsf | place: Arctic Ocean: Southern Knipovich Ridge | collected 2010 | reverse complement strand
CGCCCTTTCTCTCTGCCTCAAAATCTGGCTCATCCCAAACTTCAACAACGAAACGCCGTTGCACCCCTGGCACCTTGAAGGATAAAAATGGGTCATTGATACGCCAGTTTACAAAATATTCAATTGAGAATTCAGCTTCGGGAATCGTTTGCTTTATTTGAAGCGCGGTATCAATAGCAAATTCAGGAATTGGTTCTCCATATTCGCTGATGATGGTTGTCGCCCATTCACCTGAAGCCCAATTATCGTTTCTCACTTTCGCCTTATACCGACCTACATCTTTATTGTCGAATATCTGAATGCCAGCATCCCGTAGTCCTTCCTCGACATCTACTAAGGTCAACCTTTCCCGTGTCTCAGCCACAGCAAGCGAGAGTTCCTTATAGCCAAGCGCGAGCCGAGCCAGCGCTGCTCTCTTGGTACGCTCCTCCGTGTGCTTTAGCAATTCCGAACCAACCACAACAATCGCCGGTACAGCCGTAAAATCTTGCTTTGTGAGTTGCATGTCTTACTCCTTCGGGCTAGTCGCCCAGTATCCGATATGCTTTTGCCTTGTTATATTTCTGCCAACTTTTTGATAGCTTTAGAAATATCCATTCCATCTATCTCGTTGCCTAGTGCAGTCCAGTCTCGCCTTGGTTCACGCGAAAACAACTCTATCTTCCTAGCATTGGGATACATGCGCTCGATCTTATCGTATGCCTCTAGTGGCTTCTTGCTGTGTTGGCTAGGCTGTTCAAGAATGGCTTGAATAGGTCTGTTCTTTGGTAATACCGTCATCTTGCCTCTAGTTGCTAGTATGCATTGCTCGGACGACGCGCGCGTGTAGTAGCCCTTTGCGCCGCGCGGTAGGTCTTCTGCCGTGACTTTCCACCAATCAAACGCTAAAGTTTTATAAGTAAAGTCCCAACTCACTAATAAGTCTGCAATTGTTTGTGGTGGAATCCAGCCCAAAGTCCACAAAAATAGTACGCAGTTCTTGGCTGCTATCGTATTGACTGGCAACGCGACAATATCTTCTAGCGACATGGTTGGGTATTTCGGGGCACGACCTTGACCCTTGGGTGACCAAGTTTTAAAGCTCCAAGGCGCGTCAACCAGTATGAGATCGAACTTCATTTAGTCTAGTTCCTCGATAAGAATTGGCCCGTTTCGCCATTCAAATCTCTTTCCTGTGTTCCAGTCTTTCCAGTTCGCCCACCCATGACCACTACCGACATTAAAAACAGGGGAAAATTCACCGATAACGTCTCCATGACAATGAGAATAAAGCGTTATTTTATATATTTGTTCATTTGGGTCAGGGTGATATTTTTCTTCTTCTTTAGCCATTGTTCTCCTACTTCCGAAATACCAGGAAGAAACCATGATACTTCCGCGCGTGTCTTTGCTGCTTCAGATTGTGTTGTGGCATTCTATGCTTGGCGAGCAATACGAACTCATCGATGAGACTAAAACCGTATTGACTAGCTACGTTCTTTAGATAGTTAACACTCCACCACTGTTTACCCGACATAACCGTATTCTGGCATTTGACGATTAGGACTCCATTAGGCTGAAGCACTCGGTAGAACTCCCACAACGCTTTCGCGTAGAACTCCCAAAGCTCTCTCATCGATGGATAGCTGCCAAATCTATCCTTAATAATCGAACCCTTTCCGGTCGTTTGCAGGAAGGGCGGATCGAACATAATCGAATGCATGGAAGCTGCTTGATAGTTTAATTCTTCTGCCTTCATTTGGAAGATTAGTATTCCACGTCCTTTATTTTGTTTCTTCACTACAATATCTAAATCTATATCCGATATATATATTGGAGTTCTGATATCATCGGGTTTGTAGAAATTGCCGTTGCCATAGGTCGGGTCACAGTGGATAGGCTTGCCATCTAGGTGCAACTCAACAATCCAACGAATGATGTCGTGCTGGTTATAGGAGATGCTGGGTATTAGTAGCATTGGTTCGTTCATATTAGTTCTGACGCGGTCTTAGTGTGTCTGCCCTTCTGTCGAGGAAGTCCCAACAAGTAATTGCTCCTTCTGCTACCATATCTTCTACGTCGTCGTAGTGATATATGTCCCAACGGTAGGTTTTCATAATCGCATATAGATCAGCATAAGTCTGTCGATATTCAAGTTCTTCGTCGTAGGGGTTAGTCCATTGGAAGTTCACCGCCATTAGTATCCTTGAAGTTTTTGGATATTCGGTGTGAAGTATATCGTAATTATCAAAAATTTCTGTTGTGCAGGCATTTATCGTATCAATATTGATACGAAACTCTGTGTCTGAACTCCGCCATTCTTTATATATCCAGGTTCTAGACGCACCACTTGCATCGTATGCGTGACCGCGTTCGTGCTCGCAAGAGAATTTATCGATACAAACATACAAATCGTAATCCGCAAGATATAAGCCATCATACGCTCTATCAATAAACACTTCGCGCGCAGCTCTATAAAGGGAGATTTCTGCACCATACATAATTATTGTTGTCAAAAAAGTAAGGTATATTGTAGTCATTATAAAAAGGAATTTGTCTTTCTTTATAAGTGAAATAATTCTACTTGTTATATAGTTCTTTATCAACGTATAACTCCTACCCAGACATGATTAGGTCGAATAGTCTTGTCTAATATGATTTTCATATTATCAGGTTGCTTCAGAATGGTTTGCTCGTTCTTGAACATAATAGGGTGAACGTGGCAATACCGTGGTACTTTACCGAACTTAGCAAAATAGTGTGCGGCTGCTGCCGATATCATCGTATAGACGTCATCGGCGTCCTTCTCGTACCATAACATTCCTATCTTAAGGAATAAGGTTTTGTCCGTTTTGGTCATATCATAGCCGCCAAAAACCAATCGCCGTAATTTTTGATCGCGAGCGGACTCAGCGCGCTACCGTCCGCAAGTGCAGCATAATTAGGCAACCAGTCTCCCGTTGCCTCATCGATTTCCCCACGGCTAACTCGACCACATGCTTGCATGACTTGATTGTAGGTGACCCACTTTTGGTAGGCCTGACCGCCCTCGATCTCTCGACGTGCTTTCATGTATTGATCGGTAGGATTAGTATGTGGGACGCCCGCAATAGCTATCCAGCGCGCCAATTCGCCACGTAGGTCTAACCCACTACCCCAACCCTGGATAGTGCCGATCATGATATCGCCAGGACGAACGTCAGTAATAAATGACTGAACGAGCTGACTAACCTTTTCACCTTTCTGCTGGTGCATGAGTCGTCTAGGCTGTGGAACGATAGAAGACGGAATAAGGATATGGCGGTAGAGTTCTTCAATCTTCTTGTAGCTAGTAGTGAGAATGACTCCGCGCCAACTAGGCGGCATCTGCATGATCCATTCCCAAATCTTGACCGCCTGAGCCTTGTATAGACCAGGACGCTCTCTCAGATTGCGTTGCGTCATGCGTTCTACGTCTAGCTTTTTGATAGACCGATGGCTAACCGGAACGGGGTGATCGAAGGTTAAGAACTTGTACTTATTAATACCGAGCGCATCGGCTAACGGTTTGGGATTGCCGATTGTAGCCGACATTAAGAGTTTCGTAGTCTTGCCAGCAAAAACTCCCCGCGCGACCGCTTCGGCGTTGAGTGCTTTGAGCGAAATCTCATATGGTTTGATTTGTAAGAACCACTCAACACTGTAGAGCGAGTCTGCCATGCGCATAAACCTATCATGCATCTTGCGCTGTTTAGTAGCCTCTTTATCGTCTTCCTCTTTGCCGATGTAGAGAATCGTGGCACATGTAGTTAGCCAGGTAGCGACCTTAGATTTATCGGCAGTGGTTAGAGTTGCGCCTTTGGTCGTATTACCGTATTGACCGTACGCGTCGAATGGAAACTTGGGCAGATTGTATTTCTTAAACGTTTTGGCAAGATAGGCGAATTCATTAAATCTAATCAACTCTTCCGCGGCGTCATGGGCTTCGTCAAATACGATATGCCCTACACGCTCTTTCATTAGCCTGCTCACGCCTAGGTATCGATAGGTGCAGGCGGCGCGCTTGGCGTTGAGCGCGGTATGCTTGGCGATTAGATAGGGACATTCGTGCGCGACTGGACACTTAGCCATGGGTGAGAAATGGCAGTCGGCAGCAGTAGGTTCGAGCTTATAAATATCTTTCCACGCGTCTACCTTATCGTCTAGGACGCATGGGTACTCTTGACGACCTTTAATGATGCTAAAGTCGTAAAGGTCGCGATATTGATCTAACAGTCCGAGCGTATGGACGACTACCAGGACGTTTTGATCGTGTCCCATCGCGGCCGCGATTGCCGATTTGCCTGAACCAGTACCGAGTTCGCCAATCACAACTTCCCCTTCGGAAGCTTCGATTTGCTTGAAGAGTTCGTATTGGTTAGGTCGCCAAGTGTCGTGATTTACGCCGTACTTGCGCGGAGAGTCGTGGAGCATGAGGGCTAGATCGTTCATTCGACCACCTTAAACTCTAGTGCCCAGACCCAAGGATTGAATTCCCAGGAATAACCGCGTTTGGCGTTGATTGAGTCCCACAAATCCATAAATCGACTTGTATATATATTCGCGTGGATAGTTTCATGTACAAATGAAGACCGTTCGTATCTATGTTGTGTAGGTGCTTCTTCTATAGCTACTCCCGCTTCAATTCCTTCTTGTAATAGCGCATTAGTTTTGGAAGCAATATCCTGTATCCTCTCCACGCGCATATCCGTAATCTCTAGTTTGATGCGACTTGCCCAGCGTGGCATAAAGATAGAAGGCATCCATGGATATTCAGGGTCATCGTCTGTAGCTCGATACACCACAGACTCGCGAGAATGTTCTAATGTGCGATATTCTTTTTTGACATCACTCGCCCAAAGTAGGTGTCCACTATCGGGGTCGTCGATTATACAATTCCATGTTTCCCGCACCCACAATCTATCGCCAGGAACACCGTAGGGGCATTTCATTAACTTGCCATTTGTTAACCGAATTCCCACTAACCGTCTACCTTCTATTGTACGTGGGTTTACTGATCGGTATACTCTGTCACTAGGCGAATGTCCTCCCAATTTCATCACCCGTCGCGTTTGTGTCTTGTGACCTTTGAGTATAGCCTTGACCATTGAGCCGTTAAATATGATAGGTTTAATTTTTGACTTACCCATTAGGTTAATGCTCTCCCTTCCAGTCCGTCTAGCGCGCGGTCAACCTCGGTCAGCTCTGTCTCAAATGAAATGAGATGCCTCCGAAAAGAACGCAAATGCTGTTCTGAGTTGAGATCGTCGGCCTCTTTAATGCTACGTCTAGTCTTGACGATTTCCTCGCAGAGTTTAGTTCTGAGCTTGATAAGAGCCTTCTTGTTTGCCATTAGTTGCTATTGGTTAGATAGCTTGATAAGTCACTAGCAATCTTAACCCGATTCTCTTTGCCGAGCACAACACCATCGACTTCCATTCCTGCTTTAGCAACTTTCTTTATCTCAGTCAGATTGAGCTTTAGTGCTTTTTGATGATGTTCGGACGCCCATGCGATAGCCAGATTTTCCTCGATTTCAAACGTAGTATATTCAGCAATGGAGACTCCGTCGCGAATAGCTTTGTTTTCTTCTGAGTCTCTATCAAATATATCAAGTGCTACACTACGCACATTTTCGTCGTCTGTCTTAGCAAGAGAAGCAAGACGAGTGAGTTGTTCTTTTCCGGTTTGAATACGTTGATATAATTCACTTGCGGCTAATTCTGCTTCAAGCAAACTGAGGAAAGACTTTTGTTCTTCTATTTGCTTACGGCTTGCTGCCAATCGAGTCAGACTACTGTCAATAGAATAACTAATTTCGTCCATATTTCTCCTAGTTTGATAAATACTGATTTATAAACATTGTTATTCTACCACGTTTGAATGTTTACGTCAATCAAACCGTTTTAGTTGCTATGCAATTAGAGTCGGAATCGCTACAGACTTCCGCGCGACTAAAGATTCGACATGTTCGGGTTGATTAGCGCGTGTCGGATTTTCTGTATAGAGGCGTTTAATCCGACCCGACCGTTGACCAGTCCAATCTACCAACGAATGGATCAGCTTTAACCGCTTGTCATATATAGTCACGGTAAACCCTTGCTGACGCAGTTTGTTCGTGGCAATGCCTACTCGCTTACGCAAGGCGGCTACTACCGCGTCTGGGGTCTTGGGATCTAGGCTGGCTGTCTCTCGAATGGCTTCGCCCATAGCCTGATTGGTCACGCGCCGATTAGCGTTGGTAATAAACTGTTTCGTGTTGATGATTGAAAACTCGTCTGGGGTTTCGTCATCGACTGGCATATGCATCGTGCCAGACTTGTTACGGCCTTCTGGCGTCTGTACAATGGTTGTCCAGTCTTGTCTCATTACCCAGCCTAGATTGACCGCTACGCCTTCCATACCGACCGACTCGTCCAGAAAGAGAAGATCGTTACCATTTTCTTGGGGGTAGCGAATGTATTCGGTCTTATCGACCTTACGGATGAGATTGGTGGCCTCTTTAGAGGTAACAATCTTCATTACCATATGCTTGTCAAGTGCGGCTATCTTTAAAAGTTCGTATTCTTCTTCAGCTCGCTTCTTTAGACACGCATCGCAATAACGGAATAATCCGCATTGAAATACAAATCCGGTTCGTTCCCCATTATGAGGGTTGTACCAATTTGACCATTTCCCACAATCGGATATTCTCTGTGCTCTCTTTTCTTCTCGTTTCTTCTCGGTGCTACTCGTTTCTAGTCGTTTCTCGTATTCGTCACTGATTGGATTGTCAGCGTCAATTTGTTCCAGAGCGTAGAACAAATCGGTTGTCACGGTGTGCTCCTGTCTGCCCATTCTTGCGGGGCGGGTCGCCGATAGTTGATAAGAACTTGATTATACCATATCTAAAAGTAGCGGGAGTGGGAGTTGAACCCACCTATTCAGGATTATGATTCCCGATGGTCGCCACGACCTCCCGCGTCGGGGAAAGCTACATCTTCGAAAGTAGACTGATTGTACCATATTTTTCTAGGCGTCCCTGACAGGACTCGAACCTGCAATTTCGGGCTTAGAACACCCTTGTCTTATCCATTAGACTACAGAGACATAGAAGAGGCAATCATTGGAGGCAAATGAGCTTGACTCATTTTCGCCTCCGCCACGTTGTTCTCAACGAACGAGCCTTGCGGCTTGAAGCAGAAACTCTCCACGTCGTTCTCGACGAGCGATACCGTTCTCGGTCAGCGAGATTGCCTCTAGGTAGGGTTAGATGGAGTTGCACCACCGACCTATCGCTTATCAGACGATTGCTCTACTACTGAGCTATAACCCTAGGTATATAAAAAGCTGTTTTCTGATGAACCTCCCAAATGGTAGAAATGACAAAAACCACAATGGTAGACATTCAATTTCTTTCCATAGCGCACCTTGTCTCTTGCGCGGTACGCGGCGGCATGAGATTTATAACGCATTTTTTCTTGACATCCACGATAGCGTTGATACCGTTTTTCCCGTCGAGTCTTTGGAGGTTTTTTCTTTGCCATAATTTTATAGAGCGTCTAGCAGGAATCGAACCTGCGACCAGCTCCTTGGAAGGGAGAGGCTCTACCGGACTGAGCTATAGACGCATAAATATTATCGTATTAATCGTTTTAGAGTTATTGGCATGTAATTAATCGTTTCCAGGGCGACCAGAACGTGCTTATCATTTGCGATTGCAACCAATTCTGGTTCGAGTTTTCTATGATCGTTGTCGTGAAAATGTCCATGAATATTGAAATCGTATCCATCATCTTTGATAGGGATATGCGAAAAGACAATCTCTACGCCGAAACGATGCATCCTTATTCTATCGGCAACAAAATTCCAGCCGCGCGATAGATACCAGAAATCGCTATGTTTGTCGTGATTGCCCTTCACAAGCCATTTTTTGCACGGAGACACTTCCATTAGTTTTGCATTCCACATGGCATCATCTTTAAAACTAACATCGCCTAGATGAATAAGTACATCATCTGGTTCAAGGGCTTGTTTTAGTTTTCTCAAAACTGTTTCGGCAAAGTAGCTAGGGCGAATTTTTTCTCTTATTAATAATTCATGCCCAAAATGTGTGTCGGTCGTGATCCAATATTTCATTTATTCCTCTAGTAGCTCATGGGAGAATCAAACTCCCGTCACAACGTTGAAAGCGTTGTATGCTTATCACTGCACCAATGAGCCTGGAGCGGATTTTTCTCACCCAGATTCCGCAACTGGACACGTATGCATACGCAGTGCGCTCGGAAGGATTTGAACCCTCAACCTTTCGCTTAAGAGGCGACTGCACTAACCAGATTGTGCTACGAACGCAAGGATTATAATCGTGATAACGCTACAAATTAGACCAATCAAAATTAAAAACGATGTGGTTACTATCCTTGCCCATCCGTCATACATTGTTTGCTCCTAATTCTTCCTAATTCTAGTGGCTCCGGTAGGACTTGAACCTACGACTTCCGACATGTAAAATCGGCACTCTCCGCGACTGAGTTACAGAGCCAGGTTGACTACTTTCTTGGTGGTGATGGTTTAGACAAAACATAGGGAGGCTCGATCTGATCAGCGGGAGTTTTGCCTGGATTATCCCATTCTTGCTTTCCGACCGGCATTAAGACATTAAAGTCCATACCACCGACGAGAATAATCTGACACGACAACCGTATCAATCCTAACAACGAATCCTCTTGCAGTTTTAGCTTTTCGGCTATAGACATGTTTTCGGGTTCGCCGATCTCAAATTTGACTCGGCAGGTAGTACACATAGCGTTGCCACCACATCGATGCGAAATATCAACGCCGAGTCGCTCGATCTCATTGACGAGTCTTACGCCCTCTCTTGCTCCGTCGTACGGTTTGCCGTCTATATAGATTGTTGTCACGTTTTGCTCCTAAGAAATTTTGTTTAACCAGGCCGCGATGGCTGGGATCGAACCAACAATATGAAGTTCAAAGCTTCATGTGCTACCATTACACTACATCGCAAGGGTTTATTCTTTGATGCCATCAGGCAAAACGGGTTTGCTTACGCCCCATACAAAAGGCTCTTTAGTGGGGATGATTGGCTCGGCATACTTGACCATCGTCTGATTGATCTGTTGCCATTTTTGGTCGAGAATAAAATACGGTTGTCCGAACGGTTGCCAACCGCTTTCTATCCAACTGTTAATAATAAAATCAAACTTTGTTTCTAAAGGACTTTGTTTTTCTAAGTCGAATGCATCTGTCATTCGCATCGATATAGTTTTGTATTTCACAATTTGCATAATTTCTCCTGTACCTCCGGTTGGATTCGAACCAACGCACTTTCGGTTAAAAGCCGACTGCTCTGACCTAACTGAGCTACGAAGGTATAATTCTGAGCGGCTTCGACGAGATTCGAACTCGCAACCTCACGCGCGACAAGCGTTTGCTCTAGCCATTGAGCTACAAAGCCGTAGTACCGAGAACAGGACTTGAACCTGCACGCCTTTTACGGCACTTGGTTCTAAACCAAGCGTGTCTGCCAATTTCACCATCTCGGCAAGTTTTGGTTAGTTGCAATCGCATTCGTCGTTGCAACCGCATTCTTCGTTTTGGTCTTGATCGGTATCTTCTGACATGTTGTTCTCCTGTTTTCGATTAGATTGATTAGAGCCTCCACTTGGTACTGCCCCAAGTTCCTCCGCTTACAAGGCGGACGCATCGCTTTTTATGCTTTAGAGGCATTAGAGTCAGGGTGGATGGATTTGAACCATCATCTCCGCATTCACAGTGCGATACTCTACCATTGAGCTACTCCCTGTCTAAAATTAATCAGCAACCTTGCAAAATACTACTCTTGGGTAGCGCACGATACATACAAGCAAGTTCCGTTCGATAATCGGTGAATTCCTAAGGATGTCTAAACCAATTCTCTAGCACTAGGAGGAGTAGAAATCCACCATCGTGATTGCAAATTACCTGATCGAATGGGTATGGCAAGAATCGAACTTGCGATCATTTCGTTATGAGCGAAGTGCTTAACCATTAAGCTACATACCCTGTTGAACTATATGCCTAGGGCGAACGCTATTAACGTTTGAATTAGTGCGACGATCATCAAGCCAATAAGAAATGCCTGCACTACGATACCGAAATTTTGTGTTTTCATCAATCTGTTTTCTCCTAGGCTGTTCGGGTAGGATTCGAACCTACACCTTTCCGCTTAACAGGCGGGAGCAATACCATTATGCTACCGAACAAAGTTGTTAAGAACTCCTGGCAGGACTCGAACCTGCATAAACGCTGCTTCGAAGGCAGTTGCTAATCCATTCAGCTACAGGAGCATAAAATGTGGCGTATCGGTTTCTCACCGATGTCGGCAACTATCCTCAGGCCATGCACGGCCATTCTAGGCGTAACACGATTTCCGCCGCCACATAGTACCAATGAGTGGATTCGAACCACCACTTTCACGTTCTTAAGACGTGTGCCTCTGCCGTTGGGCTACATTGGCAAAAGTGCTTTCGGGTGGATTTGAACCACCAAACAACTATTTTTGAAATAGTTAGGTATGCCATTCCCTTCACGAAAGCATAGGAGGAAAATAATGGGATCGAACCATCTCCGAGTTAACGAAGGCCAGGTTTTCAAGACCTGTTACGCACCGCTGCGTGCTACTTTCCAGGCAGGATGAGGAAGTATCGAACTTCCGTTAAGTCTTTTGGAGAGACTGTTCTGACCGACAGACCATCCTATGTGAAAAAAGCTAATACTATAAGCATAAATATAAATGAACCACCGCAAACGATAGTTGTCGCGCCTATAATAATTGTAAGAACTAAGTGGGTTTTTAGACTCATTGTTTATCCTTTCTGAGCGGAACAAGTAGGATTCGAACCTACGCACCATATTTCTACGATGTACGGTTTAGCAAACCGCTGCCTTTACCACTTGGCTATTGTTCCAAATCGAGAGAACAAAACCACGATTACAGCCAGTACCACACGTGACGGGGGATGTTGCTTAGAGATTTGTATTAGCATGGTCGCGCCCAATACATGGCAACTATTTCACTGGCGACCTAGGACAGTATAGAAATCACTTGTCAAACCTCACTGGTTTCCCGTTGTTCTCTCTAGTGTCAGCAGTAGGACTTGCACCTACGTAACCCGAAGGTACGGACTCTACAGGCCCGCGCAATTGCTGCTCTGCCATACTGACAAGGACTAGGCGCACCGACCATTTCAATCGATGCGCCTAGGTATTCTAAACGATACTTACCTATTCTTAGGAGCTACAGTAAAGTAGGTCGGGTTCTGCCTCAAAGAGTTTGATATGTGTCTCTTTGACGAATAGCCCTTTACCGTGCGGCCCGAACACTTCATAAAAGACGTTCATGCCATCGGTGACAATCGCTTCCTCATAGACGAAGAAAGTAACACCGACCGAGTATTGCACCCGATTGCCGTCATCGTCTTCAAAGATATCCATTATCATGCGACCCTTGGCGTTATCGCCGATTGATGCCCATAAGTTTAGTCTAGGGTCGCGGATTACAACCACTTCGTCCAGATCGCTAGGATAGCAAAACTCTGGAGTCGAGGTTGCCGGAACGGTAGTGGCGGTAATTATCTTCACTTCTGAGGTCGCATCAAGCAAAAGTGCTACCTCGGTCTGTGCGGCTGCCAACTCTGCTTCTGCTTGTGCTAGTTCGTCCGATAGATCGGGCGCACCGAGCAACTCGTTCACCGTGTTTTGCAACGAGGCCGCAGTAGCCTGCGCATTATCAATGACATCGTTAGCTCCGCCTCTGCCCATTACAAAAAACAGGGCTACGAGAACTAGGGCTATTACGCCAGTGACAGTTCGTTCTAGGTTTCTACTCATATACAATTTCTCCTTTACTAGTGGATAGAATATGTAGACCGGACTCAGAGGCGTTGGTGGGATTCGAACCCACATTGATGCGCTCTTTGCAGGAGCGTCGCTTGCCGTTCGCGTCAACGCCGTTGTAAATGGGCTACACCGCTTCAACTAACCTGACAAGGAAGCCCTTCGAGACACTATATAGTGTTTCGCCTTTTTGGCTCATCAGTCGTAAAAAGTCGGGCATGGGTCACAACTTTCAGCCCTGGTAACGGTAAGAGTGGACAAGATGGGGATCGAACCCATTTTTCTACTTTGCAAAAGTAGCGTGTTCCCGTTATCACTACTCGCCCATAATTTTAAGAAACGTGATAAAAAGGTATTCCTCGTCTAACAAAGAAAATGTAATGTATTAAGGCTAGAATAGGCAGCCCAACAATGATTACAAGCAAAATCTCCATAACTATTTCTCCTTATACTGTTTTAGAGTTATTATTAATTTCACAACATAGTTCTGGTGCGCCCTGTTGGAGTCGAACCAACTGCCTCACGCGCTTCAAGCGTGCGCTCTACCAGTTGAGCTAAAGGCGCAAAATATAAAATGGCGAACGTGTGGGGATACTGAACTCTCGCGCCACGCTTCTTATCTAG
>SDBV01010011.1_pt1 | contig 12496 bp, 23 predicted proteins | sample 2277081 | NCBI WGS metagenome assembly SDBV01 (sample SAMN10402039, study PRJNA504765) | marine sediment metagenome | isolation source: marine sediment core GS10_PC15, 223 cmbsf | place: Arctic Ocean: Southern Knipovich Ridge | collected 2010 | reverse complement strand
TTTATCTTTTCTTTTTTATAGTTTTCTTAGCAATTTCTTCTTCCTGTCAATTCTCTTTATAGGATAAATTCTTTTTGCTTTTAGTAATTTTGGTAGTATTCTTTCCCAAATGAGTTCTTCTGTTTAATTCATTTGATTCTTTAGTATGATACTTTCCCAACATTGGACTCTTATGTAAATGAATCTTATCCTTCATCGCTCCACTATAACAGTTCATAGAACAAAAAATCCTTTTGGTGGAGATTGGAATATTTATTATTTTATTACAATATTTACATCTAATCTCTTTTCGTGGGAGCTTATTTTTTGGTATATACCCTTTTTTGAATTCGGTTTTAGGTGAGATATGTCTACCTATCTTAGCCAAACTCATTTTCTCTTTTGATTTTCCTGTATGATGTTTTCCTTTTATCCAAGGAACTCTTCCATTTTCATATTGCTTTCTTATTGTTTTAGTAAACTTTTTTATTGTTTTTTTGGTATGGTGTGTACCTTTTTTCATTTTATTTTCTCCTTAATCATATTTTTTTACAGTTATCTTAACATTGATTATGTCCCCAATCCTAACTTGTAATTTGTCTTTAAGTATAAAGGCATCAGCAGGTGGTATTGTAACATACCAAGAAAATCTATTTTTTCTTAGCTTTCCATTAAACTCTATGCTCTTTTGGGAATTATTTTTTTCACCATTCATAACGGATAACATTAGTTATTATTGTATTAATATTGATTATTATTCAACAATATATATTTCCAAGCACAACCTTTATATATTACTTGCAAGTAGAAATTAACCATAAAGCCTCTCTTGATAGAGAGTGATAGCCCACAATTATTTCCGGATTTGATGATGGAACACTAATTGGTAAGGAGCTAGATTGAAAAAAAATTAACGGAGGAAATATAATATGAACAAAAAAGGAAAGACATTTTTTGAAGCAGCGCTACCACCTGTTTTGGTGATAACACTAGTTTTGTTTGTAGCTCAGTCGGCAGGAATAGTAGATCTTAGAACAATGTTTGCAGGAATCACTGGGGTGGAATTACCAGATGATGATGTATTAGAATTCTGTGGAATTGAAGATATTACAATGAAGATAAGCGACTATAAGAAAGACGCTATGGGAACAGACCCAAGCAAAAGCTCGGCAGTATTCATCGATCTTAATGGCGATGGAGTTAGGGACGCACTAGAGGACATAGGGGATGTAGCAGATGACGGTTCAACTACTGTTGGAGTAAATGTAGACTATTGGGTATATGGTGGCTGGAATGCCGGTTCTGGCGGAAGTTACTATGTACAGAAATTAAGTGGGAATACAAACTGCAGAGACCCATTGCAATTGAATGTAGAATTAGCAGCGCAGGATGCGTCTGTAAGTCATGTTGTAACAAACGATGACGGGACATTAAATTCTGGAGCAGCATTGAGCTTGGATGACGAGGAACAAACTACAATCGATGTCAAGGTATGGACAACAGCAAAAGAATACTACGGAAACCCAGAACTTGGATCGTGCAACATTGCAGTTATAGAGTACAACTCTACAGGTTATGATGAAATTACCTTGAGCGGAGCCCCAATAGGGGGAATAGCACCAACACCAGGTTCTCACTCACTTGTATCAGTAGCCAACACGACAAAATCTTACTACTTTGCACCACTTGACATGAACAAGCAGGAGTTCAGAGTCCATATTGACGTAGGGACAGTATCACCAGATGCACTTGGTGGATTTGGAATAAGCATTTATGACTGTGACATTGACTTGGATGCAGACACCAACGAAGAAATCATTGGCGTGGAAGACGAAGACAACAATGAACTAGGCTCAACAACAGAACCATTCATAATAGTGGATGTAAGCTAAACATTTTTTTCTTTTTTTTTCTTTTAGAAAACCTAGAAAACCATTTTAGAAAAAATGACCAATAACATCGCAAGGAACATTTCAGTATTGTTAGGATTTATTCTAGTCTATATAGTCGTTAATTTTGAGTTCGGAGTTGGAACGACTTTCGCATTATTATTATTCTTGGGATGGCAAATTCGTATTACAGATAAGGAAGTAAGGTTTCCGGTAATAAAAGGGAGGATTAAATGGGTTAAAACTATTCTTTATACTGTGGGGGCTTATGCAGTCTTGATAGGTGTTTCATCAATTATTCTGCCAATTATAGCAGATTTTGCTGGAAGTACAATAACCGATTGGGGACTGGCTTCAACAATTCAATTCATAATCCAGACCAAGTCAGCACTATTTTCACAAATCACGCCGGCCCTGGCAGAAAATCTTTGGCTAACCTTTCTCACATGGGCAATCCTGATTTCAACAGTAGAGACCATCTCAATCTTGGGAAGAGGATTTGAGTGGACTACCGAAATATTTAGGATTAGAAATTATAAACTAAACAATCCAAGAATGTGGTTTGTTATGGTGGTTATAGCATTGGTATTTATGCTATTCCATTTAACAGCTTTGGGAGTAACTGATGCTCTGTCTTTATCAACAGTCCTTTTATTTGGGATAATTTCAGTTGGTTTGGTTGTTCTGACAGGACAGCTACTTGAAGCAATACTATTCCATATACTTGCAAATTCAGTAGCAGTAATTGCATCAGGACAATTTGCCTCATTTGAACTATCAGCATTTTGGTGGGTTTTGATTGGGATGATTGGATTGTTTTTTATTTTATCAAGAAAAGAAGTAAGGAGAAGAATTCCATTATTAGGAGGTTAAAATATGATAGAAGGAAAGAAACCAAAAAAAGCAAAGGATTGGGCAAGTACACTTGCTGTGATGTTTGGATTAGGACTCTTTGGGGTGGTTGCAGCTAATTATTTGGTGGCTGATTTTCCATTGACAATAAAAACATTTCTATTTTTAGTAATAGCAATAGTTGTTTTGTTTATTGCACTTAAATTTTTAAGATTCGCATCACCAATTGAGCAATTCAGATTTGAAGATGTTATTCTTTATGGATTGGTTTTGGCTGGTTTGGTATTTGCTGTAATAAAATTCAACATAGCACCAGAATTTACTATAGTTGCAAGAAATTTAGCATCGATTGTAGGATTAGGATAATGAATGGAATAAATAGATGGTTGATAACCGGTGGATTGGTAATTTATGCTATAGGGATATATGTCATTTTGTTTCAGGGTGACTGGAATCTTGCATGGAAGTTTGGAATGATTGGGGGTTTTGTACACATACTTGGTAATACAAAATGGCATTGGAGGATTGGAAGATGATAGATTGGTTGACAAATATTGTAAGGACAATGTTGGATATGCTAAAAAATTTAATAATAAGTATATCACCAGAATGGTCTTGGCTATCATTTATCATAACTAGTATAATACTATCCTTCCTACTATTAAAGGTGATTGGCTTTGATGTCAAGATGAGTGAAATAAGGAGGTCTTGGCTTCCAGTGATGGTTATAGCCTCGCTAATATTCATTATCTTCCTATTAATATGAAATTCACAAAAATACTCATAGGAATATTATTGTCAATACAATCTGTATTGGCATTTGGAAATGAGACGGCAATATGGTGTCCGCCAGGGTGGGGACCAATCAACGGAAAATGCGTGCTGCTGGCAGTGGAAAATGGTCAGCCGATTATGCTGTACGCAATCATATTCATAGCCATTGCTTGGCTATATATTAAAAGCAAAAAAAATTAGGGAGGAAACAATTATGGCAACAAAAAAAATTAGAGTAAAAAGTCACATCAAGGATGTAATTCCTGGGCGTGGTAAGAAAATGAAGAGAATCAAAGGATACACAAGGAAAAAAGCTAAGAAGCGAAGATAGTTGGAGGTAAAATAATGAGAAAACAACTTTTATTGATTCCATTGATTTTATTTACCTTTGCAGCATTAGCTTTAGCAACACCACCATGGACAACAACATTGATAGCACCGGCGGAAGATGGAACAGTACTTGGTAGTTATACACTAAATGCCACTATGGCAAGCACAGACTTTGTAAATCTGACTACTGAATGGTATTGTGAATTCTACGCAAGCTCAACCTTGACAGCAAACTCATCTTATACGGTAGGGACTACAACAGGTTTGTTGGTAAACCAAACAAACGATACGGCAAAATGGTTTATAGATGTAGCTTGGGATTCAGCAGACACGCCTTTTACACTTGAAGACGATTCAACTTATGTGTTTTCAGCAAATTGTGGAATGGCTAATGGTACAGACATACAAGATGAGGATACTTCAACAGGAGTTACAGTGGACAACAGTGAGCCAACCGCACCATCGTCATTATATCCTACAGAAGGTGCAATATACAATTATACAGGGGTTACATTTATTGGCACGGTAGCAGAAGAAAACACATCATCATGTACACTATATTTTGTTGGAAACAACCCAGGAACTTCCAGTTATGCAGGAACACAGACAGCAGGAACAGCTACTTGCACAAAGTCATTCAACACAAATTACTTCGCAGAAGGAGTTTATATGTATTATATGCGAGCTTCTGATGGAACAAACACATCAGATTCAGTAAAGACCAACTTTACAGTGGATACGCCTGGTGGAATGGGGTTCAGTCAACAACAGATAGAAGCATTGAAGGAAGCAAATCTAAAGGCGCTTGGAAAAATAGCAATCAGTCCTGTATTGATGATAGCAATAGTTATCGTTGGCTACCTTGTGTTGGTTAGGAAGAAGAAAAGGTGAGTAAAAATGAACGGAAATATAATAGCAAACTTTGCTACAGCTCCGACTAGAAGGAAAATTGTAATGGGAACTCTAGTGGTTTCCATACTCCATATTATTGGAGTCTTCCAAAATTTTTCTTTTTTAGGGCTTAACAAGGTTGTACCACTTGGAAATATATCGATTACTTTTTTTGGATTACTATTGTTGACAGCGTTAGGGGTTTCATTATATTGGATATGGATAGGAAGATTACACTAGGATGATAAAATTATGGAGGGAATAGAAATATGGCACAAATAAAATTAGCAAAAGGTTTGAAGCAATACCTGAGGGCATTCCTTTTAGGTTTGGTTGCATTAACCATGACACCATTATTAATTGGGTGGGTTAAGAATATTGCGGTTGTAAGCGGAATAGTAGCAATTCCAACATTTGGACCAGCTCTTGTTGCAGGTATAGTAATCTTTGTAGCAGACCTAATAATTGAAAGACTACCATTTATGCAGTAAGAACAGTTAGGATATGGCTATTAGGAATAAAGCTAGAGTATTGAATAAGATAATTATTTTTACGATTATCTTGATTGCGGTAGCAGGATACTTGGATAACCAGCAGATAAAGGGAGTCCAAGAAACTCAAGAGTGGGTAGCATATGAGGAATTTGTTGCCCCAATTTTCAATATTTCTTGGTTGCTCTTTTTTATAATAGCTGCAGTGATATACTGGTTGTTTACAAAAGACTTGAGCGAGTCACTAGCGATATTTGTAGTACCTATAGTGTTGGTAAAAGCTGGGCTGGAAGATTTGTTTTTTTTTATCTTCTCTGGCGAAATACCAAATATGATGTGCTGGTTCGGACCGTGGCAGAACACAATCTCAAAATATGTCCTGCAAGAATCGTGCGTATCTCCACTGGGGTTGGTATTGAATGTAATAGTGGCAGTAGTAATAGTATATTTTGTTTTTAAATTTTTGAAGAAACAAAGATGGTAAGATGACCCCTTTCAGAAGCAAAAAGCAAAGAAGTTTTTTGAAAAGGGTAAAACCAAAAATCTTTGAAAAATGGAAGCGCAAATATGGTTTAAAGATTAGGAGGAAAAAATAATGGGAAAGAAAATCAGATTGGGAAAAATCACCAGACCACCAGGTCTTTTGGCATACGTTGATAAAACTGGAACTGTTTGGGGAATGAAACCAGGAAAAAGAAAAAAGAAAGGAAGGAAGTGAGAAAAATGAAAAATATATTCATATTTATGCTTATTGGTATTTTATTATTTAGTTCTATAGGGTTAGCTTTGCAACCAGGTGAACAAACTGGCGAGAGCCCTATTCCAAAATCATTTTTATTTACTCTTTCTAGGTTATTCCAATCCTATTCTATTTATGGTGAACAAAGACAATGTGATACACGTTATGATGACCATCCACCAACATATGGGGTGGTTACGTCAGTAAATGATGGTCAAGTTGTAACTTGCCCAGGTTTACTTAATATTTATAATCAAGATTCTTCAGGAGATTATGTTGTTATAGATGAAATTGGAAGAGATACCTTCCCAGCAACTTGGACTGTCTGGGTTCCTTACGGATGGACACGTGTTTGGGAATGTTATAATTGTCCTTATGCTCCTTGTGAATCTGATTCAGATTGTGTAGGAAATTCTTTTGGAAATACATGTAATAGAAATTATGGAAATGAACCTTTTGGAACTAATGTTCCTATCGGAAATTGTTATGAAGAAGATTGTGTAGAAGATTGGGAATGTGGAAGCTGGACTTCTTGTGTAAATGGTTGGCAAACAAAAGAATGTATAGATAGGAATGAATGTGGAACTGCTGACAATAAACCAACTGAGGGAAGATCTTGTGTACAAGATTTAGATATTGATTTAATTTCATATTCAATTGAAGATACAACTCCTTCAGACTATCTTATTATAAAAGCAAAATATAGAGCTAATGCAGCTGGAACTTATTTATTAGAAGCATTTGTAGAACCAATAACTTTATTTTCCATACTTTTTGGTATCTCTAAAATATCTATTAATAGATGTGATATTGAATCTGGAGATATTGAAGATCCAAGATATAAAAATGATAGAATATATTTTAGTGCTGGAGAAACAAGAGAAATAGACTTTGAATTTATTACAACCTTTCCAGAAGGTAAATATAAAGCTTATTTAGATGTTTTACCAGATTGTAGAAGTTCGGATTTCTTAGTTCAAAATACATATGTTGGTGAATTTATATTATCTCAAGATGGAACAACTCCACCACCAGATGATGGAACTATTCCTCCAGATGATAGTTGTTTAGCAAATGGAGAAACAGATTGGCCTCTTATTGGTAAAGAGTGTTGTTCTGGTTGTTCAAATGAATTTCTTACATGTGTAGATTGTGATGCACCTTGTACTTCAAATGTAGATTGTGATTTTGGTTATTCTTGTGTTAGTGGAGAATGTGTATATACTACAACAGAGTGTAATCCTGGTTATCATTTAGAAAACGGAGAATGTGTAATAGATGTTTGTACACCAAAATTAGACCATACTAGTTGTTGTTTAATTTTTAATTGCGCAAAAGAATATTACACTTGTGGAAAAAGTCCAATAACATTCTATTGTGATGAATTTCCAAATGGGGAATGTGTTAGTGGAGAATGTGTATATGAACCTGTAGATGAAGGTTGTAATACTGGTTATCATTTAGAAAATGGGGTATGTGTAAAGGATGATGACGATACAACAACTACAACCACCACAACTACTATAACCCCACCAGAAGATAAACCAAACTTCCAATTGGAGTTTGTTAGTGTTCCAGCAGAAGCTAGTGCCGGAGATACAATTTCTGTATCTGTTAAAATAACAAATCTTGGTGCTAGTGGCTCAATGAGAGTAGAAACTGGATTGTATTATGATAAAACTTTAGATGATTGGTTTAAAGATTCTGGATTATTTGCAATTTCTTCAGCAAATCTTGTAGAAAATTGTGAACCTCTTGAAAAAAATATTCAAACAAAACAAATAACTCTTAGTTCTGGAGCTTCAGGAACTGAAATATTTAGATTTAAAATTCCAGAAACAATATGCAGTCTAACTGGTAGTTTGATAAAAACAAGTAAACTTGATATTTATTCTGGAGCAATGGAGAAATGTTATAAGACAGGACAAGCAACAGGAATTACTGATGCAATAAGGAGAAATATAGAAATAGAACCAAATGCAGGATTGTTCTGTAAGAGTTGTTCTGATGGTTTGCAAAATGGTGACGAGACTGATACAGATTGCGGTGGAAAGGATTGTAGTACTTGTAGAGTTGGATATATGTGTAATCTTAAAGCAGATTGTGAAAGCAATTTGGTTTGTAATGAAAATGGTAGATGTGCAGAGCCAAGTGGAACTGATTCATGTGAACCATTTCTTTTAAGACCAAGATGTTCAATATCTAGAACAAAAGCTGAATTTAAAGAAGCAACAAAAAAAATGGTTACTGATTCTTTATGTGATTTTGATAAACATTGTGAATCAAGAACAGATTATGAAGTTAAATGTGTAGCACCAGCAAGTGCAGGAGCTTCAGTGAGTTTAATAGATAGAGTTTTGTTCCCACACTCTGGAGTATGTTTAGCAACATCAGAAGAGAAACTAGATGTCTGTGGATTATTAGAACCATTAGCATTCATTGGTATAACTGGAGATGATTGTACAGATGGTGGAATATTAATAGGGGGAATAATATTAATAGCATTATTGTTTTTAAGGAGATAAAAAATGGTAAGATTCAACATAGGAAAATGAGACCAAAAAAACCAAAATTATGTGCTTGTGGATGTGGGGAATTTACAAGTGGGATATGGAATAATAATTGTTATCCTAAATATACTTACGGGCATCATTTAAGAGGAAAAAAATCCCCTTGGACTACTAAAAGAATGAAAGAGAATAACCCGTCAACAAAACCAGAGAATAGACAGAAAAGTAGAGAGAGAATGTTGGGGTTATATAAAAAAGGTATTTTAATCAATAAAGGAAAAAATCATCCAATGTTTGGAGTTCATAGATATGGTGAGGATAATCCGATGTATGGTAAAAAAAGACCAGATACTACAAAGAGAAATTTAGAAGATAATCCTTCAAAAAGATTAGGAGTTGGAGATAAGATAAGTAAAACAAATAAAAGACTATTTAAGGAAGGAAAAAGGGTATCTCCAAATAAAGGAAAAATATTATCTGAAAAAACAAAGAAGAAATCATCTACAACTAAAAAAAGAAGATACAAAGAAGGGAAAATAAAACTTACTGGTTGTGCTAAATTATCTAAGGAAAACCCAACCTGGCATCCAAATTTTAACAATTATTCTTCATTTGAGCCTTATGGAAAAGAATTTAATAAAGAATTAAAAGAGCAAATAAGTAAGAGGGACAATTATAGATGTCAGCAGTGCTTTAGGCATCAAGATGAATTATTTATTAAAAGAAAAAACAGAAAGGTAATTAAATCTAAATTAGATATTCACCACATAGATTTTAATAAAAAGAATAACAATCCAAATAATCTAATTTCTTTATGTAGAGTTTGTCATAGTCAGACACAACTTAATAGAGAAGGTTGGATAAATTATTTTCAGAATAAGATGAATGGAGGGGGTTTATGATGACAAAATTGTTAAGATTTCTTAAAGAGAATGTTGAGGGAATTTTAATAGGTGGAGCTGTAGGTTTCATTTTTGCTAAATTTTTCCTCCCAGAAACTTTTGATTTTTCAATGGTCCAACAAACATTTGGTTTAATGGATGTTATAAAAGGAACTACTGAAACAACATTAGAATGGGCTAAAACAAAGGTCATTGTAGCCTTTACAATTATAGGTTCAGGTATTGGATTAATAATTGATATGAATTTAAAAGAAGGGTGGTGGAGAAAATGGTAGCCATAGCTGCAATAGCAATAGGGTTGGTGGTAGCATTATTACTTCCAATTCTTGGTGGTCTTGGTTTAACTATTGGTGTGTTTAGTGGTTTGAAGAGTATACCTTCTTTTGTTTGGATTACAGCAATTATAATTATAATATTATCAATTTTTAGGAGAGTTAAAAAATGAATAAGAAAGGTATTGCTGCTGGTGGGCTTTTAGCATTATTGATTACTGGGTTAATGCCAGTTTTGGTAGGTGTATTAATAATAGCATTATTGACCGGTGGAGGATTTGCTCTTCCTTTTTTAGACATCCCTTGGTACATCTGGGCAGGACTATTATTCATATTCATATTATTCCTTACAAGGAGAAAATAACAAATTCATAATCAGGAGTGGGTCTAACGCACTTTAAGTTGTGGCTGTGGGTGGAGAGCCCGTGCGATTTAAAAATGAAAAATGATAGGAAAGTTATTGATAGCGATTTTGCTCGCAGGAGGAATATTTGCTTACACCAGTTTGGACACATCTCAACAAGATGAAATCAAGGAACAGCTTGGCAGTATTGTAGGAGATATAAAAGAAAAGGCAAACGAAACAATTCAAGATAAAATGGAAGAAATAGAATTTGAAGAAGACAATCCAAGTTTGAATAAAATTGGAATGCCCATAAAAGAAGAAATAAATATGATTGAATTCCCATGTACATCTAATGAAGAATGTAATACCTATATAGATGAATGTAACAATCAATGTGTATGTTTAGAATCTAGTGGAGAATGTTGGAAATGAATTGGAATAAAAAAATATTAGGAACAAAGATAGGAATTTGGGGACATTATGTATTATTAACAGCAATAGTGATGTTATATTTTCAATTTTTAGGTTTTGATTCTATAATTAAAATTATAGGATTATATTTTGCAATTAGCATAGGAGATATATTAATTCATAAAATTATAGGAATAGATTAAGATGGCTAAAAAAAATCAAAGTATTCAAATGTGGATAATAATAGGTTTAATTATAATTGTTATTTTTGGTGTCAGTAGTGGTTGGTTCAAAAGTACTCTTACAACAATAAACCAAGAAACAATAAATCAATTAGATACCTCTCCACAACAGACAGGAGTAGAATGTAAGATTTCTTTTAGCAAGAGTACATTAAATCCTGGTGAGTCGGTTACTGGAACTATAACCAATGGAAAGAATACACAATGTGCTATTTATTACCAATATAATAATGGCCCTTGGACTTTTGATTCTATAGTCACTACAGATTCTAGCGGAAAATATACAGAGACAAGAACAGCAGGAAATGGTGGAACATATGTCTTTGCCGTAATCTGTGGAAATTGTATTACTAATCAGGCAATTCTTGTGGTAAGAGGAGTAACAACTACAACAACAATACCAATAGATTATTCTTCTTATACTTGTGGAAGAACAGAAGATTGTGTAGGAACCTGTCCTTCAACGCATCCACTTTGTAACAAGGCTCAAATTTCATCTAATACATGGACTTGTTCATGTCAAGATGCTAGTGGGACTGTTCATCCCGAATGGAGTTTTGTTGGTACAAATTATAATGTATATGAAGGGGAGGAACAGCCAGCTTGTACAGATTATGATAATACATTAACTAATTTTGAAAATAGTCTAACAATACAAAATATCTGTGTTGATTCTAGCGGCTCGCACGAAGATTCTTGCGATAATGGATTATTAAAAGAATGGTATTGCAGTTCACAAGGAGATTGCATACATACTTTTTATGGCTGTAAGTCTTATTTTGGTGACAATGCTTATTGTCGTAGCGGTTGGTGTTTTGACGACCCCTACATAAATCCAAGCAATTGTGAGGTATCTGGAATGTGGCAATGGTCTTATTTAATAGATACAGAAGAAAATTGTGGAGATGCTATGGTCAACTTATGTTATTATTCAGGACAACTTAGTGGAGCTTACACACACAATTCAGAAACTGATTGTTGTTATTTCAGGTGTGTTTCTAACTAAAATGGTTAAAAAAAATAAAAAGATACCAAACTGGATTTGGATTATACTAGTCTTAGCAGTATTCTTATTTGCCTCAAATATGAAAGGTTGTACACTCTTTGGGAATGGGGTGATTTCAGAAGCATTTACAATCAAAGAGTATGAAGTTCTTCAATATAATACCTGTACTGAACTATGCAATTCAAAAAACTATGATTTTGGGTATGCAGGAGAAAGTGTAGATGACTGCAGATCTGGGGAATATTTTATTAATTATGGTTATGTCGGAGAACACCCAACATTAAGTTGTTGCTGCTATGATGAAGAAGAGGAAACTACTACAACAACTACAATTTATGGAACAACTACAACTACAATACCATTTACAACCACAACTACAATAGCCTCAGGAGAAACTTATACTTATTCAGAATGTGATATATTGAGAGATGATTATGGAAAAGACTTTTCAGCAATCGTTGCAGACCAAAGTGCCTGCGAGGATTATGGGTTTGAAGTTTGTAATAATTATGGAACATATATGTCAAGTTATGACTGGTTCCCAATAAATTGTTGCATTGTAAATTGTTATGGTGTTGAAACACCGCTTTATGGAACTTATACCTTCCCAGAATGCTATGCTATGGCAATGGACTATACGCACCCAGATGGAACATCGCATCCTCTTGATGGAGGGGCAATATCAGATGATGGGGAGACTTGGGATGAAATTGAATGTTATTGGGAAGCAATGGCTGATTGTGATGATATGATTACTATAAATATGATCAGAGACAATTGTTGTATGTGGGAGTGTTATATTCCACCATAAATAAGGAGAAACAAAAATGGCTAGAAAAAGAAGAATGAAATTAAAATTAAG
>SDBV01010010.1_pt1 | contig 12497 bp, 13 predicted proteins | sample 2277081 | NCBI WGS metagenome assembly SDBV01 (sample SAMN10402039, study PRJNA504765) | marine sediment metagenome | isolation source: marine sediment core GS10_PC15, 223 cmbsf | place: Arctic Ocean: Southern Knipovich Ridge | collected 2010 | reverse complement strand
ATAATCAGTAGTGGTTCCACCCATAAACATTGTTATGAAAATATCTTTTTTGTAAAATTGTATTTGATATTCTGTCAATACTAAAAGAAAATCTTCTTCATTAGTGTATCTTATTGCCTTTGAACCTTCTCCAATTTGAGGGTCTGGAAATAATTCAGCTATAGATCCTTCAAGTTCAAAAGGCACTGTTTCAATTAATTTGTTAATATTTTCTAAAGGGTATCTTGAAATTGATATTTGTATTGTACTTACATCAAGAAGATTATCCATGCCTCCATTAAGATACCTAATATAATATCCTTCTTTCCATCCAAGATTTAATCCTTCTTCAGCTACGTCTGATTTTATTCTTGGAGATCTTTCAGCAATTTCATATCCTTCTGGAAGTTCTGATACATCTAGCGTTAATTTAGAAATATCGCCTTGAAACACCTTATTTTTTAAAGAATTAATAGTTGCGTGACCAGAAATATTTTTTGAATTTATATAGATTATTAAAAATGCTGCAATTATTACTACAACAGCTATGCTAACCCACATTATTGTCTTTTTATTCATAAAAATTGTTAAGTTCTTAGATTTTTAAATGTTTGGTAACTCAAAAGGTAACCTATCAATAAAAGATATGGTTACCCATTTGGTATATGGTTAACCCAAGAATAATTAGCTTTGTTGCAAGAAGTAAGCGGAGAATGGAAATTTTGAAATTATTATCTGAAGGGGAAAAAAGCCAAATAAAAATAATGAAAACGACTAAAATGTATAAAGCACATACTTCTCGAACAATTAAAGAGTTATTGGATAAGAAATTAATTGTGTGCAAAAATCCTGAAGATAGGGCATTTAAATTTTATAGAATAACTTCTTTAGGGAAAAAGGTTTTGGAAGAAGCTAAGAAATTATAAATTAAATTTTTTTAGATTCAAAATAGTTAGTTATAACTTCTACTGCTATTTGAAATAAATGTTTGTTTCCTATCATAAGATATTTTCCATTTCCATCTTTCATTAAAGGCAAATTAGCTTTAGAACCAATTTGAGCTGACCAATGCAATCTTTCCGCTCCATGACTAAAAGAACATCTCCCAATAGTATGATATAAAGAATCCATTGCATTCATAAATTCCACATCATTTGTAAAAACATCATCAAAATATTTCTTAATTGCTAATTTAAAGCGGCCGAAACCACCATTTATTAGTGGAGAATCATACTTGCCAACGGCTTCAATAATTGAGCATAAAACAGAAAAACTAAACTCAGAAGCTTCAAAATCATAATGTTCAACAATTTTTCCTAAATAAAAGGTAAGTAAGTCTAATCTTTCTTTTTCTTCCTTTGGGAGTTTTAATTTGGACGTATGATCTTTAAATTGTTCCAGCAAAGATTTTATTTCTTTCCAAACAGGCATATTTTCTCTTACATCAGTATTTTTTATATTTCCTTTATTATGGCAGATAAAAATTCTTTCTTTTTTTGGAAGTTTCATTTTATTTATATCATAAGAATCTTCTGTTTTAAGTATCTTTTTGTGTAATATTTTATTTATAGAAATACTTAAATTTGAAGATGTATTGAAGAAATCATGGTAGAAGTGGTTGGTTGGATTGCTTTGGGAATATCAATTATAAATTTATTTGTATACCTCCTTTGGATAAACAATAATTGGAAGAAATCAAAAATAAAAGTTTTATTGGGATTCCCAAATGGGAAATTGAGAAAAATTAATGACCTTACTTTAGTTGATTTGAAAATTAATGTTCAAATTACCAATATTGAAAATAAAGACACTTTTATTGAATCTATGTGGGTATACCATAATGAAAAACATTTTGCCAAGGGAGCGAGAAGTGGCAAAGAAATAGCCTCAAGGTTTAAACTCCCCGCGTATACAAATTTAAATTTTGATATTGAATTTTCCCCAAACTATAATCCTAAAACAGAAAGTTCTCCACACCAAGGATATGATCATATATTTATCATAGCAACGGATAATAAAAATAGAAAATTTACTGATGTAGTTTATTATAAAGTAGATGAAAAAAACAAACAGATTAACTCCTGGTTTGGTTATGATGATGAAAATACAAGGGGATTTTTAAATGACAAAAGAAGAAAAAGTTAAGCTTCAACACTATGTTCCAAAAGTTTACCTTAAAAATTTTGCAGAAGCAAAAGGCAAAAATTTTTATTTCTACTGTTTTAACAAACAATTAAATAAATCTTTTTCAGTTAACATAAAAAATATAGCTTTTGAGAGAGAGTTTTATGACTCTGTCTCTGAAGAACAAGAAACTGAAAAAAAATTAAGAAATATAGAATCAAAAGTAGATAAAATAATACAAAAAATAATTTTGAGAAAAAACATAGAGATATTAACTGAGGAAGAAAAAGAGATTCTTTCTGAATTTATTGCATACCAGGACATCAGAACAAAAGAAACAAGAGAAGAAATAAAGGAAATACCTAAACACATCTTGGAAAAATGGGGTAATCAAATGGCTCCTAAGTTTAAGAATCAAGTTATTAATTCTATGAAAAGAGATTCTCTTAGAGAAGTCCATAGAAATCTTTTAGGAGAAATAGAATTATTTAAGGAGAAAATAAAAAATATGAAATGGATTTTAATAATTAATAAATCCAAATTTCCTTTTTGGACTTCAGATAATCCTGTTGCTAGATATAATCAGCAGAATTTATACCCTTTTGGAAACATTGGATTGGAAAGCCCAGGAATTGAGATTCATTTTCCAATTAGTCCAAAAATCTCTTTGCTTATCTGTGATAAAGTTCTTTTTAAGAATCTCCCAATAAAGATTGTAACAAAAGATTATATGAATATTATCCATGAAAGAGATTTTCAAGTAAGATATTCTACAAAATTTGTATTCTCAAACGAAAATAATTTTGATTTTGCCAGAACAATGATAAAAGAAGATCCTAAAATCAAAGACCCTAATAGAAAGAGGCTAAAAATAAATTAGAAAACTATAAAATTGTTGTTTTTAACATTAAACTATGGAAAAAAAAGAAGTACTTTCTAGATTATTTTATTTGGATATTGTTTTTGATAATCTTGAAGGAGAGATTAAAAGAAAATTGAATCGAAGGGGGTTAAGAGGTAAAATATTTGAAATTGTAGAAAAAGCTAAATCTCTTTCTATGGAAGACTTAGAAAAAGAACTCTTGTCAATTAATCAGGGGAATAAGAGGTGGTTTCAAAGATACAAAGACGTTTATTGTACTAAAATAAATGTGAATTCCGATTTACTATGTGTAGATGATTATCATGATGGGATTCCTTTGCATGGATCTAATGTAAAAAGAGGAGAATTATTAAAAGATATTATAAAAAAAGGTAAAGATCCTAGAACAGATTCTTTGGCCAGTTTTCCTAACTTAGATGTTCTTATCTCAACAATTCCGATAGTTATAAGAAAATACAACGAATTATTTGAAGTTCTTTCGGGAAATCATAGGGTTTTAGCGGCTATAAATCAAGGATATGATGAATTAGAAGTTCTTATTATCTCTGATAGATTAACACCAAATAGCTTAGATGAATTTGATTTAGAAGATAAGAGTCATTTAAATTTAAAGGATCATATAGAAGAAGTAAAAGAACATTACAGGAAAGGATTGGAAAGAATTAGAGATTATTACAATGGCAGAAAAGAGAATCCTTTATTAATAGATCCTCCTCATGAGATCCTTGAGAAAGTTGCTTCTCAATTCTTTAGAGAAGCTATGGAATCTTGCGTAATCAAAGATGATGTTGATTGGATGAATTATTCCAATAGTTCTCTCTATGAAGTATGTATGGGTTGTGGCATAGAGATAATAATGAAGGCAGCAATATTATTGGAGCGTCCTGAAGATTTTAAGAATTTAGAAATAGGTTTCAGTAAAACAAAAGAACTCTTTTTGAAATTATTGCCGGATACTCTTAGCTACAAACAAAAAGAAAGGATAAGAGATATATTAAATTTAATAAAATACAAGAGAGATAAATGGGCGCATCTTTCATTTCATAAATTTAGTGCATATCATGAAGAATATCAAATTTTTAACTTTCTAGAACATATTTATTCCTTATACTTCCCAAAATCTGTAATTTTAAACGAAATAAAAGTGCATAAGGAAAGATATAAGGTTGAAAGTGGATTAGATTTTGAATCTATTGAATTTCCATTAAAGGAGGAGAACAAATGAGTTGGTTAGATTCACTATATCTTAATAAGAAAATTCTTGAAAGGTTAGCAGAGATAGATAAAGTGAAAAAATTTATTTATGAACTGAATAGTCAAGAACTTTCTTTAAGAGGGTATATATTTTTGATTGAAATAAGTATTAATTCATTTATTCATTCAACGGAATTTCTTTTTAACAGTGATGAATTTTATAATTTGATTCATTGGGGGGATATTGAAGAAAAAAGAGAGGAAATGCGTAAATTATTAGAAGAAAAAAGTAAAGAAATTTCTTTTATATCTAAACTAGAAAAAATTAGAAAAAAGTTTACCTCATTAAGATTCGCTAGCATTATAGATGAATCGTTTCTAAAAAATCTACTAAAAGAATTGCTTCTTCAAACAGAAGAAATAAACAGTTTTTATTTTTCAAATTTAGAATTTAAAGAAAATCTAAAAGGAAAAGAAAATGCGAGAAACAAAATGGCAAGTTTGGTATTTTCTGTTCTAAATTATGTGGAATCTGATTTTGGATTGGGTAAAATCCCTGAAGAGGCAAAAATAACTCCTCTCTTTATAGCAGGATCTTATTATACAATTATGCCTTTTAATCTAAGAAAAAATTATCATCTTCAAAACAAAAAAATAAGTGAACTTGAGTATGTTAAGGGCTATTCTCAGGGATTAACTTGGATTTATGGTTCATTAGGGGTGGACAAGACCCTTCTCAAAAAACTTATAGATTCAAAAGGATGGGAAGATATTCATCACAGTGGAGCAAGAATAATTGAATCTTATAATAAAGGGTACAATTCTTTGAATGAAGATATGTATGAAATAATTAATGGGAAGACGGAAATAAGAATAGAAAACAAAGAAATTAAAACTATTGGGGAACTTAGATATGCCTTAAGAGATAGAAATATCAAAACTCTTGAAGAACTTCATAATGGAGATTATCCCGTAAGAAGGAGTTTACTTAGAATTTTTACAGAAGGACTTTTACTTAATTCTGATGAAGAGAGTAAAGCTGAAATTATAGAATTTCAGACAAAAAGAAATGATGGTGAAGAAACTCGTTATAGTTATGCACTATTTTTACCTGTTGGAACCGGAATCTGGAATGCTTCCCAATGGATTTTATTTGATGATATTTCTGTTGAAAATAGCTGGGAGCCAAAATGTTATTTTAGGGATTTTTATTTAAAACGTATAAATTCTTATCATAAGATTGTAAACTTTAAAGAATATGTTGTAGATGAAAAATGTTTAATTGAATATAGAAAAAGAAAAGATACAAATTATTATAGAATGCTTGAAGATTATAAACAGTTAGAAAATTCTCATAGCCTATTAGTGGAGTTAATAGGATTTTTTTATTTTATGAAGAAAGAGAAGAATATTATAGATTTTGGGTGGCATATAGATCCAACAAATAAATATGAAACAGATTTGGATGCCTTTTTTGTTACAGATACAAAAAAAGTAATTATTCAATCAAAAAAATCCTTGAAAATTACAAACCCTCTTTTTGAATTGGATTCGGAGATTATAGAAAAAGAAGATTTTAATCTAGAAGAACATCTAAATCTAGAAGAAGATTGTAAAGAAATATTATTTCATTTTAAAAAAGCGATAGAACTTTTGCCTAGAAAATATTCAAGTCAAAAGATAGAAAAAAAGCTTTTTGTATTTGAAAACTATCAAGAAGATTGGATTAAAGAGAAACTAAAAATTTATTTAAAAGATAAAGGAATTGATCTCATTTACTTTGATGAGATAGAATCTGAAAAAGAGATTTTTCCAAAAGATTTAATTAATAAATTAAATAGCGCTTTTGATAGAATTATTCCTGAGGAACTTAAAGAAGAATAACTTTTAAAAGGCGGAAAGAGATTAATAACCTATGGTTTACCTATGGATTTTTATGGGTCTTGGCCTTGTGATTATAGTTTTCTTATTTTTTGCTCTTCCCAAAAAGAATAGAAAAGAAAAAATAATTGAATTTATCTTAAATGGTTTAATTTTTACTTTGGTTGCTTCCTTCTTGTTTCAATTCCTGATTATTCCACTGCTAACACCCCAATCGGATATAACTGCTACGTGTATGACTTCTCTCACAAAATCCCAAGATAATAAAAATTACACAATAATTATAATAAAAAATGCTGGTGAATCGGGAGCCACGTCTTTTTATACTATCTTATCGCATTCGGAAAAGTCTTTATCTATGCACTTTATCGATTCTTTCCAAGAAAACTTTTGTAAAATAGAAACAGTCAAACCTGTTGAAGCAGATTTTAATAAAATTAAAATAAGTAAGGGGCATCAGACAATTATAAGTTGTGATTATATTCCTCCCAATTTCTTTTTCTTTATTGAAGCTGAGGGGTGGACAGATTCCTTAGATTTAACTTACTGGTCGAAAGAACAACCTCTGGAGGAAATCTCTATAACTTGTGATGATGCCCCTTAATCAATAACTTTTAAAAATCAAAACATCGTTAATATTTTAAGAAAAAATAAGGGTGTAGAATTTAATCCCACAATAACTATAAAGTTTAATTTCTATGAGATTCTATGGATGATAAATGGAATAAAAGCAAATTTGTTGGCAATAATGCAGAAAATATTGTTGAATTTTTAATTAAATCCATGCCTGACTGGACATGCATTAAATTTGGTGTAGAAAACCACATAAGAGAATTAAGGAAAACTATTAGAAAACAGATAAATCCAATAACTAAAAAAATCAAATCCATGCCTGATTTTGTTGCATTTAATGAAAAAACAGGGGAAACCTTCTTCATAGAAGTTAAGTTTCGCTCTAAATTTATTAATTATGATACAAATAAACCAGAATATCGTATTGATTTTTTAATGCAATCTAAAAAACATTGGCCTGGAACTAAATTAATTGTATTGCAAAATTATGAACCTTATTTTTTCATAATTAATTTAGACAAAATTAAAGAAGATATGTGCAAGATGGGAAAAGATTATGAGGATTATTGGAATTTTGAAGAAATAAAAGAAGATATTAAGGATATTTTTCCAGATTTAGAAGATGAAGTATTAGAAGAAGCAATAAAAATGATTCCACAATAATAAAAATAAAATGGAAGAAAATATTGGAGAAAAGGTACTTTCCATGTTAGGAGATTTAGAAGTTAAATTGGACAAAAAGTTAAAACAAAGGTCTTCTATTCTCGAAGGAAAGAAAAATTCACATATTCATTTATTACTTGAAACTAATCTTAAAGAAAAACTAATAAAAGAGGCAGAAGAAAAGGGTATAAGCATTTCTGAATTGTGTAGGCAGAAGTTAAGAGATGATACTCAGTTAGATCAAATAGAGGAAAAGTTGAATAGAGTTTTGGAAAAATAGAAAATTTTAAATTTAAGGGTTGGTGGGAAACGCTTGGAGCGAGAGTTTTAAAAATGAAACTTATATAAATAATTAAGTCTTAATTTAAATATGGATAAAAAGAAAAAAAATTCCTCTTGGTTTTGGATTGCTATTATTGTTTTAGTTTTAATTATTGTTTTACTTTTTTATGTACTTACTCTAAGTGTAGAGCAGAACGAAGGAGCAATAAATAATCCCACTGAAAGATTGTGCGTAGATATGTGCGGTTCACAACTAACTCTTTGTAATTCCGTGGTAAGAGTATCTGGAGTAGATAGGAATTGTGCTGCAGAATTTACATCTTGTGTAAATAGTTGTGATTATTAAGATTGCAAATTAAATGAAAGATTTAAAAAAGTATTAATTCCTGTTGATTCTATGGCAAACTCATCAAGGAAAACTTCTAAAATGAAGATTACCAAGAAGAAACAAATATCAAAGGAAATCCTTGAATTAGCAGAGAAAATAAAGAAACACAGAACTAGTTTGAAAAAAACAAAAGAGTTTAAAATTCAAAAAGGAGTTCTGAAAAAACAAGTAGAAGAATTAGAAAAAAGCATCAAAATCTTAAAGATTGATAATATAAAGAAAAACAAACTTCGGGGGCAAATCAAAGAATTAGAGGTTGAAAAGAAAAATTTAAAGTTAGAATTGGAGAAATCTAAAGGGGCATATACATTTCTTGTAACAAAACTTGGAGAAGAACATAACACAGTTCATGGAGAAATTAAAAGGGAAATAGAAAAAGCACAAAAAGAAATACTGCTCGCTTCCCCTTGGATAACCTACATTGTTGATGAACTTTCAAACTTTAAAAGGAAAAGTGGAAAAAAGATTAATGTTAAAATTATTACTCGTCTTATGAAAGAAGATATTGATAAAGGAATTACAAATTTGGAGAAACTCAGAGCTTTAAAGGAAGATTTTGGGGCTGAAATAAGGTATAATAATGATTTGCATGCAAAAATGGTTGTGGTGGATAATTCAGTTGCCATAATCTCTTCTGCTAATTTAACTAAAAAAGGCCTATCTGTTAATTATGAGGCTGGAGTATGCGTAAAGGATAAAGAAATGGCAGATAAAGTTGCTCAATTTTTTAATGATGTCTGGAAAGAAAGCAAACCTTTAACCCAGCAGACAATTAACAATGTTCTCCAAAACAAGAAAGAATAATATGGAAAAGGATTCAATTAATCCAGAGAAATATTCTGAAATAACCTCTGAAATAGAGAAATTTATTGATACAAAAAAAGAGAAACCAAAAACCATTAAAGGCCATGTCGGAGAAGTTGATTTGAGCAATAATCTCATTACCATTGGATTGCAATCAACTAAGCATCCGGACTTTTCAAGAGGTTCACTCGTTTTGATTAAAGAAGATACTCTTTTGGGCATAGAAACAAGAGCGATTGTAAAAGAGATTTACCATTCTACCCTTAAAATTGAAATTAAACATAATCCTTTGCAATTTGAAGATAAGAATGTGGTCATAGATACTGATAAAATCAATGTCATATTAAAAAGACTAGAAGAGATAGTTAAAAAAATTAAAAAAGGAAAAATTAGTTTAGATAATGCAAGAATCTTAGATTTTTTAATTAAAAAGAAACTTCCCCAATATAGTCAAAAAAAGATTTCTATAACTTCAAAAAAACTCAATGACCCCCAGAAAGATGGAGTAATAAAATCTCTTCAAGCCGAAGATTTTCATTTAATAATAGGTCCCCCTGGAACAGGAAAAACATATGTTATTGAAGAGTTAATTAGACAGTTCGCAAAAAGAAAACAAAAACTCCTAGTGACTGCATGGACAAATTTGGCTGTGGATAACATAGTAAAGAGGTTGTCTAAGAACGAAACAAAGAATATTGTAAGAATTGGTCCTTTCAAAGAAATTGATCCTGCCGTTAAAAAATTTTCTATTAATGAAAGGATGAAAAAACATAAAGATTGGAAGGAGGTGGAGAAATATCAAAAAATGATTGTTGCAATATACAAATCACTCCCAGAAAAAAGAAATGAAATAAAAATTGTAGAAAAGAAGATTAATTCAAATCAGGATGAAATAAAGATTTTCAATGGGGAACTTAATAATCTTGTTGATGAAAGACAAAAATATAGGGAAAAATGCCCAATACCTTTTCCCAAGAAATCCAAAAATGAGATTCCATATATAAATAGTAAGATGGTTGCAATGAGTAGCAAATCTGAAGTTTATTTTTCCTTAAGTAAAGATCTCTTGGAAATGGAGGAATTACGAAGCAAAATTCCAAGTAGAAAGAATCTACAAAATATTGAAAAACAAACCAAAAAGATGAAATTTGCTATTATGAAAAAAAGAATATATTATTTTTTCTCTAGTGTTAACAATCAAGAATTTGAAAAATTGAAAGAAAAATACAAAAAGAACAAGGGATATCTAAAAGAAATTTATGGGCTTCAGAGAAAACAAAACCTTCTAAGAATGAAAAGTGAAAAGGGGCTAGAGATGATTTACCCTGGGAAAGAAGGGTTTCCTGATGAAGATACACTAAAATCTGAGTTTGAAATTCATAGAATATTGAAGGAGGAATATCTTCCTTCCTTTAAAAAACAAGAATTTTCCAATCTTGCAACAGACATGTTCCAATTAAACCAGGAAATTTATGAAATTTATGTTGATTCATTAAGTAAAAAAATTGATTTACTGGATGCAAAAATAAAAACCTTAAAGGCAGAACTCTACATTCAAATTAATTATGAAACAGAACTGAAAAAGCAAAATGAAAATTTATGGGGTTCCATCGATTCTTACAAAAAATATGTTGACAAATTAGAAAAAGCGATAATTGCTGAAATTATTTGTTGTGCTGATTTAATCGCGACTACAGCTATATCCTCTAACAACTATTTTTTAGAGAATGTGAATTTCGATGTAATGCTCATGGATGAAGCGACTCAGGTAGCAAGTTTTATGTCTTTATTACCTCTTTTAAAATGTAAGAAATTTATCTTAGTGGGAGATGATAAACAATTACAACCCATAGGGGATAAAGATATCTCTAAGGAGATGAATCTTTCCATATTTAATAGACTTCTTGGATTTTATCCTGATTCGGCAACATTTCTTCAAACTCAGTATAGGATGCACAAATCCATAGCTGAAATTGCAAATAAAATCTTTTATGAAGGAAAACTAAGGACATCGGAAAAAATAGCAAAAAAGATACTTAAGTTAAAGGAGAGTAAACATTATTGTTTAAATCCCAAAATTCCAGTAATGTTTATAGATACTTCAAAAGTAGAGTATTATGAGGATGAGGTTGGATCTGGTTGTTCAAATACAAAAGAAGCAGAATATATTGCTTCTATTGTTGAATTATTTGTTAAAAACAAGATAAATGCAAAAGACATAGGGATTATTACCCCCTATAACAAACAAAAACACATAATAGAAGAATGTCTAAAAGCAATTAAAATAAAGAATATTGAAGTGAACACAATCCATAAATTCCAGGGTAGAGAGAAAGAGATCATTCTTGTTAGTTTTGCAAGAAGCAAAAAATATGCTTTCCCACACATTTATCTAAAATTTCTAGAAAATGAAACTCTAATCAATGTGGCCATAACGAGGGCTAAAAAGAAGCTAATTTTAGTTGGAAATTCTCTAACTCTACGCCAAAGTAAGATAATCTATAAAATTCTTAGTAAGATTGGTAAGGAGAATACTGTGGTTTTATAAGAGGTTTGCTTTTTAGAAAATTATTTAAACATCTAAGGTTTATATTTGATATCAATAAGTAAAAAACACACTCATTGATTTGGACAAAATTCTCTATGCTCGGAGCGGGAGTTTTCTTTTTGACTATTTAGTTTTTTAGTAAAAATATTTATAGTTTCTTTCCTCAAGTAGTTTTATGAATATACTTGATATTGATTTAGATTTTTTTCAAACTGGAGCAGAACACTTTGTTTTAAATAATCAAAAAGAAAGATTGCAAAATGAAGAAATTAAACCTTGGTCTGTAAAAGATGTTGTTGATTTTCTAGAAAATAAATGTCACTTAGATAAACAAAATAAAATTCCTGGTCAAATTGTTGAATATCATCACGAAGTTTTAAATTTATGGAGAATTTTGATTGAAACAAAGAAACTCTCCACCCCTTTTTCAGTTTATCATGTTGATGCTCATGCAGACCTCGGATTAGGAGATTGTAGTTATGTCCACATATTGAGCAATCTAATACATAAACCATTAGATGAAAGAATCCTGGATACCTTTGAAGATTCTACAAAATTAAATTGTGGCAATTACCTTGCCTATGCAATTGCAAATCGGTGGTTAAAAAAATTACATTTTATTGTCAATAAGTCTTGGGTACCAGATTTATTTCCGTATTATATAATCCCAAAAAAAAGTTTTAATTATGGGCATCATAATTTACATATTCAACTCCGAAAATTTAATCCCGAACAAATAAGAGATTTATTTGAATCAGACCCAATTCCTTTAGGATATGAACCTAAAATACCCTTTGAGATAATTCCTTTAGAAAAGTTTAATGAAGCTAAAAAATTTAATTATATATTTTTGTCTAAATCTCCAAATTTTACTAAATCTGAGACAGATAAATTAATTCCAATTATATCAGAATATATTGATATTGAAAATTTCTATTAAACTCCCAGATAGGGGGTTATTTTTTCTTACAAACAAAGATTCCCCATCCCACTTCATTATTTTTAACTGCTTCAGCAGTTTTATCATATGCGAGAATTAATTTTTTGTATCCTTCTTTGAATTTTCCAGCCTCATTTTTCTTTATTTTTTCTTTTAACATATCTCTTAAAACTTCATAACTTTGTTCTAAATCTTTTGAAACGTCAAAAGACTCTATAATTTCAAACCCAATTTCTCC
>SDBV01010009.1_pt1 | contig 12498 bp, 11 predicted proteins | sample 2277081 | NCBI WGS metagenome assembly SDBV01 (sample SAMN10402039, study PRJNA504765) | marine sediment metagenome | isolation source: marine sediment core GS10_PC15, 223 cmbsf | place: Arctic Ocean: Southern Knipovich Ridge | collected 2010 | reverse complement strand
TTTTGATGATTATAATGCAGAAGAGATTGTAAAAAACTATAAGGATTATGGGATTTCTCAAAAACAATATAAAGTATTATTAAAATTTTTTAATAGTTTAAAGGGATATTCAGATAATACTCCCGAAATTGTCAATGATAAGGAGGTTTTAGAAGATCCTGAGTGGGCAAAAATTAGAAAAATAGCAAAAGAAGTTTTGGAAACATTCGATTATAAAAAATGAAATGTAAATATTGTTGAAAACACCAAATAAATAAAAAGATTTCCTTGGTATTTAATTTCTTTAAAAGCCATAATTTTTTCGTTTATTTGTAGGAGAATCAAATGAATATATTTACAGGGACATTCGGAATATTAATAGCAATAATTTTATATGTAATAATTCTTTTTGTAGGTACTTGGATAACATTATTTATGGTTAGTCTATTTCCAAAAAGATTGCGAGTAATTTATAAAATAATGACAAGTGAACCTAAGAAAAATAAAAAATTGAATATTTCTCCCGAACAATAAAAGGGAAATAACTCACTAATTTCTTAAGTTACTAACTTAGTGACTTACTAAATTTGTAGGTGTTTTGTTTTTAACCAAAAAATAAGAACAATCTTTACAAAAATATATTTTTTTCAGATAGTTGCAATCTCTAAAAAAAATTATCGGAGGCAAAATGTCGAAATCTCCAAGGTTTATTACAGTCGTTTTATTCTTTACATTTATACTATTAACGATTCAGTCATTCTCAATCTCAATGATATCTATTGATGATATTGAAAATGAAGCTTTAATACATGATTGTGTTTCAGTTAAAACGGGAGAGTATTGCGAAAAAGATACGGATTTGATTGTTAAAGGACCGGATAATATTGAAATCGTTAGATATTACAATTCTCATAATGGTTTAACTGATTTGGATGGATGGAGACTCTTTTCTCACTGTTCATTATTAGTTGGAACCAAAAAGAACAATAACGCTATTGGATATGCATTTTGTGGAGAGCATACAGGTAGTATTTTACCTTATGTCAATAAAGAAAATGAAGAATTTGTTGTTGATGTAATGGAATCTCAAGGACTTGTTAATAATGCTAAAGAGATTAGTGGGCAGTCTAATTATAAAAATAATGTAATAACAAATGACAAAGAAAATGATCTATTTGTCTTAAAAACTGGAAATGGTTCCAAGAAATACTATAGGAAGCTTGATAAAAAAACTGACAATGAATTAGATAAAGCTCTTTTTGAAAAAGAAATATTTAATAGATTGGAAAAATTAATAGATAATTCCGAATATTATTATTTGGAACATGAAATTTTACCAAGTGGGAATAAAAGATTTTATCAATATGATGAGAGAGGAAGATTAATAAAAATTGAAGCTAAAAATGCTCTAGAAGACAATGTTTTTGGCTGGGTAAGTATAGATTATGAGTTATTGGATAGTAATAAAAGTAAAATTACAATAAAAGCGAGTGATAGCCAAGAAGTGAGCTATTATTTTCCTGATTCAAAGGATAGTACTAACTCTAAATATCTCTTGAAAAAAGTTAAAAGTACAAAAAATCCTGAAATTAATTATTCATATCTTGAAAATGGAAAATATTTAATAAAAAAGGAGACTCTTGAAGGTAGATATTTAGAAGTAGATTATTACTTTAATGAGAGCGAAAAAAATCATGGAAAAGTTCAAGCTTTAAACGTTCCTTCCAATGGTGGAAAAGAAAAAATCAAACTTTATAGTTTAACTTATGATTTTATTGAATTTAAAAATAAGGCTCTTAAAGAAGGAATAACAAAAGTTACTAATTCTAAAGGAGCAAAATGGCTTTATAAATTTAATGCTTTTCTTGAAATATTGAGAGTTGAAAAATATACCGATGATGGGGCCTTATACAATGTTAAAAGGAACAAATGGGAAAAAAATAGAGATGCTAATAATCTATTAGCTGAATTTTATGAGGATAATACTGGAAATATTTTTAAATGTTTAACTTATAAATATGATAATTTTGGAAATATTATTGATGAATGTATCTATGGAAATCTAACAGGACAAAACAAAGCTCCTTTAATTCTTAGCTCTATAGGGATACCTTTGAAAAAAGGTAATCAATCCCACCTTAAGAAAAGAAAATATTCGGAAGATGGTTTTAATTTATTAATTCAAGAAGGAGATTCAAAAAGCACTGAGATAAAATATGGATATATTACAGATACTAACTTACTTGCTAAGAAATTCATCTTATTTCAAGGAAACATTAAAAAACGTTATTTTTATGAATATAACGATAACGCAACATTAATTAATGAAATTGTAGATGATGGGGTAGAGGAAAGAGCTAATCAGGCTTATAGCGTAGTAGTAAGATATATCACTGAAATCGAGACTAATCGAGTTTATCCTAATGTTGGAAATTCTTTAAAAATATCTAAAAAACATTTTGATTCTAAACAGCAAATCAAGCTTATTAATGAAAAAGTTAATACATTCAATGATTTGGGAGATTTATTATCTCAAGATTTTTTTGATTCTGATGGAAATTCTTGTTTTTCGATAAAAAATGAATATGATCTAACCGGAAAACTGACTTCACATATAGATAAAAGAGGAATAGAAACTATTTATACTTATGATGCTAATAATAATGTAAGATCTCAAAAATCTAAAGAATCTACTTTAGAATACCAATACGATTATCTAAATAATCTAATAGAAGAAAAGCAAAGTTTTCCTAGCGGATTAATTTTGATTCAAAAAATGCAATATGATGAAGACTCTAATTTGATTATATCTGAAGATATCTATGGCAATACAACAGAACATGAATATGATTGTTTTTCTAGGTTAATAAAAGAAAAGCAACCTAAAATTATAGATGAGAATAATGAAATTTTAATTCCTCAATTTCAATATGAATATGATATTTTCGATAACGTCATTCAAATAACAGATCCGAAAGGATATCTTATAGAAAAATCATATAATAGCCGGAACCAACCAGTAAATATTAATTATCCAGACAACTCTCAAGAGATGTATTCATATGATCTTCAAGGATCCTTGCACAGAAAACTAATGAGAGATAGTACAGTTTACATCTATGAATATGATTATCTTGGAAGGATTATCGCTGAAGAGCATTTCACTCAGACGTGTACAGGACCTGGGTATTGGCTTGGAGACAAACTATATAAATATAATGCTTTTGATCATTATTGGACTGGTGATGGTAAAAATCATAATATTAGATATATAAGAAACCGTCAGGGACAAATTATTTCAGAATTTGCAACGAAAGATGGTTATATAAATTACGAAAATAAAGAGGGATTTAAAACCGATTATATTTATGATCCTTTAGGTAGAGTTATTTCTGAGAAAAAATGGTATGGTAAGAATGAAAATGAATATTATTTAATAAAAAGAGAATATGATAAATATGATCAAATTATTGAAGAAACGATTGTAAATACCGATAATCAAATTCAAACTATAGAAAGTTTTGAATACGACGATGAAGGTAATTTAACTTCAACTACAAGGGGAAATGTTCTTGTAGAAAAAATAAGCTATAATGATTTTTCTCAGATCTCAAAAATTTCGGATGCAAATAAGCTTGAAACTACAATTCATTATGATTTAGAGAAATTAAATGAATTAGGACAAAAAGTTTTGACTATAATCAAAAATGAGCCAAATGGTAATAAAACCATCACGACTCATGATGCCCATAGTAGAATTCGAAATATCACATTAGAAGAGTCCTCTTCCAAAATAATTTCTAAAGCTGAATTATTCTACGATCTTTCAGGTAATTTATCTTGTAGAATAGATACGATTTTTGAAAATGGTAAAGAAGTTGGAAAAAATCAGACAAAATGGACTTATGGACCAATGAATAGATTGGAACAATTAATAGAAGCTTCAGGGAGTAAAGAAAATGAGAGAATCACAAAATTTGAATATAATGAATTGGGGCAATTGATCAAAAAGTATGTACCTGGATTAAAAACACCAATTATATTTGCATATGGTTATCATGGATTTGCTTATGGAGAAACACCTTATTGTCCACTTTTGGGAATTTCATATCCCATACTAAAACCTAATACTGAAAATGAACTCATTGAAACAGATAAGAAAGCAGAGCATAAGATTTCTTTTGATAATTATGGAAATATCGTAAAGGCTAGATCTCCCAATGATGTAATTATTGAAAGACAATATGATTCTTTTAATAACTTGATTGAAGACAGAATTGAAGGAAGAGATTGGTTATATAAAATTGAATATGAAAGAGATAGATTAGGAAGAGTAATTGGAATAAAGTTACCGGATAAATCAAAGATAAAATATACGTATGAGGGATGTTTTCCAAAAAATGTTATTCGATTAGGATCTAATGGCAATGAAATGTACAGACATACATATGATAAATTTGATGAAAGAGAAAATTTATTAGAAGAGACTTTAATTGAGCAGGCCGGTAAGAGAAAGAATTTTTTCGATAAGTTAGGAAGGAAAATAGGCATTGAAACTCCTTATGAGAGTGTTGAAATACCAAAAAATGGTTTTGATAATGATGGAAATGTTTTAAAGATAAAAAAAGATAATGAAGAAAACTCTTTTTCATATGATAAATTATCTCAAATAACTAATGAATCTGGTCAGATTAACCATTCTTATGAGTATGATTCGTTAAATAATATGCTTAAAATTGATGATAGCAAATGTCAGGTTGATGAATTAAATGAATTGTTAATATGTGGAGACACAAAATTTAATTATGACGCAAGAGGATTTTTATTTAGTAAAGAACAAAATAATGAAACAACATTTTTTTATAGTAATGCTTTTGGAAATTTAACTTTTATTAAAAATCCAGATAAATGGACAATATCGAATTTCTATGATGTTTTTGGAAGGAGATTATCAAAAAGTTATAAAGCTAATAATGAAAGCGTTTCAAAAGAAATATACCTATATATTGGTAATCAAGAAATTGGTCAGCTTGATGATAAAAACAATATTATACAACTTCAAGTACCAGGTCCTTCTTATAATTTAGACACGGCAAGAAGTGTATCTTTTGAATTAGAAGAAGGAATTTTTGCTCCTACTTATGATCTGCAAGGAAATGTTATATCAATTATTGATTCTGATTATTCTGAAAAAATTGAAAGCTATGAATATAGCGTTTTTGGTAATGAAATAATATTTGATGGTAATGGAGACCAATTAATTGAATCTTCTGTAAACAATCCATGGAGATTTGCTTGTAAAAGAAAAGATGAGGCTACAGGATTAATTAACTTTGGATTAAGAGAGTATGATCCAAATATTGGAAGATGGATTAACCCAGATCCAATAGGATTTGCAGATGGTATGAATCAATATGCTTTTGTCCACAATAATCCTTTGAAGTATATAGATCTTCTTGGAACATCTAGACATCATGGTTATAAACAGTGCAATAGTTTTGAAGAATATTTTTATGACAATAGGACGAATGAAATAAAAAAGGGAGGAGATGTATTTCTTGTTGGAGGCCAAGCTGTAGTTGTAAATGACCATTTAGAATTAAGTGGAAACTTTAACAATTTATTGAGTCATAGTATAGGAGTGGCGGCTGATGTTGCAGATTCAACCCTTGGTTTATTAGAAATAGTGACAGGGTTTATTGGTTTGGGAGGCTCTGGGGCTTTTGAAATAGGAACATTTGGAATTGGAACTCTAGTGGCGGCTCCTGTTGCTGCAGGATCAGCAATTTTAGTTGTTGATGGAGCGAGGAGGATTGAAAATGGCTATGCTTTATTTAGAAAGTCTTCTAAGAATATTGGAACTTCAAAACCAGTAAAAAGTCCTGTAAGAACAGAACCAAAAAATCTTTCAGAGAAATTAGCTTTGGAAGAAGCTAAAGCGGGAGCAGGAGACCAAATCATGAAAAAGAAAGTTTCGGATCCAATATATAGAAATAAGTTTAAAAAAATGCAGCATGTGCATTACAATGCTGATGGCTCAAAAACAGTAGTTCATTATTGGGAAGAAATTATTACAGGAGAACTTTCCGGATTTAAAATTAAATAAGGGAGTTTTAAGCTTTCATGAAGGTTAAATGTATTTATAATTCAGGAAAATTATTGCCGCAAGATTTGTTGAATAAACAAACAACATTTAAAGTAGATACAGAATTTGCATTAAAATTGGAAAAAGAATATTTAGTTTATGCAATGGAATGCTTTTATGGTTACATATGGTATTACATATGTGATGAAAGACATGATTCAACAGACAAATGTCCTTTTTGGAATCCCTATCCTTCGGTTCTTTTTGAACTTATCGATGGAAGACTCTCAACATTTTGGAGATATAATTCTTATGTAGATAAAGAGTCAAAATGCACCGAATATATATTTGCTTTACCTGAATGGGCAAAAAATTCTGTTAAATTTTATTATAGATTTATAGAAGGAGAATCCCCTGAAATTGATATTTTCAAAAAATATAAAGTTTTAATGGATCTAGAATTTCCAGATGATATGATAACAGAAAAAGCTACAATACTAGATAATGAGTGGCTTATGTGTCCTGTATGCATCGATGCATGGCAATCGAAATCGGTTGCAGGTATGGTTGAATGTCCCAAATGTAAGAATGCGTTTCATAATCCACGATATAAAGAAGGTAATTGAAGTTAGTGATACTATAAATCTTAAAGTAGTTAACTGCCTTTTTAAGATTGAAAGATTATTTCTGGGTCGCGAAAATATCTTCAAATATTAAGCCAGATGATTTTTCAATTGTTTTCAAATCTGAAACAAAATCATTTAAAGCTTTAGATTTTTCGGTTTTTTGATTAGGTAGAATATAAGAGATAATTTCAAAAGATCCTTTATCGTTTTTAAATCGAATTATTTTAAAAAAATGAGTTGGAACAGCAACATCATTTTCTCCAATAAGAGGGTATTTAATAAATCTTTTATTGTTTTTCTCTAATGGCATAAATAATGGGCCGGAGATAACATCAACATGTTTATATTTCGCAGTTAAATCTTTAGATAATTTTTCCAATTCAAACCATAAACCTGAATTTAAAGAATGATTTTGCGGACAAATATTGGAAAGAAGAAAAGTTTCTTGCAATACTTGTTGAGAATGAATGTGAGATCTTGCTGGAACTAGATGTCCTCTATCATAACCAGAATGTTTATAATCATCCAAAGAGCTTCTATGTAGTGGATAGATCTCAAGATCTTCATGAAAACTAGAAAATTTTCTATTAGCATTTTTAGTAAGATTTTTTGATGATAAACTTTCTAAAACCCACAAAGGAATTTTGCCTCTACTATCATAACCAATGAGATAATCATTTTTCTTTAAAATTGGGAAAGAAGAAAAGGTTTGTAAGGGAGTATTTGTTTTTTTATAAGACAGAAATATTATTACGGTAATTCCAGCTAAAAGTCCAAATAGAAAATATTTAAGTTTTTTTGTTTGCATGAAGAAGTTTATAGAATGTTAGAGATTTTTTTATAAAGCAATTTTAATTTTAGAAAATATTCAATTTCAATAGAGTACAAATAGAGAAAAAAATGAGTGTTAGATAATTTAAAATATGAAAAAAAAGGAATGAAGTGATTGTGAATTTAGATGATTTAAGATTTATTTTTTGAAAAACTCCATAAAGTTTATTATGGCTCAAATAATGAGTTATATCTGGAACTTTATTAATTGGAGATGTTGTTTTAATTTGTTTTGCAGACTGATGGAAGATCATATAAAAGTAAATATTAACTATAAAACAGGAAACAAAAATTGATAATTTCAAAAAGGTTGGATTCATGATTACAAAAATAAGGAAAGAGAAAGCCAATGAGAAAAGTGAATGCATAGTTAATTTTGTTATGCGAAAACATTTTGAGGAAATATCTTTTGACACATCGTAGGCTTCAGACTCAGACATAGTTAGACCTTTTCTTTATTGTATAGAAGAGATTGGGTATAGAAATCAATAAATATTATTTATGAATAAATAAGTGTTATCAGGCAATGATTAATCTCATACGTTTGGCTAGAATTGGCTGATATATCTCATTTAAGCACTTCTATCACCATTTTTAGCTTAAACTCAGGATGTATGTTTCTTTCATATTTTTTATTCTCATTTTCTTTGAGAATATTAGTTTAAAGACTGGTCGAAATTTTTCTAAACTTCAGGCAAAAGAGAGACTTCTTTTTGCCTCAGAGATAGATGCTCAAAAGTTTGATGTCATCTTTGGCTCCATTTTCATGCCAACCATTTGTTTGAAAGAGTGGTATTACAGCTTTGCTCCTACATTGTAAAAAATATATTTGAGGTTTTTTTTATTGTTGTGTAAAGTCTTGACGGCATCTTTAAAAAAAAGGAGATTTTATGAAAAAATTAATTTGTTTTTGCCTATTTATTGGCATGTTTTTTTTCTCAACAGTTTCAGCTGAAACACATAATTGTGAGAAAAACAAGGTTCAAAAAATAAAACTATATAACGCCATGAAAAAAATTACCTTTTCTGATAATGGGATTTTTTTAAATTTAAAAAATGGACCGCTTTCCATTTCTTCGTTATCATATGATCAAATTAACAATACTTTTTATGGAATCTTTAACAACCTACAAGCAGATGGTGTATGCCCATTTGGACATCCTTATTATCCTGATTTGGGTGGTTGCACTCGTCTATCATGCCCTTTTTATTGGGATAATTAGTTTGCTTCTTTAAAAAAGATAGTAAGAAAAATTATTAGGAGGTCACTGGATCTCCTAAGTTTTATATGCTATGATGGTTTCCATGTTCAAAAAATTAACTTTATCTACTGAAAAAGGTATGAAGAGGGTATTCTTTTTTTTCCTTCTAATGGTTCCCTTTTTTTCTTTTTCTCAAGAAGTTAGAGCAACAATTGGAAAGATCCCGGATCATTATAAAGAGAAACTTGAAATAGGTCTGCGTCATGCATTAATTAATACTGAAATGGGCTCTGTTTTGCATGGCAATAAACCAATATGTTCAGAAGGTATTCGTGTTAAAAATTCATTGATTTCTCTTTATACGAGAAATGATAAAGATTCACTCTATCTAAAAAGCCTTTGTGAAATATTACAATCTTTAAAGGTTGGATATAAAGGAAACTTTTTGATAAAGATATCCGAAAGAGAAGACTTTGGTTTTCATGAATTTCTTTTTATTAACAAAAGTGCATTTTTAAGGACTGTAAATGAAAACATAACTCTTTTTCAATATATTTTAGGACCTGATGTTACAGCAATAAAACTGTTAAATAAATTATTAGATCCAAAAGAATCTACACATTCTATTTTAAAAGATAATTGCGTCTTAATCGGGATAGTTCTGGGATTTGGGCCCCAAAATTCGCTAGTGGGAAGTAGGGAAGAGCTATTAAGTAGCAATCTTTTTTATGAAAGGCTTGAACCACTTTTGCGAGAAAAGAATAAACGGTCTATGTTACAAAATCAAAAAAGTTTGCCTAGTTTTGGATATTCTTCCTTACAAGAAGAATATACAAATTTGAAAAAGAACTTTTTTCTATCTACAGAGTTTAAAGAAAAAGGATTTCCGTCTATACCCACTTTTGGCTGTCAGGATAGTGCAGAATCTTGTGCTATTTTAAAAGATTTTGTTCAAGCAAGAGAAAATACGCGTAAACTTTTAGATTCTTCGCATTTCTTGAAAGATTTCATGCAAAAGTCTGAAATAGAAATCCCTAGTTTTGATCATTTGAAAAAGGTTACCAATAACTCGTTGGACGAAAATACTATAGCCAAAATCATAGCTTGTTTATATGAAAAGTTTTGTTTAGTTAACCCCTCATTCCATGATAAAATCTGGCAAGAAGCCTTTATGGAAGGCTTAGAAGCAAAGAGTCCCTCCTTGCCTCTAAAGGAATATTATAAATTATTATTAGAAACAGAAGAAGCTAAAAAAGCTTATTTGAATAATGTAAACTTAGATCAAGTAAATGCATTTTTCCAAGAATTCCAAAAAAGATCGGATCTCGTCTGTGTAATTCCAGGAAAAATCTATTATAAAGTTCTTGAAGAGGGTCAAGGCTCTACCTCTCTTATCCCCCAGATGAGGATTTCTTTGTCCTATTCCTTGGAAGATATTCCTAATGAAAAGACTCTTTTTGGATGTTATGATAAAGTTCCTTTAGAAAATCTTGTTTCCGGGGTGTCCCTTGGTCTGTTAGGAATGAAAATTGGTGAAAGACGAGAAATCTGGGTTCATCCTGAATATGCTTATGGATCTACTTATGATTTGGATAGATATAAGCCTAATGTAGGATTACACACAAAAATTGAGCTTTTACAAGCAGAATATTGTTCAGATTTAAAAAATGATATTTCATCTAATACGCTTGTTTGTAAAAAGATTAATCATCCTGAAAATGAGTTAAGAAATCGTTATGAAGAGCTTAAAAAGAAAGCTGGTTTTTTTTACGGAAAAGCTGTGGGGTCTTTGTTGCAATATGGAATAGATCTCAAAGTTGTATCCAAAATTCTTAAGGAAAAGAAAAAGCCTCAAAAACTTTCTTTAGAAGAAGAAAATATGATATCTTCTTTTTACTTATCACTTTATGAAAAGCAAAAAGTAGAAGATAATCTTCAGGCTCAAAAACAAATTCTTTTAGTTCCTTCATCAGCAAAATGTATTCAGAAAAGCAAGCTATATGTGGAGTGCTTAAAAAAAGGAGAGGGACCTGTTATAAAAAAGGATCAAATTATAGAGATTAGATGTTGTCTGAAAAATCATCGGGGAATGATTCTACATCAATTTCTTTCTACCGTGGATCTTAAAAACTCCATAAAAGCTTTTCAGTTAGCTTTGCCAAGCCAGAAAGTAGGTTCTAAAGTGCGTTTATATATTCATCCCGATTTTGGGTTTAAAGAATGTTCTAAACCATATGGAGATGTATTTCTGATAGGAGAAGTGGAAATTATTTCTACAAAAATAGTAAAAACCAGATAAGTTCAAAGAGTTATTGAATAATTTAGCTTGCAGAAAGAAAGATATAGAAAATATATGATAAAATATAAAATTAGAAAAAGCTGGTTAATAAGCTTTTGGATTTCTTTTATTTTTTTAATTTTATCACGTATAACAATAAAAGTATCTTCATTACAAAATATCATTATTTCTTCAATCGCAACAATCGCCGTTTATAGCATACCTGCATGGATTACTTATTATTTGAGTTATAAAAAGAAAGGAACTAAATGGCTTGGATTAATAATGTTTATGGTGTATTTGAAATTAATACATTTTTTATTCTATGATTTAAAATCAAATTATTTTTCAATTTTTAAAAATAAAATATTATTTATAACTTTTTATATTATCTTATGTTTGCTAATTTCAATCAATTTTCTTTATTGGAGTCATAAATTAAAAAAAATCAATAGACAATTTGAATGAGGTTGCTTTTCAAAAAACAGGAAGAAAATTTAACTTTATTGAAGTCGCTCCATGGAAACATGCTGAAATGGATAATAAAAGATTTGTGGGAAAGTAAAAAAACAGGCAAGTAAACATTTATACTACTTTGAGTTAAAAACAAATAATTAATGATTCACATGGGGATGGACATGTTCTAATCCTACATCGATGAGAAAATCTAATTAAAAACAGGAAAACCACTAGTTTGACTAGTGGACTTTCAAAGCTTGGTTTTTAGATTTAGTGAAAAAAGAAGACGATATCGTTATAGTCTTTGTTGGCTTGACAGTCCAACAAAGGAGACTAATATGACAATATCGTCTTTTAAAAGCTTAACCCATTCTAAATGGGATTGTAAATATCATATAGTTTTTATTCCTAAAGGCAGGAAAAAAGTTTTATATGGAAAAATAAGAAAATTTTTGGGTCCTGTATTTCATGACTAGATCCTAAACATATAGAAATGAAGATATTTACTAAGATAAAATATGTTATAGTGCAAAATATTTGGGAAATGACAAATCATATGGGACGTAAATTTACAGATAGTGGCCATGGCGGAGCTGCCATGATTGTCGAAGAAATCGAAAATGGCAGACGCTATAGATGTAATGATGGCCATCTAGATGAAGATTTTGACGATATTGTCTTTTCTGTTAAAAGAGTTTCTAAATAAGTTCTAGGGCAAAATGAAGTAACATCATAAAGCAAATAAAAACCAACCTTTCTTTATTTGCGAGTCAAAAAATGATAATAAAAAGGGAATTTAAATTGAGATATAGTTTATGTAAAGGGATTAGTAAATATTTTGGGAAGTTTTTGATTTTTTAACAATATAAATTGTAAAGATTTCTATAAAAATTGCAATAAAGGCACTAAATAAGAAAATTTTAGATAGATCAATAAATTTTATTGTTTCTGCAATTGCTAAAGATCCTATTACATAACCCAAAAAATACCCCATAAACATTATACCCGAAGCAATTTCGGCACTTTGTTTGAAGGAAT
>SDBV01010008.1_pt1 | contig 12498 bp, 15 predicted proteins | sample 2277081 | NCBI WGS metagenome assembly SDBV01 (sample SAMN10402039, study PRJNA504765) | marine sediment metagenome | isolation source: marine sediment core GS10_PC15, 223 cmbsf | place: Arctic Ocean: Southern Knipovich Ridge | collected 2010 | reverse complement strand
ACTCATGTCTCAAGCCTCAATAAATAATTATCTTCGTCGCAAAAAATAAACTTTTGTCTGGTTCTTTCTGCGTATTCGTGCCTTGGCGTCGAAAATTCTTACACCGCCGCCGCGCCGCCCACGATCTCGGAGATCTCCTGGGTAATAGCCGCCTGCCGTGCCTTGTTGTATTTGAGCTGCAACTCGTCAATCATATTGTTGGCATTATCCGACGCCGATTTCATCGCTACCATGCGCGAAGACTGTTCGCTGGCCATATTCTCCACCACCGCACGATACACCTGCGACTCGATATAACGTCTCATCAGGTCATCAATGACCTCTTTTGAATCAGGCTCGTAAATGTAGTCCCAGTGGTGCTTGAGCGCTGCATCTTCCTCTCCGGCCAGCGGCAGCAGCTGATCGACCACTGGTTGCTGCGTCATGGTGTTGACGAATTTGTTGTAAACAATAAACAGTCGGTCGAGCCGGCCTTCGCTATAGGCGTCGAGCATGATCTTGACACTACCAATCAAGGATTCAATGCGCGGGGCGTCACCCAGATGCGACACTTCAGAAATAATGTTGACACTCATGCGCTTGAGAAATCCCAGGCCCTTGCTGCCAATGGCACAGACATCCACTTCAACGTTTTTATCTGACCACTGCTTCATTTCCATCACCGCAGCACGTAATACGTTGGTGTTCAAGCCGCCACAGAGACCACGATCGGAGGTCACCACAATAAAACCAACGCGACTCGCCTCGCGCTCAACCATAAACGGATGCTTGTATTCCGGGTGCGCCAGGTGAAGGTGACCGATAACGTTGCGCATCTTGTCAGCATAAGGGCGCGTTGCCCGCATGCGGTTTTGTGCCTTGCGCATTTTGCTGGCGGCTACCATTTCCATGGCACGCGTGATCTTCTGAGTATTCTTGATACTCTTGATCTGCGTGCGAATCTCCTTGCCACTGGCCATCAGCTGTTACCAGGTATGGTTAGTCTTGAAGTCATCCAGCGCCGCTTTCATCTTTGCCAGCACGGCGTCGTTGGAGGACGGGTCGGCATTGATGCCATCCATTAAATCGGCATGCTGCGACTTCAGGTAGGCATGCAAAGCGTCTTCGAAATCACGTACTTTGGAGACTTCGACATCGTCCAGATAACCTTCGTTAGCGGCATAGAGTGACATTGCCATTTGAGCCACGCTCATAGGCTGATACTGCGGCTGCTTCATCAGCTCGGTAATACGTTGACCGCGTTCAATCTGTTTGCGAGTGGTTTCATCGAGATCGGAGGCAAACTGCGCAAACGCCGCCAGTTCGCGATACTGCGCCAGTGCCAATCGCACACCACCACCCAGCTTCTGGATGATCTTGGTCTGTGCCGCACCGCCGACGCGGGAAACCGACAAACCAGCGTTGATCGCCGGACGAATACCGGCGTTAAACAAATCGCTCTCGAGAAATATTTGACCATCGGTAATGGATATCACGTTGGTGGGGACGAAGGCCGATACGTCACCGGCCTGGGTTTCAATAATCGGCAGCGCCGTCAACGAACCGGTCTTACCCTTCACCTTGCCTTTGGTAAATTTCTCTACATAGTCGGTGTTCACGCGTGCGGCACGTTCCAGCAGGCGCGAGTGCAAATAAAATACGTCGCCGGGGTAAGCCTCGCGTCCCGGCGGGCGACGCAACAGAAGTGAAACCTGACGATAGGCCCAGGCCTGCTTGGTGAGATCGTCATAGACGATCAGCGCGTCTTCGCCACGATCACGGAAATATTCGCCCATTGCGCAACCAGCATAAGGCGCAATGTACTGCAGGGCCGCGCTTTCGGCGGCCGTCGCGGCCACCACGATGGTGTGCGCCATAGCGTCGTGCTCTTCCAGCTTGCGCACCACCGTAGCTACTGAAGACGCCTTCTGTCCAATGGCGACATAGATACAAATAATACCAGTACCCTTTTGGTTGATGATGGTGTCGATAGCGACCGCGGTCTTGCCGGTTTGCCGATCACCAATTATCAATTCCCGCTGACCGCGGCCGATGGGCACCATGGAGTCGATGGATTTGAGACCAGTCTGCACCGGTTGCGATACCGACTGCCGGGTAATCACGCCCGGTGCCACTTTTTCAATCGGCGAGCTCAACTTGGCGTCTATCGAACCCTTGCCGTCGATGGGATTGCCGAGAGAATCGACTACTCGCCCGATCAATTCCGGACCCACCGGCACTTCCAGAATGCGGCCGGTGCATTTGACCTTGTCACCTTCGGTGATGTGCTGGTACGAACCCATGATCACAGCACCAACAGAGTCACGCTCCAGGTTCAGCGCCAAACCGAAGGTGTCACCCGGGAATTCGATCATTTCACCCTGCATCACATTGCTCAAACCGTGAATGCGGGCGATGCCGTCGGTGAGGCCGACGACCGTGCCTTCGGTTTTGGCTTCGGCTTTGGCCTCGAAACTTTTGATTTTGTCCTTGATCAGATTACTGATTTCGGAAGGATTTAATTGGTCCATCGTAGTACCTTAATTAGTGAGTCAAATGTGTTGCCAGTTCACCGAGATAACCTTTTACCGAACCGTCAATCACAAGGTCGCCTGCACGAATTACTACACCACCCATGAGCGATGCGTCTTCCTTAAGTTGTAGCGCTACCGCACAGCCCAGTTTCTTTTCCATTGCCGCGGCAATAGATTTTTCCTGGTCGGAATCCAGCGCGAAAGCAGACAGGACTTCGACCTCTACTGTGCGCTCGGCATCAGCTTTGAGTAATTCAAACAGGGAAACAATTTCTGCAAACAGCGATAACCGATTGTTTTCCAGCAGCACCCGCATCAGGTTTTCAGCCTGCTCGTCCATGCGCTCACCACAAATATCATTCATCAACGCGATCAGGCGATCATTTTCGATTTCAGGCTGGTCAAGCACACTCTGCATGACATCATCGGCCAGCACCGTCGCCATAAAACCCAATCCGTCCGACCAGGCCTGCAACCGATCCTGTTCCTGTGCCAGCTTGAAAATCGCCTCGGCGTAGGGACGTGCCAGAGTCTGACGTTCCGCCACCGCCCTACAGCCCTTTCACCATGTTGTCGATAAGCTTGGCGTGGGTCTGGGCATCGATTTCCCTTTCCAGCACCTTGCCAGCGGCGGCCACCACGATTTCCGACACTTGCTGTCGCAGTGCTTCGCGGGCCTGGTTGGCTTGCTGTTCAATCTCGGCATGACCAGCCTCGATGATTTTTTCGGCTTCGTGTTTGGCGCGTTCCTTGGCGCCGTCAACAATTTCAGTGGCGTGACGTTCGGCGTTGCTGATGATTTCAGAGGCCTTGTCCTTGCCACCCTTGATCACTTCAACGGCTCGTTTTTCTGCCAGTTTGAGGTCATTTTTACCTCTCTCGCCGGCTGCCAGACCATCGGCTATTTCCTTTTTCCGTGCCTCCAGCGCGCCCACAATCGGCGGCCACACAAACTTCATCGTGAACCAGACGAAAAAAATGAAAACGACAGACTGGCCGATGAGGGTCAGATTGATATTCATTGCAGAACCTTTGCGTAGGTTAAAACTTTGACAGCGGTAATTAACCCGCAACCGCGAACAGGACATACATGGCGATGCCCACCGCGATCATGGGTACGGCGTCTACCAACCCCATGACAATAAAGAATTGCGTGCGCAACATCGGGATCAGTTCCGGCTGACGCGCAGCACCTTCCAAAAAGCGACCGCCCAGTATGCCCACGCCGATGGCGGCACCGACAGCGCCCAGGCCCATCATCATGGCACCGGCGATATACAGCAATGCGTTTTCCATTTGACTCTCCTGCTAAATAAACTGAAAAAATTGATTAGTGTTTTTGATAAGCCATTTCCATATAGACGATAGTTAGCGTCATAAATATGAAGGCCTGCAACGTTATAATAAGGATGTGGAAGATGGCCCAGCTCATCTGCAGCACACCGCCAAATATTCCCGTGGCGATGCCGCCACTGAACATGAGCGCGATAAGGATAAAAATCATTTCGCCCGCATACATATTACCGAACAGTCGCAGTGCCAGAGAAATGGGCTTGGCAATCAGCGATACAAATTCGAGGAAAAAGTTAATGGGGATAAATAGAATCTGCAGCGCAATATTCCTGGAGGAAAACGGTTGCAGTGTGAGCTCACCAATAAATCCGCCTATGCCCTTGATCTTGATGCTATAAAACATCACTAGCGCAAACACCGACAAGGCCATGCCAAAGGTGGTGTTGGGATCGGTTGTTGGTACCACTTTCATAAATATGTGGTGCGGATCGGCCCCGAATACCTTGGCGCCAATAAATTGCGCCGTCATTGGCAACCAGTCGATGGGAACAAGGTCCATCAGATTCATCAGAAAGATCCAGATAAATATGGTCAGCGCCAACGGTGCCACCAGCGCATTTTTGGCCGTGAACGAGCCGCGCACACTGGAGTCGATAAACTCGATAACCCACTCGACAAAGTTCTGCCAGCCTCCGGGGATACCGACGGTGGCACGTTTTGCCGCCATGCGGAACAGCAATACAAACAGGAAACCCAGGCCAATGGAGAAAGCCATGGTGTCGACATGGATTGCCATGAAGCCCATCTGCTTGGCTTCCGCCGCCGTATGGGCAAAACCCCAGGCACCGTCAGGCAGCTGACCGTAAGTCAGATTTTGCAGATGGTGCTTGATATATGCTGAAGCGGTCAGTGCTTCGCTTGCCATTTCCTGGTACTCAAATTTTTAAACTGTTCAGTAGCACCCGCGTCGACTGGCAAATATATAGCCTAGATGGCACAACCCAAAAGCCAGCAGCAAGGGCACGGGGAGCAACTTGAATATCCCAAAGCCAATGCCGAAACCGAGCAATGTCAGCAGCATGCGTTTGCCTGCCGCCATATAAAACGCGCCGGCACCGATATAGGGCTGTTTTTGCGCTATCTCGCCGGCGTCGTACACCCACCGTGCGCTTAAAAAAGCCAGGCTCATGGCCAGACCGCCACCGTAGGCCGCCGCCAAGGCAGGCCGCAGCCCATAAAAAACAAGGGCGCTTGCCGCAATTACCGTCGTGATCAGGATCTGTACGACGATGACCCTGCCTGCGCTTTTTTGCAGCTTATCGTCTGCAAATGTCATGTAGTTGATTTAGCCCAATCCCTGCTTTTGATCGGTTATACCGAGGGGACCGTGCTCGAGGCGCGCGCAGTATAAAGAGTGGGTATTCGGCGGTCAATGTGGGCCAATAAATATCTGTTATTTCGGCAAATTGTTCTATTTTCAGAGATCGAGCGGTTTTGGCCGATTCGTTACTCAGGGACCCAACTTACCGGCGTCGCTGTGGCCAGGCGCCAGGGCATGACTGTGCTTGCGGGCCGCTTCCACCTGGGCAGCGCTGAGCTTGGATATCAGGAGATCGCGGTATTTAGCGGCACGCGCACTGCCTTTTTCGGCTGCCAGCTGGTACCAGGCCAGCGCGACCACGCGATTGCCCTTCATGCGAACGCCGTATTCATAAAGAATGCCCATTTCCAGCTGGGCCTCCGGATCACCGCTGCGGGCGTCGCGGGATATATCCTCCGGCAACAGCGGGTCGGCGGCCTGAACGATTCCGCCAAGGCAAAAACCCAGCACTATCATTGCTATCAGGCGTTTCATATATCGCTGTCTCCTTGCTAACCGTTCCGGTTCCTTAATACTGCCACTGTCTCGCCACTATTTAAAATGGGCCAGTATGCCTTCCAGCTCATCGTTGCTGTTGTATTCAATGGTAAGCCTGCCGGAGCCCTTGGCGCTGTGATGAATCTTCACCCGGGCACCCAGCTTGTCGGACAGCGATTCCTGCAAGGCGCGGGTGTCGGCGTCGACTGGCCGTTTCTTTTTGCTGCCCTTGCCGGTCTTTTTATCGAGCAGGCGGCGCACCAACTGTTCGGTCTTGCGCACCGACAGGCCCTTGCGCACCACATTTTTTGCTGCCTGGCTCTGAACATTGCCCTCCAGCGCCAGCAGCGCGCGACCGTGGCCCATGTCGAGGGTAGCGTTCTCCAGCAGCTCACGCACATTGGGATTAAGCGACAACAGGCGCAGCAGGTTGGTCACCGCGGCGCGCGACCGGCCAATGCTGTTGGCGGCCTGCTCATGGGTCAAATTGAATTCGGTAGCAAGCCGCTGCAGCGCCGTGGCTTCTTCAATAGGGTTGAGATTTTCACGCTGGATATTCTCGATCAGCGAGACCGCAATTGCGGTCTCGTCGGGAATATCGCGCACCACCGCCGGTACCTTGTCGAGACCGGCTATCTGGGCGGCACGCCAGCGGCGTTCGCCGGCGATGATTTCGTAATTATCACCGCTTAAAGGCCGCACGATAATTGGCTGGATGATGCCCTGCACCTTGATTGAATTGGCCAGATCCTCCAGCGCCGCCTGATCCATATGGGTTCGCGGCTGGTAGCGGCCACGTTGCAGCAGATCGACCGGCAGATTGCGCAGTACTTCACTATCTTTGTTCGCGCCTTTCGGCGCCAAGACATCGTCAAGCCCGCCGGAGAGCAAGGCGGCCATGCCCCTGCCCAGGGCTCTACGCTTACTGGCCATCAGGTAGTTTCTTCGCGGCGCAGAATTTCGCCCGCCAGCGCCAGGTAGGCCTGCGCGCCCTTGGACTGCAAATCATAAGCAATGACCGGTTTACCGAAAGACGGCGCCTCGGCCAGGCGAACGTTGCGCGGGATAATGGTGCGATAGAGCTTGTCGCCGAAATGTTGGCGCAACTGCGCCGATACCTCGCTGGAGAGATTATTGCGCGGATCAAACATGGTACGCAGCAGGCCCTCAATCTCGAGCTCGGGATTGAGGTTTTGCCTGACCAGGCGAATGGTCTGCACCAGGTCCGACAGTCCTTCAAGCGCGTAATATTCACATTGCATGGGGATCATCACCGTGTGCGCAGCGGCGAAGGCGTTGATTGTCAGCAGGCTCAATGCTGGTGGGCAGTCAATCAGCAGGAAATCGTAATCGTCACGAACAGTTCTGATAGCGTCGCGCAGTCGTGTGTCGCGCCGCTCCATGTTCACCAGCTCGACTTCGGCACCGGCGAGATCGTTGTTGGTAGGGACGAGGTCATAGCCGCCTTCCACCACAACGCGGGTATCGGCCAATGTACTGTTACCAAGGAGAATGTCGTAAGTGCTGGATTCTAGTTTGCTCTTGTCTACACCGCTGCCCATGGTGGCATTGCCCTGTGGGTCGAGATCAACTAGCAACACGCGGCGTTTGGTTTTCACCAGCGATGCGGCGAGATTGATACTGGTGGTGGTCTTGCCGACCCCGCCTTTCTGGTTGGCAATGGCGATTACCCTGCCCATGCTTAATGCTCCAAAAGACTATGACTGATGAGGCCCAATCATACCTTAGATTGGAGTCAGGCCCAGCCCGCACTTTTCACCAAAACCCGAACCTGGTTAGAAATGCGGGCTAGGCCGGCGTCACCACCACCAGGCACCGCTGTCCCTCAACACCGGGCACGAACAGCAGATGAGTGTCAGTGACGCTGAATTTAGGGCCAATACGGGCGATTTCCTGCGCTGGCTTGCGACCCTTCATGAACAGATAGCGACCACCGTGGGCACACAGCTGCGACGACTGATCCAGCATCTGCTCCATGCGGGAAAAGGCTCGCGCGGTAATAGTGTCAAACGGCGTGGTGTTTGCGTATTGCTCTACCCGGGTATTCACTATCTCTATATTTGTCAATTCGAGTTCAGCGACGGTCTGTACCAGAAAACGGGTTTTCTTGCCGTTGCTATCGAGCAACACAAAAAATTTTTCGGGCATGATGGTGGCCAAAGGAATGCCGGGCAGGCCGGCGCCGGAGCCGATATCCAGTACCCGTGAGCCGCAAACATAAGGTGCGATCGCCAGGCAATCCAGAAGATGGTGCGACACCATGCGTTGCGGGTCATCAATGGCGGTGAGGTTATAGGCCTTGTTCCATTTTGCCAACAGGGCGATATAGGCCAGCAAGTTCTCTGTCGCCGCTTCATTCAGCGTGATGCCAAGTACCTTCGCGCCGACGACAAGCTGTTGCCGCAATTTTCGCGTTTCATTTTCACCCATGGTTTACCCGCCTGACGCTTGTCCCCATTTCCCTGCCCTTTGTCCAAAGTTGCTGTATTTCAGCATAATTCGCACGTTAAAGTATTCGCCCCAAGGAAGTGAAGATCAACAGCCCCCCACATTTTTTAGAATACGTTTTAGCAAGGAGAACGACCATGAACAAAATTCTTTTAATTATTGCCGGTCTGGTGCTGGCGACACCTGCACAGGCGGAAGAGGCCACCGCTGAATCGCCTGCTGCTTCACCCATCGCCGAGCAATCCATCGAAAAGCTGGCAAGTGGTACGGTTGCCCGCTCCACCTTTACCAACGGCATAACCGATCGCGAACCCGTGGACTCCATCAACAAGCTCGCTACCAACAACAACAAAATTTATTACTTTAGCGAGCTGCGCGGCATGGCCGGCCAGACCGTGACTCACCGCTGGGAGCACAACGGCAAGATCATGGCCGAAGTACCGTTCACGGTTGGTGACGATCGCTGGCGTGTATTCTCAAGTAAAAACCTGGAGGAAAGCTGGCTGGGTGAATGGAAAGTATCGGTGATCGATCAGTCCGGTGGCACACTGGCGGTCAATACCTTCCGTTATGAGAAGAAAGCGGATGACAAATACGATGCTGCTGCCCAACCCGCCGACATGCCAATGGAGTCAGGCGAGGCAACCGGGCAATAAGGTCATCTTGCTGGTTCGCAAAACCCGCGCCATGGAGACAGGGCGCGGGTTTTTTATGCCTGCCGCTTAAGGTGAACCAGTAGCAGCGAAATTGCTGCCGGGGTCACTCCAGAAATACGCGCTGCTTGACCCATCGTGGCGGGCCTGTGGTCGGCGAGCTTCTGTCTTACTTCCAGCGACAACCCGCGCACGTTGCCATAATTCATGTCCTGCGGCAGGGCGGTTTCTTCATGTCTTCGTTGGCGTTCGATTTCGTCGCGCTGGCGGTCCACGTATCCAGAGTATTTGGCCTGGGTTTCCACTTGCTGCGCAACTTCGACATCGTCAACGGGGGTGCCAACAATATCCAGCAACTGGCGATATCCCACGCCCGGTCGGCGCAACAAATCCAGCAAGTTCGCTTCCTTGCTCAGGGGTTTTTCCAGTAATGGCTCGAGCTGCCGTGCCATCTCGGTGCCAGGCCGTATCCAGGTGCCGGCCAGGTGTTTTTGCTCACGTTCTATGGCGTCGTGTTTTTCTGAATATCGTGCCCACCTTCTGGCATCAACCAAGCCTAATCGATAGCCGGTTTCGGTCAGGCGCAAATCGGCATTGTCCTCGCGCAGCAACAATCGATACTCGGCGCGCGACGTGAACATGCGATAGGGTTCGCTGGTGCCGCGGGTAATGAGGTCGTCCACCAGTACCCCGAGGTACGCTTCGTCGCGGCGCGGAGTCCAGGGTGCCTCGTCATTGACTTGCAGCACTGCATTGATGCCGGCCAGCAGGCCTTGCGCCGCCGCCTCTTCGTAACCGGTGGTGCCGTTGATTTGACCAGCAAAGAACAATCCATTCAGTGCCTGGGTTTCCAGCGTTGGCTTGAGGTCGCGCGGATCAAAATAATCGTATTCGATGGCGTAACCGGGGCGGGTAATGTGGGCGTTTTCGAAGCCCTTAATGGAACGTACCAGTTTCAACTGCACATCAAACGGCAGGCTGGTGGAGATACCATTGGGATAGGCCTCGTGGGTATTGAGGCCTTCCGGTTCAACAAAAATCTGGTGGCGGTCCTTGTCGGCAAAGCGATGGATCTTGTCCTCAATCGACGGACAATAGCGCGGGCCTATGCCTTCAATAACACCGGTATACATCGGCGAACGATCCAGCCCCTCGCGAATAATGTCGTGGGTCTGTTGGTTTGTATAGGTAATATGGCAAGACACCTGCTCGGGGTGTTCGCTGGATTCGCCCATGAAAGAGAACACCGGTGTCGGCGTATCGCCCGCTTGCTTTTCCATCACGGCGTAATTAATCGTGCGGCCGTCAATACGCGGTGGTGTGCCGGTTTTTAAACGGCCCACCCGGAAAGGCAATTCGCGCAGGCGTGCCGCCAGCGCGTTGGCCGGCGCATCACCGGCGCGGCCGCCTTCATGGTTGGACAAGCCGACGTGAATGCGGCCACCGAGAAATGTGCCCGTCGTCAGCACCACCGTGCGGGCGCGGAAGCTCATGCCCATTTGCGTCACCACGCCCACAACACGGTCGCCTTCGACCAGTAGGTCGTCGGCGGACTGCTGGAATATGTAGAGATTGTCCTGGCTTTCGACTAACGAACGCACTGCAGCTTTATAGAGAACGCGGTCCGCCTGTGCCCGCGTGGCACGCACGGCCGGGCCCTTGCGCGAATTGAGAATACGAAAATGGATGCCACCGCGGTCGGCGGCACGGGCCATGATGCCACCAAGGGCGTCGATCTCTTTCACCAAGTGGCCTTTGCCAATACCGCCGATGGCGGGATTGCATGACATCTGGCCGATGGTCTCGATATTTTGCGTCAGCAATAGCGTGCGTGCGCCCATGCGCGCGCTGGCCGCCGCGGCCTCGGTTCCGGCGTGGCCGCCACCGATGACAATGACATCAAATTCTTGCGGGTGATCCATCTGGCTTTCGAATCAATAACTTGAGCGCGGTATTCTAATGGTATATCCGCGTGACGCCAATGGGGGGGCCAAAAAAAAGGCGCTACGTGTGCGGCCTTTTGTGGACAAACGCGCTGGCCTCCCTAGAAGGAGTAGTACACTCCTGCACGTGCGGCGAAGGCCGTGGTGCCACTGACAACTAACACTCCTGCGCCGACGCGCAAACTGAGCTGATTCTGCAGCGGCATGTCAAAACCGCCACCGCCCTCGAATCCTGTGGCGCCACCACCACTGATTAGGCCAGCTTCCCAGAACAAGCCATCGGCGTACTTGCCAATGTATCCACGGTAGGACACGGAGAAAACATCGCCTTCATGGTAATTCGCTCCGATACCGGCTTTTTCGTTAAGTTTTATTTGAGCACCAAACATGAACCCGGAGGCGGAACCAAAACCAACATCGATAGCTCCGAATCCAGCGCCAACCATGACATCATTTTCCGCGTAGGCGATGAACGGGGCCGACAGGGCTGCTGAGACAACGATTGCAATTAAGGTTTTTTTATCTGCCTTTACTCCTTGTAGGTGGGTTATCCGACAGTCTTTGAATGCCCGCATCTAATCACACAAGCTTCACCGGGCCATTCAGGCAAAATCTTACCATTTACTAAATCCTGATGAATGCGGAATCGTTCAAATAATCACAACCTGGCCCACCAGCACGTGGTTTTGCATTGTTCTTAGATAGACTACTCTTGAGCTTAGGATGGGGCACAGGTCAAACGCAGCAGGGCGATAGCGGGAGCACAGCATGTCATTTGTAGCCAAAAACAAATCTGAGGAATCACCCCTCGACTCGCTACTCGCGCAGCTGGATGACATTATTCTTGGCAAGTCGCGACAGGTGCGACTGGCGCTGGCTTGTCTGTTGGCGCGCGGCCACCTGTTGATCGAAGACCTGCCGGGCATGGGCAAAACTACATTGGCACATGCGTTGGCGGCAGCCTCGGGGCTAAAGTTCAAACGAATTCAGTTCACCAGCGATTTGCTGCCGGCCGATATTATCGGCGTGTCCATTTACCGGTCGGACGATCATCGCTTTGAATTCCATCCGGGGCCGGTGTTCTCGCAAGTGGTGCTGGCCGATGAAATCAATCGTGCCACTCCCAGGGCGCAAAGCGCGCTGCTCGAGGCCATGGAAGAACGACAAGTCTCTGTGGAGGGGGAAACCCATTTGCTGCCTGAATCCTTCTTTGTCATCGCCACACAAAATCCAAGGCACCTAGTTGGCACTTTCCCGCTGCCGGAATCGCAACTCGATCGATTTTTATTGCGCATCGAAATGGGCTACCCCGACCGCAGTGCCGAACGCGAACTTCTCAAGGGCCGTGATCGTCGGGAGCTCTATTCCGAAATGCAGCCGGCACTGAGTGAAGCAAAACTTCTGCAGCTGCAACAACAGGTGGCACAGGTCAAAGCCAGCGACGCCCTGCTTGAGTATGTCCAGGATTTACTCGCTGCCAGTCGCAGCTCCAGTTTGTTTGTGAGCGGTTTATCGCCACGCGCCGGTCTCGGCCTGGTGCAAGCCGCTCGCGCCTGGGCCTTTATTCATGGCCGTAACATGGTACTGCCGGAAGATGTGCAATCGGTTGCCACCAGCGTCATGGTGCATCGCCTGTATTCCGCCGCCAGCGGCCAGCCGGAAAGCGAGCTGGTACAACAACTGATCGATTCTGTGCCCATCCCATGAAGTTCGGGGCGTTGTCTTTCCGATATACGCCGCCCTTTCGCAAAACCATGTCCGGCGATGCC
>SDBV01010007.1_pt1 | contig 12498 bp, 11 predicted proteins | sample 2277081 | NCBI WGS metagenome assembly SDBV01 (sample SAMN10402039, study PRJNA504765) | marine sediment metagenome | isolation source: marine sediment core GS10_PC15, 223 cmbsf | place: Arctic Ocean: Southern Knipovich Ridge | collected 2010 | reverse complement strand
TTTATTGGCGAAAGATTGAAGGGATGTTTTGGCAAATCGAAGTACGAAGCGATCTGTTGTCTATCGACAAGGTCGTTGTAAATTGCGAATGGAATTAATTTCTTTAAATGCTAAAAATGGCAACTGGTTTCTACGCCCTACAAATTCCCCCGAGAAATTCAAAAACCGTCGATAAGTGCATAGCAAAAATCCGGGATGTAGTTCAACATAGCTTGCCCCGAAGGAAAGCGGGGGACTAATCGCTCGGTCTTGCAGACCGCTCATAGTCCTATTTATTAGTGGCTGTGCTATTTTCCTTTTGTAGCAGACTGTTTCGGTTTACCACCGTGCGTTGGGCAGCCATACTCTTTGACAAGTTTTGGTTTGTGCGGTTGCCTTGAGCCACTTGGCAATGTGTATGGCTGAGAAGGGCTGGCATTTCCATCATAAAACGTTAAACAGTTTTCAAGCCCAACTCTTTCAAAAATGCATTATGTTTGTCTGTATGTGTTTTAATACAGTCATTTATTGTAATCAATTTTGCATTGACCTCTTTTAGATTAATTTTCTCTTCATCAATTGATGTACTTACGTAGCGTGAAATATTCAAGTTGTATCCGTTGTTTTCAATTTCTTCCATTGAAACTCTACGTGCATACCGTTCTATTTGCTCGGGACGGTGCTGGTAGGTTTCAACAATTTTTTGAATGTCGTTGGGTTCTCCATTATCGCCTTCTCTGAGGGTGTTTTGTCTTTTGCCCTTTTCAAAATGCTCACTGGCATTAATGAACAGCACATCATCTTCCTTTTTGCATTTTTTCAAAACCAAAATACAAACCGGAATGCCTGTGGAGTAGAATAAATTTGATGGCAAGCCAATTACTGTGTCAATATTGTTATCCTTTAATAACTTCTTACGAATTCTTTCTTCTGCACCGCCACGGAACAACACACCGTGAGGCAGAATGATTGCCATTGTGCCTTCATTACCTAAGAAGTGAAAACCGTGCAATAAAAAAGCAAAGTCCGCTGCTGATTTTGGCGCTAGGCCATAGCTTTTGAAACGAAAGTCTTTTGCCAGGGTGTCGTTGGGCTCCCAACGTAAACTAAAAGGCGGATTGGCTACAATAGCATCAAATTCTATCTTTTTTGAAGGATTCATTTCGTTCAATAAATCCCATTGATTGAGTAAGGTGTCTCCGTGAAATATCTCAAATTCGGTGTCTTTCATACCGTGCAAAAGCATATTCATTCGGGCAAGATTATAAGTAGTGATGTTCTTTTCCTGTCCGAAAATTTTGCCGATACTGCCATCATTCTCCTTAATACGTGTCCGAACGTTGAGCAATAGGGAACCCGAACCACAAGCAAAATCCAGTACTTTATCCAGTTTGCTTTTCTTTCCCGTTGTTGGGTCTTGACTATCAAGAGTAACGATTTCAGATAAGATGGTAGAAATTTGTTGAGGCGTATAAAATTCGCCTGCTTTTTTGCCCGAACCTGCTGCAAACTGACCAATCAAATACTCATAAGCATCTCCCAGCGTGTCCGAATCGGTTGAAAAATCGGCAATGCCCTCAGCTATTTTTTGGATGATGGTGCAAAGCTTTTTATTTCGTTCGGTTGGTGTTTTGCCAAGCTTTTCCGAATTTAAATTAATTTCTGAAAACAACCCCTGAAAAGAATTATTAAATGATTCGTTCTCAATATACCTAAAGCCTGCCTCCAGCGTTGCGAGCAATTCGCCATTTTGTGTACGTGCCAGTTCTGTGATGTTGGTCCATAAATGTTGGGGTTGTATCACGTAATGCACCTTTCTACGCATTTGCTTCTCAAAATCATCAACATCATTTGGATTTTCGTAGTACCAAATTTCTAAAGGTGTGTTCACTTTTAGTTTGGACATAATGTCGGACATTACTTCCGGATAGTCCTTACCCAATTCTTTTTTAGTTGATTCTTCGTAGTTGTAAGATAAATACCGAAGGAAAAGGAAGGAAAGCATATAATCGCGGAAATCATCCGCATTCATTGCACCTCTCAGGTCATCGGCTATTTTCCAAAGGGTTTTACCAAGTTGATCGTGTTCTTTTTGTGTCATTGTTTCGATTAAAATTTAAAACGATACTTCTCTTGAAGTTTTTGGAATACATCTTTAAAAACTGCCTCATCTGCCTCTGCCATTTTATTGAACTGTAGACGATAAACATTTTTATGCGATAAGGAATTAATGATACTCGCGACTTCTTCTATTTTCTCAATTCCTATTTGTTCAAGCGTATAATTCATTCTGCCCACTCCTAAAAAAGAAGATATATTCTCAATCAGTTGCCTTAATAAGACGAAGTGGTACGCATACAATTCTGTTTTTATTGCTGTATCCAACGTTTGGATTAAATGGAGATGGAATAAAAAAACATCATTATTCAGACCGTTAAGTACCAAATTGCCATCTTGTATATTTAAAATAAAGGGTTTAGTAAGCTTATTGTATCTACCGCTTTTTTCTCCCTTTTTCAATTTGTCAAATAAGATTGAAAACAATCCGATATGGTGCGTTGTGATGATTATTCTCTTTTTGAGATAGTGTTCTTCAATCAAATTAAAAATTGATTCGGCAGTGAGAAAAATATTATGCTCGTCTAAACTTGATACCGGGTCATCAATAAAAAAATGAGCATCCTGATTTCCTGCCCAGGCATCTACTTCAAACAATGCTAAAAAGAAACACCAAACAAATATTCTTTCTTCTCCTCTTGATATTTTAATAGGAGTTTGATTTTCTTCATTCAAAAAAAATGTGATGGACTCAATTCCTCTTTCGGGATCTTCGTGAAGGTTGAAGTCAAATTTGTATTTAGGATTATATATCGCCAATTTTTCTTCAATGTCTTTCACATCAAGAAAAGAATGAAACTGACTTAAACTACTGTAGTTAATCTTCAGCGCAATATTTGCGTTATCATTGTCTTCATCATTTTCCCAAACAAATAAATCTTCACTAAAAGCATTGTAATAAACTCCAATGTGGTTGCCATCATTTTCACTTTTTGTATAGTCCTTGTAAGCAACAGATAAACGAGTTTTACCAGTGGCATTAAAAGCATATGTGAGAATAATATTCTCTTGATTTTCATATAATTGTTTAGCTATATCTAACTCATTCATAATTTCTACTTAATTAGACTAGGAAACAAGCCCTGCATCAAGCCCTTTTTATGCAACTTCAATTGCTCTACTTTCTCAGCTTGTGTATTGATTAAATAATCTATAGCAGAAAGACAATCGGCTATTTTTTGTTGTTCTTTCATTAAAGGTGGTAATAACACTAATGTTTCTCGTAATTCATTCATATTAATTTTACAGGGAACAGCATTTAATAAAGACTTGCTCATAATTTCTTTTTGATACCTTGCAGATTGAAAGAAGCTATGCAAAAAGTAAGAATTAAAATGCTTTGACTTTTTTATACAAGCAAGAGTAACATAAATACTGAACTCATAATCCCAATCAACAAACGCTGAAAATCCTATTTTACCAATTCTTGTAAGCAAAATATCTCCTTTTTCTGGTTTGTTTTTGCTTGTGGCTATCTCGTAATCTGCCTTAGAAATAAATTTATTTTTATTTCCGCTTACAATATTTTCAACACTAAAAAACGGAATACCTATTTCAGTATAAGATGGTGTTTGATGTGTTCCGTCAAAAATTGCTTTAGTAATTTTTGATAAAACTTTCTCCACCCATACCCCTTCCTTCACAAACTCCGGGAAACGCAGTTTGGGTATAGTTTCGCCTGCTTGTGGGAAAAGGTTTTGCATCAAGCCTTTTTTATGGGTTTTTAAGGCATCTAATTTTTGGCTGTGGGCTGCAATTAGTTCATCTAAGGAAGAAAGGCAAGAAGCGATTTTTTGTTGTTCGTTGGGTTTGGGTATCTGAACTGAAATTTGAGATAAGTCAGACGAATTAATAGCAGGATAGTTTGAACCTGTACATTTTTCAAGCACATTGCCAACAAACCTATCAGTATGTATGAATTGATACAAATACATACTTGATTCAAAAGACCTTAATTGTGCATATCCAGTTGAAGCAACGTAATCTAAATCATCACTCTTTAAAAAATAATAGTTATTCTTTTGGTATGGACGAACCATTTGAAAAATGACATCATTTGCTTTTAAAAGTCTTTGCGCTCTACTTGGTGCCCCTATACTCTTTATAATTTTCTTTTGAAGTAAGGTGCCATTTTCAACAGATTCCAAATCTATATAAACAAATTGTTCAGGTAGTTGTGGAACCTTGGGGTTGACTTCACAAACTTCCTCCAACGTTTTTTTCTCCCACTCCTCATCATTCACAAACTCAGGAAAACGCATTTCAGGAATCAATTTTTTCGTCTCTTTATTCATTTGTCTGAATCAGGATTTACAGGATTTTGGGATTTCTTGATTCCTTGGTTGGTGTATTTAGAATTAAATACCTTTTTAAATTGTAAACTGTTGCTGCCAAAATTGATTAACAGTCCTATGGGCTTGTCATAAGCTAATACATAGTTTTTGGCTTGTGCCAAATGTACGTCTTCTAAATTTATCAATGCTTTCAATTCCACTACTACGCACTCTTCTACTATAAAGTCCGCTCTTCTCGTTCCCACATCTATTCCAGCATAGTAAATAGTATGCTCCTGTTCTCTTGCAAATGAAATTTCTGCTTGCTCCAATTCTATTGCCAGACATCTTTGATAAATGACTTCCTGAAACCCATTGCCAAGTGTATTATGTACCTTCATGGCACAACCGTTTATCTTATATGTTAATTCCTCCAAATTCATAATCTTGTTCATCTTTTAATCCTGAAAATCCTGATTCAGACAATTTACTCATAAGCGGCTAATCCTGAAATATCCCGCCCTTGGGCTAGTTTCTTTAATTGCGGCACTAAGTCTTCCATCAATGCCAGTTCTTTTACCCTGCGCTCTTTCCAGCTCAACTCCAATGGTTCTAAAAGGTCAGTAAGTTTTTCTCCGTCAAATATCATTCGGCTCATGATAGTATCTACAAAGGCTTTTACATCTGCTGTTTGCAAACCGTGTTTATGGGCAATGGCAGTCAGTTCTTTTTCGTTTTTCTCCACCTTAAACGTTTCATAGCCATTGCGTAGGGAGTTTACATCTTGTCCGCTGTTCCAGTCCAGGTTGTTGATGTACTCAGTCAAATCTTCTTGCTCCTCCATCATGTTGGCATTAGAACTCAGCAAGCTAATCACCTGTGCTTTGGTCATTTTTTGCCTGGCGGGTTTCTTTTGCGTACTGTCGGCAATCAAGTCCATGATATAATCGTAATCAATCACCGCAGAAGCAAAAAGCACAAATTCAAAATCCAATTGCTGAATATCAGGTGGCGCTTCATCACCTTCTTTTTGCTGTATTTCTCTGAGTTGTTTGGCGGTTTCTATATACGAGCTCCTGAACTCTTGCAAGGATTCTTTTGGCAATATGGTCTCTATTTTGGCTTGTTGCTCTTCATCCAGGTCGGTGTATTGGTCTAATTGGGTTTTGAGTCGTTGTACTTCCTTAAAGTTTTTTACAAAAGCAATGCGGGCAGCATCCCCTTTCAGTTTATACACTTCTTGTGGTTCGTTTACCAAATCGTGCTCCTGCATAAAAACATCGAGCGCTTCCACTGCTTTTTGGTAGTTTTCGATCACCACAGGAGCAGGATCCACCATCCAAATCTCTTTGGCTCGTCCGCTATCTTCACCAGAGAAGAGTGTAATGGCCTGGTTCACGGCCTCTTGTTGAGAGCGAAAATCCAAAATGTTCCCGTAGGGTTTGGTATCGTTCAGCACACGGTTGGTCCGGGAAAAGGCCTGTATCAATCCATGGTATTTCAGGTTTTTGTCTACATACAAGGTATTGAGGTATTTGGTGTCAAAACCTGTGAGTAACATATCCACTACGATGGTGATGTCAATCTTATCCTTGTGTGGCAGTTCTTTATTGGTATATTTTTGGTCTTTGATACGTCTTTGAATATCTTGATAATAGCCATCAAATTCGTTGATGCTGTGATTGGTGCCATATTGCCCATTGAAGTCGGCAATAATTTCCACTAATGCTTTTTTCTTTTCTTCAGGATTTTGTTTGTTGTCTTCTTTCTCCTGTATTAAATCCTCTTGTAACTGTTTAATGTCTGCAGCATTTTTTTGACTTTGCTGGTCACCATCTTTTGCTATTAGCTGGGAAGGTGGAGAGAACACACAAGCAATATTAAGTGGTATATAATCCTCCTGCCCGTCCGGCAGGCGGGCGTTTTCTGCTTGCTTCTGTTTCTGAATTGCTTTGAATAGCTGATAATATTCAATAGCGTTATTGATAGAAGCCGTTGCAAGTGTTGCGTTGAAACGCCTTGAATTGGTTGCGGCATTGTGCTTGTCGAGAATAGCTTCTACTACTGCCTGTTGTGCAATAGGTTCTCCGGGCTTGGCGTTTTGTGTGCCTTTACCTTTAAAATAATCAATATGAAAACGCAGTACATTTTTGTCTTCTATGGCGTGGGTAATAGTGTAGCTGTGCAACTGCTTATCAAAAATAGCTTCGGTTGTTTTGTAAGAAGCTTCTTGTCCTTCAATGTAACTGTAACTCGCGTTTTCATCAAAAATAGGCGTACCCGTAAAACCAAATAATTGAGCATTCGGGAAAAACTCTTTAATCGCTTTGTGATTTTCTCCAAACTGCGAACGGTGGCACTCATCAAAGATGAAAACTACTCGCTTATTGCTCAAAGGCTCTAAGCGTTCTTTGTAGTTTTTCTTATACGTTCCATCCAATGCCAAACCTAATTTTTGAATAGTCGTCACAATAACCTTGTCGGCATAGTCCGTGGATAGTAAACGCCTTACCAAAGTCTCGGTATTGGTGTTTTCTTCTACACTGCCTTCCTGAAATTTATTGAACTCTTCGCGGGTTTGTCGGTCAAGGTCTTTGCGGTCCACCACAAAAAGACATTTTTCAATATCGGGATTGTCTTTCAGCAGGGTAGAAGCTTTGAAAGAAGTCAATGTTTTACCGCTTCCCGTAGTGTGCCAGATATAGCCGTTTCCTCGGTTTTGATGTATGCAATCTACGATTGCTTTTACTGCATAAATCTGATAAGGTCGCATGACGAGCAGTTTCTGTTCGCTTTCCACCAGCACCATATACTTGCTAATCATTTCGCCAAGCGTACACTTGGTCAAGAATTTTTCAGTGAACGATTCAAGGTTAGTGATTTTCATATTGCTTTCGTCTGCCAATTGGTAAATGGGCAAAAATTGTTCGTCTGCATTGAAAGCAAAATGCTGATTTTTATTATTGGCGAAATAATAAGTGTTCGATCGGTTGCTGACGATAAACATCTGCATAAAACACAAGAGCGAATTGCCATATCCGTTTCCAGGTTCATTTTTATAATCCACGATTTGCTGCATCGCTTTTCGTGGCGAAATGTCCAATTTTTTCAATTCGATTTGGACTACAGGCAAGCCGTTAATCAGCAAAATAATGTCGTATCGTTGATGGCTGTTTTCTGTATTGATGCGTAATTGACTGATAACTTCAAAGTCATTTTTGCACCAGTCTTTGATGTTGACCAAGGTGTAATGAAGTGGCGTACCATCCTCCCGTTGCATGTACTGTCTTTCACGTAACTTTTTAGAAGCCACAAAAACATCGGGATTGATGATTTCTTCTCGTAAGCGTAAAAATTCATTTCCGGATAAGTGAACACGATTAAGTGCTTCGAATTTGGTTTTGAAGTTCTGTTCAAGCGTTTTTCTATTGACAATATCAGGTCGATAGCTGTATTTCAGCTCCGTTAGCTGCTTGATTAGATTTTCTTCTATTTGATTTTCTTTAGTCATTTATCTTCTTTCAATAAATCTTTTGGATCAACCTCCACTGGCGCGCGTTTGCAACGCGTGCCCCATTGCTAGTACATCCGATTATCTCAATTTCAAACAAATCATTTATCCTAACATAATCCATTTTTGAAGCTTCCTTCATTTGCAATTACCTTTGTTGTCATTTTGCGCACGCGTCACAGACGCGCGCGAGTGGGGCTATTATTTGCTGTTGTGCACTGGGCTTATTCATTTTTATCTTCTCTATCAAATAGTTTTAATTGATTTCTTTCAGCCTCTTTTTCTTGACGGTATTTCATTCCTTGTGGAGTTTCAAACACTACATTTTCATAAAGCTTTTTGAGAACTGTCAATACAGAGTAAGATGAATTAAAATTTTTTCCTACTTCATTTATTTTTCTTGAAACTTCAATTACGCAATCAATAAATGTTCCATTTTTAAATTCCACTCCTTCAGCAATTACAGATTGTTTGAAGTCTTTATCTTTCATAAAAAAATCAATTGTCCCTTGTGCTTTCCCATAAATACCTTTCCATTTGTATTTTCCCTTCTTTAGGACTGGAGAAATAATCTCAATTATTGCATTCTCATCTACAATTGGTTCTAATTCATCACTCTCAATAATAAATTTGTCAAAATCAGTTCGCTGAACAATCATTGGTTCTTCAGCTTTACTTTTGTTCTTTTTAAGTTTGGTCGTGGAATTTTTTTTAACTTTCGGATAATTGTAAAGTTGCTTATAATAATTTGATAAGTGCTTTAAAATCTTTGGATTTGTATCAATAATTAGATTTAAATTCTCGATAATTATGCTACTGTTCTTAGCATTCTTTTCTTTTAGTTCTTTTTTTAAAGCTTCGATATTTAGTTTTCTTTCTTCAATACTTAATTGTAAGTCCTGTTTGTCGAGTTTTGTTTTACGTAGCGGTATTCTGGAAAGAACTTGAGAAATACCTGTCAAAATTAAGGCTATCTGGACAGTATTTTCAGAAAGGAAAGTCCATAATTCTGTAAGTCCACCTACTTCGAAAGCTTCTGTTTCTAATTTAACATCTATTTCTAGTTCTCTTTGAAGTTCATTGTAAATTTGTAATAATTCATACTCACATCTGTTTCTGATGAAGGCGTCCATTGTATGCGAACTTTCGCTTTCATCAAAGTAATAATGTAGTTCGAGTTTATTTATTATTGATTCTTCTTCCATTTAATTTCTGTCCGCCTTGTGCACAACTATATACTATTCGTAATAGCCGAATTGTATATTCGCACCTGTTCCTACTATTCTACGATAGTTGTAATTGTGAAAATTGCCTCCATTGGCTCAAAAGGACATTTTGGCGCTATCTTGATTTCTAATTCACAGGGCAAAAAAAACACCGGATACTTCCAATAATATCCGGTGTTTCGTTACTCAAGGAGCATTACTTTTTTGGCGATTGTTCTTTCTCAGCGTTCTTAAGCCTGTTCCGCACATTTCGATTATTGTTGGTAATCACCTTCCCGACCACCTTGGCACAATCTTTAAAGGTGTCAGGCTTCGACATGGCCATCGCTTTGAGGTACACGATGATTTCAGTATTTATTTGTTCCCGGATTACCCTGCTTAGCTTTGTGGCAGAGATCAATTTCTCTTTTTCAATTTTCATATCCACGACTTGCAGATAAGCAGTTTCAAATTCTTCCTGGGAGGCTTCAAGTTCCTTTATCAAATCGCTTAAACCCGGCAGTATGGCAATGGCTTCGGCCACCTCCGGCTTTTTAAGATCTTTCAGTAATGCGTTGATATTCGCACTTTCTGTGGCGTAGGCCATGTCAATGATCTCAAAGCCATACTTGTCTAGTTCTACTGCGACGACAGATGCAGCCTCGCTGATGGCGGTATTGGTCCACAGCTCCTTGGCATCTACTTCATAAAAAATAACACGCGTGTTATTATCGCGTTTTTCATCTATGGGCGCTAAAATTGAATTGGCGATCTTCTCGTTTATCGCTTGGGTCATCAGCTCATTGCTGTCGTTCAGCTTTCCAATCTGTAATGTCATGTACGGATCAGCAGAAAAATCGCGTTTGGTAAAATCTTTGAGAATGGAAGTGGCAGTAGGGCTAACATCTACGGCCCGGCTTCTTGCGTGGATTTTGGGTATCATAAAAATTTTGGTTTGTGAATAATTTATTTACTGTTGCCAATATAGCTTTTTTAATATTATAATTCAACATGCTTATGGATAATGGGTCTACGACACTTTTGCAAACCTGACTCGGCGCTTAGGCTGGGAATGACGGTAAGTTAAACCCGATTTCGCTGGGAAAAGCATGCACCATGGCTTCCTTTTGAAAGAAAGCGCTATGGGAGTAGTACGAAAGCCTTCCTTTTGGAAGAAAACAGAATATTAGGGCTAATATTCCCAATCTTTTGGAAGAAAGCAGAATATTAGGGCTAATATTCCCAATCTTTTGAAAGAAAGCAGAATATTAGGGCTAATACGACCTTCCTTTTGAAAGAAAGTACTAGTGTCAAGTCAAGCATGGTTTATCCAGTCCAAGCCTTGTTCTTTTTGCTCCTGACTTCGTTAAAAAATATTCCCACTATCGCAGGTTCTCCGAACCTGAGAAACAAATGAATAAAAGGATTCTATCCTTTAAATTACTCCAAAAATTCAATATTCAACAATCCAACTACTACTATTCCTCTTTTCGTAGCTAAAGCCCTCCTTCCTCAGACAGGCACAGCGTTTCTCAAAGATATGTGCACATGAAAAGTATTCATTTTCCGATTGTTGTAGCTAACAATTTTGGCTTACGGGGAATCTATAACCAGAGGGTGGAGCACAAGCGGGATGCTTGCGCTATTGGGGGTTTCCATCTCACGGATAAACAGCGCTCTTAATGAGAATCTTTTTTTTCATGATAATTAAATTTTAGTGTGCTTAGAATTTAATCATTTTAACTCAATTTACCGACTGAAAGGAGGTTTCGTTCAACGTCCAGGGCACGTGCCTCTGGACTCTTTAAATATCTACTAAAGTATCGGTTTTGCATTTCACTTTCAAGAAGCTACTTTGAGGCATGTGCTATATCAAATGTTATAGGGCTTTAAAGCGGTAAATTACCGGTTGTCGTTGCTCTATTTTCAATTTCTCCGTAAATCTGGTTTATTAAAGATAATAATCTCGTAAAGGTTGTTTTACAATAATCCAGTGCGTCAGGGTTGTTGTTAAATAATCTATCAGGTATATCGACTCGGGGATCATCAGGTAAAGGAAATTTTATTACCATTTGTTGATTCATTCCATTTTGAATTACCTGAATATTATAAATCCCTGCAATGAGAACTTCGTGCGTTAATGCATTTCTATAATTTGAAAATTCATCTTTCCAATTTGGATCTTGTAATCTAGGTAAAATAGAGTCTCCTGATCTGGCTGCATTTATCAACTGCCGTGCCGTTCGATAATAGACTTTATTATTTGTGGGAAATGCAATATTAAAGTAGACTAATACTTCTCGTGCTAAAATATCCAGAGAACTACCGCAGCAATAAAAAAAGCTATCTAGATAAAGGTTAACCTCTTGCAAAAATTCATCAGAATTGGAAATAGTGTTAGCGATATCAGTATTCTCAAGAAGATTTTCGAGATTTTCGTAATGGATTTTGGCACTCTTCAATTTGTGCACAAGTGCAAAATGATATCTGTTATAACCTGTTAACACATCGTCAGAAATCGATCCGTTTTCATGATTTTCTCGAATCCAACGCTCCAAACGAATGCAATTATTTAATCTATGGTACGGACTAAACATGAGAAGTTGCCATTATTCTTACAATGTTGTCCTTTATCGTTGAGCGGATTTGACCTTGAATGTCCTTTAGGTTCATTAAATGGGAACAGTTCAAGCATTCAAATTCACCGCTTTCTGGAAACCTCTGAGTGCCTCCGCTGGGTTCATCATTTTCGAAAATTGACTCTTCAAAAATGTAGACATGTTTACATGACGAGCAACCAACCTAAGCGTTTACTTTTATTATTCCGGGATTATTTGACTTTCTCGCAAATTCAATCTCTCTTTTAGTGAATTCAGGCCAAGGCAATAGACTAATTTGGACAGGTATTTTCAGTGCTGCTTTGTAATCTTTTAGTTCACAAATGATATCGTAAGTTCCTTCCTTTTCAAACTCAAAGGCTAAAGGAGTTTGTATGACTTGATTGTCACCTTTTCCTTTATTTTCAAAGTTCAGAAAACCAATGGATTTTTGAGGTTGTCCTGATTTTTTAATACTTAAAAGGACAGCACCATTTTTTGGAGCCTCATATAGAGTAAATGCCATGAACCAACTTCGGTTGCATGGAAATGACCAAGCATTGAACCTAGTGAAAATTCCAATAACATCGACCTTTCCACTTGGTTGTGATCTTGCCAGATCTGATAGAAGTCCTCCTCCAAATCTCGGTTTTATAGTATTAGTTCTTTTTGCCATTAGTTCTTAATGCCCTAACCGGGTAGCGTAAGCCCCCTAAGAACCGTACCCCGAGAAAAACGGGGCAGGCAATGCGAGTTTCCCAGCATACTAGCTCAGGCCCTATTAAGGCAGTCCTATTTCAAGGAAAACCCGGTCA